>Ga0315338_1003249_pt1 | contig 14478 bp, 13 predicted proteins | sample ASW8metaG_FD_204518 | JGI IMG/M metagenome (GOLD analysis project Ga0315338, IMG submission 204518) | Ammonia-oxidizing marine archaeal communities from Monterey Bay, California, United States - ASW #8 | ecosystem: Environmental > Aquatic > Marine > Coastal | place: USA: California | collected... | reverse complement strand
CCCGGAAGAACACTCATGTCATACCTCTACCGATGTTGCATCGTAGGTAAATATCCAGTCATAGCGGTCGCGCACCCGATCAGGCTGCCATTCCGTATCAACGTATTTCTGCGCCACCATGGGATCGCCAAGCTGCGAGTTATGGAAGCGGTCGGCGTTCTCGTTCGAGCCGCGGATAGCCCTGGCCGTGCGGTCGCGGCGCAGATCCTCATAGCGCGACAAGGCGCCTTCGACATCCGATCCGAACCCACCGAAACACCGCGCCAAGACCATCCCGTCCTCGATCGCCATCACGGCGCCCTGGGCCAGCATGGGCACCATGGGATGGCAGGCATCGCCCAGCAGGCTAATCCGCCCTTCGGTCCATCGGTCCATTGGTTCGCGCCGCATCAAGGCCCATTTATAGGGCGTCTGAAAATTGCGGATGGTGGCCTGAATCGCCTCATGCCAGCCGGCAAAATCGGCAAGGCATTCCTCGACCGTGCCTTGCGCGGTCCACGATTCCACCTGCCAATCGTCTTTTTCGAGAATACCGACGAAGTTCAGCAGGGCCCCGTGACGGACAAAATAATGCACCACATGGCCGCCCGGCCCAACCCAGTTAACCCCGACAGGACGGGCCATTTGATCGGGTAGAGCAGCCGCATCGACTAAACCGCGCCAGGCGATCAGCCCCGAAAAACTGCGGTCATCGGAGCCGAACAACGTCTGGCGGATAGTGGAATGGACGCCATCAGCGCCGATGAGCGCATCGCCAACGGCATCCTCGGCGCCCTCGATTCGGAGGCGGACTTTCCTGTCATCCTGATCGCAGCCAATACAGTTGGCGCCCAGATGAAGCGCGTTGGGCTCTTCCGCGCGCACCGCCTCCACCAGGATCCCATGCAAATCACCCCGATGAAACATGAAATACGGATAGCCGTAGCGCGCCACCGATTCCGCGCCGAGATCGAATAGCTTCCAGGTCTGGCCGGTGTTCCAGATACGGATTTCCTTGCCGCTGGGTTGCCACGCGATAGCCTCAATGGGCTCACCTAGACCGAGCGCGTACAGCACGCGCGTGCCGTTGGCGCTCATCTGGAACCCGGCGCCGATCTCGGCCAGTTCGGGCGCCTGTTCATAGACTTCGACATTGAAACCGGACTTGAGCAGCGCCAGGGCCGCGGTCAACCCGCCGATCCCGGCCCCGGCAATCAGAACTTTGGGTTTATCTGCCATCGCTTCCGGTTATGTCCCCTATTCCGCAGTCATCATCATGCCGCCTGATCGACCGGGCGAAAAGGGGCAGGTTGCGATGGATCAGGTTCCCGTGAGAAAACAGGGCAGGATTGGTCCGCCGGAGCCGGAGAGTGAGACATGCAAAACAACCCCAAACACCGTATAAAACCGAGGCAAACCCATATCTTTAAATAATTAACATATTTTCTGAAAGCCCCTCCCGGTTGTACTAGGGTCTCGGTCCAGGGTAGGGGATCCCGCAGAACAGCGATGCGAAAAGGACGGCCCTCATCCATGAAAATATTTCGCCAAGGCGCGTCAGACGGCCGCCGCCAGGACGCTATCTGACGCCGCCCAACAGATTTCGGCGTATGACCGGCAGACGGCGCGGCCCCGCTGCACGGCGGTCCCGCCCCGGCGTGGCCTGACGGCCCGAAGCGGCCCGTGAGGTGCGTTTAATGCGGGGCAATCTCCCCATAAGCGCCGCACCGGTCCCATGATGGCGAGTGCACGCTGCGGCGCGAAAACCTGGCACGGTGCGCCGTGCCGCTCGCCGGCGGTGCGAGGAAAATGCCGCTGCCGCATGCATTGTGGCGCCAAGAGCTCCGGCGCGCCCCGGGACAACCTCAACGCCCTCACGCACGGGCTCTACACAAGCGAGGCGCCGGCCCGCCGCAACCGTAAGGCGTCCAGCCGACACGGTTCCATTGCAGCGTGTGAGCCGGCGAAGAGCAGGGTCCAGGTCATTCTCGTTCACACATCCCGTCATGGTGAGCCCCCGAGTCCGGCTGTAAGCCGGTCCAAGGATAGGCTCCGGCCACTACTGTCCGGCTTAAATGTTTTAGTGAGTCTGGAATTGAGGCAAACCGCCCATTTAAGACGAATCTGCTGTGTTGAGACAGAAAAGTCGAAATTGGGTTTTGCCGATGTCGCACTTATTCTTCCCCAAACACAGATGTCATCCCGGACTTGATCCGGGACCCATGGAGTGGCGGTTTATGGGTCCCAGCTCGCACTTCGCTGGGCCGGGGTGACAATTTTGTTTTATGTAACGGGCAAATGTGAGCCCTCAGACTCCGGAACGATTTTAAACCGGACACCAGTGGCGAAGGCCGACCATGACGATGAGGGAACGGGATTAAACCGGATAGCGGTGGCATGCGCGGAGCATGACGATCAGTGTGAACGGGTTTAAACTGGAGAGCCGGTGGCCGGAGCGGGCCGGCAAGCATAAATCAAAAGGAGGTGATAGCGATGCTGAAGGGGAAAATCGCAGTGGTGACCGGCGGCGGACAGGGTATTGGCAAGCATGCCGCGAAGACACTCGCTGCAAACGGCGTCAAAATCGCCGTCGCCGATATCGATCAGGATCTGGCCGAGAAATCCGCCGCGGAACTCGGCGCGCCCTCGGAAACCATGGCCGTTCCGCTGGATGTCCGCGACGAAGACGGCGTGCGGCTCGCGTTCGAAGCGGTGACAAAACAATTCGGCGGAATCGACATCCTGGTAAACAACGCAGGCGTTGTACCTCACTTTCGCTGGGGGTCGCCTCTCTGGCCACACATAAGCGACATGCCCCTCGAGTTTTGGGACCGGGTCATCCGGACGAATCTCTACGGCACGTTTTTCTGCACCAAGCACGCCATCCCGCATCTGGCGGACCGGAACGGCGGACATATTGTAAATCTCTATGGCGGTGGCGGGACCAACCCGCCCGGCGCCCTGACCTACGTCGTGACAAAGGATGCAATCAGAACCTTCACGCGCTTCGTCGCCGAAGAGGTCAGGGATTCGAATATATGCGTTTTGACGATTTCACCCCGTGTCCCGATCGCCACCGAGACGGCGCCCGAGACCGCCAGGAAAACCATGCCGGGACCAGACATACTCGGCGACGCCTTCGTGCTTGCCGCTCAAGCGCCCCTGGAATCAAGCGGACAATGCCTGGCATTTGCTGAGGGAAAACTCGTCAAGGAAGAACCCATGGCGGGATAGGCGACGTGGGGGTCTTCTACTCGTCGTTAATATCGAGCCAATTGCCGTCGGGATCGGATATCTGCAGCTTGCCGAGCGCGTTGCCGGCAAAAAAATCGCGCCGTCTATTGGCTTCGTCGCTGCCGCCGAGCGGCCGCGACGCAAGAAAGCTGTTCTTGTCACCTATCCGTTTCATCTCACTTTTGAAGTGGTCGAGATCCTTGACCTTGATGCCCACATGATCGGGCCCAGCACGTTTTATCGACGTGCCGACAAACTCCTCGATCTTCCAGGGCATAAGCGACAGCGTCACCTTGCCGTCGGTAAGGTGATAGTTCGGGTCACCCTCCTTGCGATTGGTCAGTTGCAGCTCGAACACATCAGTGTAAAATTCCGCCGCTTCTTCGGCATTGACGGTACGGATAGCGAAACGGTTGAACATGGCGTCGCGGTCCTCGCCATCGCGTTCGGCATAGACGTCGGCGAGATTTTTGCTGCTTTCCTCGGCGAGATCAAACACGTTGCCGTCAGGATCATGCGCGCTATAGGCGGCAAACGGCCGATAGGAGGGGCGTTTTACCATGCCCGCCCTGGCGCTGGCTTTTTTCATCCGTTCGTCAACCTTGGCGAGAGATTCCACCACCATACCAAAATGATCGATGCCGCCGACATAGCCATCGCGCCGCGGCAGGATATTAAGGCCAACATTGCCGTCGCCGACGACGGTCGAAGCCTCCGGATCATTACGCCCGGAATTGACGAAGCCGAACAGCGAGCGGTAATAGCGCTCGAGCAGCGGGTAATCCGAACTGATCATGGCCATGTGATTGATGCGTGCGAACATGCTTGAGACTCCCTCCTATCAAGCTTCGTGAACGTCGATATAGACACCTTCTATATCGGTCAGGTGGTAAGACCCCAGCGGGCATTTCTTGAACAGGCCGAGCCTTGCCTTGCCTTCGTCGCCATAGCCCAGCGGGCGCGGGCGCATGAGCGGGTTCTGCCCGGTCAGATCCTCCATGTCGGCCTTGACCGCATCGATGCTTTCGACGGTGAAGCCAATATGATCAGGACCGAGGCGTTGCGGGTCCATGCCATAGTAATCATCTATATCCCATTGCAGGATCGCCAGAGTCATCCTTCCATCAGACAGATAATGATTGCGGTCGTCGGCTTTCTTGTTGAGCGGGCTGAGTTCGAATACCTCGTTGTAAAACTCGGCGCAGCGCTCGGCATGCCGGGTCCTGAGCGCGAAATGGCTGAAATGGCGTACCGTCTCTTCCTGTTCTTCGGCATAGATGTCTTTTTGCATCTTCGCTTCCGACAAATCATAGATGTTGGTATCGGGATCATGCGCGCTGTAGGCGGCAAACGGGCGAACCGGCGGGCGTTTGAGCAGCTTGATCGACGGATCGAACTTTGAAATTCGGGCGCGGGCCTCTTCGATGTCCTGGACCTCGAGCCCGAAATGATCGAGCCCCGCGGTCCGGCCTTCCCGGCGGGGGATGATGTTCATCCCAACATGCCCATCGCTGACCACGACAGCCCGTGCCGGCCGCGGCTTTTTTGCCGTCCTCAAACCAAACAGCGCCTCATAGAATTTGGCGTTGATGGCATATTGATCACTGGTTATGGCGATGTGGTTCAACCGGGCGAACATAGCCTACCCTCCCTCAGTATCAGAAAGATCAAGTGTGCCGCTTTCCCGCACCACCCGCAACAACGAGAAGGCAAAATTACATGCGATGAGCGGTACCATATCTACTTTTTATCCATCGGATGAATTTATGAGGACCCCTTGACTTCCGAATAATCCCGGCACCAAACTACCCCAACGTCCACACCGCTGCGGTGTAGACGTTGGATTAATTGCGCCGCGGCATGCGGCGTGAGTTATCATACGGTTTAAAGGATATAAAAATGGCTACTGGAACAGTTAAGTGGTTCAATCCGGCAAAGGGATATGGGTTCATAGAACCAGACGATGGCGGAAAAGACGCCTTTGTGCATATTTCAGCCGTGGAGCGCGCCGGATTGAGCAGCCTGAACGAAGGTCAGAAGGTTTCTTTCGAGGTGCAGCAGGGACAGAATGGCAAGTCATCCGCCGAAAACCTGTCGGTTATAGACTGACTAGATCCATTACCGTCGCCAGGCCGTTTTGGCGACGGTAATTGCTTGCGACCCGTTCTGCTTGACCCGCTTCAATTCGGTAGATTAGGTGCGGAAGGATGGGTCAATGTCGTCCATCATACGGACAAGAGCCGGCCAGCTGGGTGCGCCGTGGTCGCGTCCCTTGCGGTTGGCCTGCTGCGCTGCGTGCTCGCAAACCTCCGGTGTCGGGAATGTATAGGCGTTTGAATCCGCGGTGATTGCGTTGATCGCGAGCTGTGCAGCGCAGGCTTTTTCCAAATGATACATCAGGACGAAGGCCTCCGCGATCGACTGGCCGGCCGTCAACAAACCATGATTGCGCAGGATCAGTGCCTTGTGCAAACCAAGGCTGTCAACGATACGCGCGCGTTCGTCCAGGTCCAGCGCAATGCCCTCATAATCGTGATAACCGACCCGGTTATAGAATCGGAGCGCTCCCTGATTTAACGGCAGCAAACCGCAATTCAGGGCGGATATGCCCATGCCGGCTTCCGTGTGGGTATGAATAACACAGCTCACATCGTGACGGGCGCCATGGACGGCGCTGTGGATGGTATACCCGGCCTGGTTGATGGTGTAAGGCGAGCCGTCGAGGATGGTGCCGTCGAGATCGACCTTCACCAGGTTCGACGCCGTAACCTCGTTATACATCAGCCCATAGGGGTTCAGCAAAATTTGCGCGTCCTCACCCGGCACGCGGGCGGAAATGTGATTGAGGATGAGATGATGCCAGCCATAGTGAAATACCAGCCGGTAGCAAGCCGCGAGATCAACACGGGTCTGCCATTCCACCGCCGACACCTGACCACGGACCGACGAAACATCGATCAAATCGTCGCGTGCAACGCCCATCTTTGTAGCCATGATTGCTTCCTGTCAGGTCCCAAAGTCTGTTACGAATAAGTTGTCATAGAGGCAAGGTACCGGTTTGAGCTTTTTGGAACAAGCGTAACAGGAATGTATACGAACGGGATAACGGAAACATTGGCAAGCTTGTCCCAAAATGAGATAGTTCAGCCTAACAACGCCAAAATAATCGAGATGAAATCTGCCTGAAATTTGAAAACAGATTAAGGGACGCTTCATGTTTACAAAGATCAATCACGTTGCCATGGTCTCGACGGAATACGCGATGCTCGGCAGATTTTATGAGGTCCTGTTTGGCATGAAGACGGCTTCCAAGCCTCGACCGGAAAGCGCCACAACGGTGACTGACGGCTATGTCGGACTCAATATCAATCCGCGCCGGCCAGGCCGCGCGGGCGGGCTGGATCATTTTGGTGTCCAGGTCGACGACGTTGAAACCGTCTTCGAACGCATGGATAAGAAATATCCCCAGGTAAACTGGCTCAAACGGCCCGCCAACCGGCCCTTCGCCGGGATTACCACCCATGACCCGGACGGCAACATTTTCGATCTTTCACAAAGCAAAATGGCCAACCGCAGGGACGTATATGAAGACGGAGAATGGGAACAGGACCGCCATATTAGCCATTTCGCGGTGCGCACCCTTAACCCGGAAAAATGCGCTGAGTTCTATTGCGACGTGCTTGAATTACAGCCGACAAACCGCAAGGAAGGTGACGAAAATTACTATGTCACCGACGGCCGCATGACCGTGGTCCTGATGCCGTGGGATATCATGGATTATGCAGATACCGGTATTTCGCGTTCAGGGCCCGATCATTTTGCGTTCAAGGTGGAAAGCATTGACGCGCTAAAAAAAGATCTGGGTGCGATGATAGAACGCAACCAAAATCTGCGCCCGCCGGAAGTCGGCATTGGACCGGAGGGCAAGGCACGGCTCGCCCTGTTTGAAAGATCCACTCCGTACGCGCAGTTCCATTTGTCGGATTACGACAACACTATGCTGGCGGTTCACGAATAGCCAGCATATGGCAGGTAACATCCCGGGCAAGCACGGTTGGATAGTCACGGCAATGCCCGGAGCGGGGGGCGCAAGATCGATCAAATATTTCGTCAACGCCGCCGCACAGAGCAGGACCATCCTAGACGCCGTGTTGCCGCCTTCCATCATGTTGTCCCTGTTGCGCAATAAAAAGAAGTAACGGCCATGCCCGAAGGCACAACGGATCTAGAAAATTTGCCGAATACGGAGGCGGATAAGTTCCGCCTCCGTCATTTCGTCGAACGGCTCATTAAAACGGGTGAAATCGATATCATCGATCAACCTGTTGAGTTGGCGGACTTGACCCTTCACATGGATGGCAACCCCAAGGCCGTGCTGTTCCGCAAGGCCGGTAAAGAACAGGCCGAGATCGTCGGCAATTTGTGTGCGAGCCGGAAGCGAATGGCAGCAGCGTTCGACGTGGACGAAACCGATCTACTGCAGGAGGTCCTGCAACGGCTGGCTACGCCACAGAAAACCGAAGTAGTGGCGCGTGAAACCGCCCCCGTCCAACAGGTCGTCTGGACCGGGAACAAGGCCGACTTCACGCGCCTGCCGGTGCCGTTCCAACATGGCCGGGATGGCGGGCCGTACTTATCATCTACCCTTGATTTTACCATCAATCCGGAAACCGGCCTGACCAATTTAGGCTGCCGCCGGATGATGTTGCGCGGCCGACGCGAAGCCGGTGTAGATTTGAATGCGCCAAGCGATCTAAGGGCTATTTATGAGGCAGCAGCCAGTCGAGGCGAGAGACTGCCGGTGAGTTTTTTACTTGGCGCGCATCCCATTGATCATATAGCAGCGACCATGCGGGTACCGGTGGACGAAACCGGGCTCCTCGCCAGTCTGCGCGGGGAAACACTCAAGCTAGTCAAGAGCATTACCAATGACATCATGGTCCCCGCCGACGGTGAAATGGTGATCGAAGGCTATCTGGACGAACGCGGCCATGTGGAAGACGAAGGCCCGTTCGGGGAATTCGCCGGCTACTATGGAATCATGAAAAAGAACCCGGTGTTTCACCTGACCGCCATTACCATGCGCGAAGACGCCCTGTTCCAGACGTCGACAATTTCTGGTCCGGCCATTTCCCAAACCGACACCGCCATGCTCAATACGGTAAAGAGCGAGACCGTAGTGTGGCGCGCACTGCAAACAGCGATTCGCGAGCCGATCGCGGTCAACTCTACCGCCGCCGGCGCCGGTATGTTCAATTTACGTATCGCTATGCGGCCCCGGGTCCCCGGCGAGGCGCGCAACGCCATCGCCGCCGCCTTCGGCTGTCTCGCCAACGTCAAAAACGTCTTTGTTGTGAATGACGACATCGACATCTTCAATGACCAACAGATGGATTGGGCGATGGCGACCCGGTTCCAGCCTGACCGTGACCTGGTGGTCCAAGGCGGTATGCGCACCCTGCCACTGGACCCGTCGCTTTACGGCGCCCGCGTCGGCGCCAAGGCCGGCTTCGATCTTACTATCCAGGCAGACAGGCGCACCGCCATTGAGTTCACCGTTCCCGCCCCACCTGACATAAAAGGAGAGCGCTTCGACAGCGTTCGAAAGGCCCTGACAAATGGGCCTAAATCTTTCAGTGAATTAATGGCGGCGCTGGGGACAAAGGACGGCAGGGACGTGATCATAGAGTTGGAACCCATCCGCGAAGAAGGCATTCTTACCCGCCTGAAAGAGGGCGAATACGTACTAAAGGACTGAAGCCCACTAATCGCGATTTTTATAGCAACTGAGACGCAACTCACCCCAACCCTCGCCCTTCCCTCTCTCGCTCGCTATAGCAGATTTACACATTTTGTCTGAGGTTCCATCCTTGGCTCATGGTTTTAAATTGATTCCATTCCTATGTGATGGTTATAAGACCGGCGGGGCCGTAAAGCTGGTAACCGCTCCAGCCGCCGAGCCGGGCGACGATCCAGACGGCGCACGTTCGGGCTTTGCTGTTCCACAAACCGCCCGGCCAGAAGAACCCCCTTTTTTTCCCGATTCTCGTCCCCAAAGCAGCCAGCTAACAGATCCATGAACGAAACCATCGTCACCCCCTCGACAAACCAATCTCAAATGACACAGAATCATCTTCGAAAACCTTCCCCAATCAAAACCACACGACCACAAAAAATGTATGCACCTGCTAGATTGGGGGGAGGGGAACTTTGGGGCACCGCGTCAGTTCCCCTTCTCTGTCCCCGGGGGAGGAGAGAGGGGATTGCGGAGCGAAGCGACGCAAGGCATGTTCGCCTTAAATAAATGAAACTCCAGTACGAGGAATCATGTCCGACCGACCAAATTTTCTGTTGTTCATCACCGATCAACATCGCGTTGATCATTTGGGTTGTTATGGCAATCCGATTGTGCAGACGCCCAATATCGATTCGCTGGCCGCGCGGGGAACCCGCTTCAATCAGTTCTACGTGTCCTGTCCCATTTGCATGCCGAACCGGGCCACCTTGATGACCGGCCGGATGCCGTCGCTTCACGGGGTTCGCCAGAACGGTATCCCGCTGTCACTGGGCGCAACCACATTTACCAATTTGCTACGAGATGCGGGCTATCGCACCGCTCTGGTCGGTAAAAGCCATCTGCAGAGTATTTCAGGGAATAAGGTCGAAGTGGGTCTGCCCCAACCAGACCTGAACAAATTCCAGCCATCGGATACCCATGCCGAAGCGGAAATGGCGAAATGGCAAGATGGCCGGTATGACCAGGAGCTGGCAAAAACCTGGAAAGGCGAGCCCGGTTTCGAACCGGCCACACCGTTTTATGGTTTTGATCATCTTGCCCTGGCGCTGGGGCACAGCGATCGGGTTCAGGGGCATTATTCGCGCTGGCTCGCAGAAAGGCATCCCAATCCTGACTCACTCAGGGGTCCTGACAATGCTTTGCCGTCAAACCGTGAGATCAAAGCGCCGCAAGCCTGGCGAACAGCCATCCCGGAAGAGCTCTACCCGACTACCTATGTCGCCGAAGAAACCATGTCGTTTCTGAAGCAACAGAAGAATGCCGGTGACCATCAGCCGTTTTTTATCCAATGCTCGTTCCCTGACCCGCACCACCCATTCACGCCGCCAGGCAAATATTTCGATATGTACGATCCCGCCGATGTGCCGGTCCCGGAAGCGTTTCATCACCCGACCGAGAAGTTACCGCCGCAGGTCGCCGCCATCCATGCCGAACGGGATGAAGGCAGGGCGTCTATGGATGGCCAACGTGCCTTTGCCTGTACCGAGGATCAGGCGCGCGAGGCGATAGCGCTCAACTATGGCTCCATTACCATGATCGATGACCAGATCGGACGGGTGCTGGCAACGCTGGAAGAAACCGGTCTGGCCGAAAACACAGTGGTCGCGTTCACCACTGACCACGGCGATTTCATGGGCGATCATCAATTGCTTCTGAAGGCCGCCATTCACTATCAGGGCGTCATCCATGTGCCGTGCATCTGGGCCGATCCCCGGGACAGTGGGCGACCATCAACGAGCAACGCGTTGGCGGGCACGATCGACCTGCCAACATCATTCCTGGATAGGGCCGGTGTGGCCGGTTTCAATGGTATGCAGGGCAAGAGCCTACCCGCCATCGCAGCGGGAACAGATAGCCATGACTCGCTGATCATCGAGGAAAATCAGCGCCGCGGGTATATGGGTTTCAGGCCTAACTTTCGTGCCCGTACCATGATAGCAGATCACTGGCGCCTGAGTTTCTATTCGGGTGCAGATTGGGGTGAATTGTACAATCTGAGAGACGATCCGCTGGAATTCAACAATCTTTGGGACGACCCCGCTCACGCCAAAACGCGCGCCGAGCTTACCGAACGGCTGGCGCGTCGCATGATGGATCTGACGGATTCAAGCCCCCTTGCCACAGGACATGGACCATAAGATGAGCAACAAAATTTCTGTTACTGCCACCGACGGCCATCAGCTTCACGCCTGGCGATCCGATCCGGACGAAGCCCGTAAGGGCGGCATCGTCATTCTGCACGCCATATACGGCTTGACCAATCACATGGGTGACGTGTGCGACATTTGGGCAAAACAAGGGTTTTCCGCGATCGCCCCAGCGCTCTATGACCGAACGGCCAGGAATACCGTGCATGGCTACGACCAAACCGACAAAGGACGAGATTCATACGCCGCCCTGACCGAGGAACAGATCCTCGCCGATGTTGCCGGTTGCGCAGAAGCCCTGCGTCCGGGGCCGGTTGCCATATCAGGCTTCTGCACCGGCGGCAGCTGGGCGTGGGTAGCGGCTCAGGAATTACCGTTCGAGGCCTCGGTGAATTGTTATGGGAGCCACGTTCATCAATGGCTCGAGGTCAAACCCAACTGCCCGACCATCATGCACTATGGTGATAGCGATTGGGTGGTTGAAATGAAGAACGTCGATGCCATTCAGGCGGCCAACCCTGAGGTAAAGATCCACATATATCCGGGCGCCGGCCATGCTTTTTTCAATCCGGAACAGGTTTCCCATGATGCAGACGCTTCTGCCCTGCTTCTGAGCCGATCTGTTGAATTTCTGGAGAGCCAGTTTGCGGCGCACGCGCCGTAAACAACAATCGTTGACAAATTTTTCTGCAAACATATAGAATTTGGGCTAAATTTCAGGCTGACAACGTGCAAACGGAGTTCGAAGTGATGTCCACAATGACCGACACAAAGCTCTTGCCCGCCTTTGAGAAATTCGTTCAAGATTTGCGGACCATCTGGGCCGAAAATCCGGATGACGAAACGCGCATGAAAAAAGCGCACAAGCTGATGGAAGACGATCTTCTGCCGGACCCTGCCCTGCAAGATCATTGCAAGAACTGGCCGTCGACCGAAGGGCGCAAGAACTTGCTGTTCTACACTGATCCCGAATATGGCTTTGTCATAAATGGTGTCGTCCGGGTTCCTGGCCGCACCGGCAGCGTGCATGACCATGCCGACGCCTGGGTTCTGTACGGGCTGCTTGATGGTAAGGAAACACTGGAACGGTTCGAACGGGTCGATGACCACAGCCTGGACGATTATGCTGAAGTACGCCTAACCAGCGCCGATCAGGGCCAGGCGGGCCAGGCCGATCTTGTCCAGCCCTATGATATCCATGCTGAACAGGGCAGCGATATTAGATCTGTCGCCGTCATATTACGCAGCAACGTGCTGGTGGGCCGGGTGTTACAGGGCCGCTATGACCGCGAAACCAATAAGTACTCTACGGGTTCTGGGCCGACGCAGATTCCCTATGAGCTGACGGTCTGATACCAGACCATTACCGCCCTTCATCGAGTTAATTTAAAAGAAGGAAATATTACCTGTGACATCGGGACCCGTCATGACGACCGTAGTCGGCAGCATGCCGAAACGCCAGTGGCTCAGACAGTACAACCACATCCGTCCACATCAGGCCCTCAACAGGCGACAGCCAGTCCCCGAAATTCTAGTCAGAAATGGTACAGAACTTCGGGGATAGACAATTCAAGACAATCAAGCTGGTGTTTGACTGGCTGCTCGACAACTGATCCGCTGGAAATCGCCCGGAGGGTTCTCCAATGTTATGCCCTACAACCCATAGAGCACCCTCGCGTTGTCATCGAGGATCTTTTTGGCGACTTCCGGTTTGACGATGCCGTCGTTGCTGAGTTTACGCAGCGCTTCTATCTCGGTTGAGGTATCTGAATGGCCGTAGTCGGTGCCGATGACGATGTTGTCGGTGCCTGAATATTTCAACACGTAATCGAGATCGTCGGTTACCTGGCAGGCCACATAGATATTGTTATCGGCCATGATGGTGTCGGACATTTCTTCCCCCCGACGTCGGAAACGCAGGGAGAGATCGTTGAGCGCATAGGGAATCCATTGGGCGCTGATTTCCACAAAGCCCCAGCGCAGTTTCGGATAACGTGCCGCCACCTTCTCCAGAATTAGACTGTGGAACGTGCCGACGCATTGCAGCTTAGCGCGCACGAAGCCGCTTTCCTTGGCATAGATATCCTGGATCAACTGGCTATTAAGACCGGAATGGAAACACATGGGCAGGTCGAGCTCTTCGCCCAGCTTATAAAGCTGGTCGAAGAATTCATTGCCAATGCGGTTGTCATATTCCACGGCGCGTAGGAACACCGCACAAGCGCCGTTCTCCTTACAGAACTCCATTTCCTCGCGCAGCCGGTGGGGCGATAGGAGCGGCGCAACCATGGCCCAGCGCAGCCGGTCAGGCGCCCGCTTGACGATGTCGGTGATCCAGCGATTGTAGCATTTGGCCATGGCCCACTCGACCGTGGGATCCTGCGTAAAGGGCCGCAGGTAAAGTGTCGGGTAGAGCACCTGGGTGTCAATCTCCAACTCGTCCATATGGGCGAGCCGCATCTGCACATCCGACATCTCGCGGGCTTCTTTCTGGGTGGTCTTGGTGCCCACGTTGAACGAGCGCGGTTGCAGCTTACCGTCAACCACCCAATAATCGTTTAACTGTTGTCCCTCAAACCCACGCTCGGCATTTCCCGATTCCCGCCTGGTAACCGGGATCGGAGTTAAGCGGGAATATTCGGGATCCATATAGGCAAACGTCGCTTCACTTTCGATGACATGAGCATCGGCATCTATCGTTCCCATCATTTCCTCTCAAATTTTATCGGCTCCGGCCCTCTCCCCTTCCCGACCACCCATAGGATACTAGCGTTGGGTGATCGGGAAGGGGAGAGGGTCGGAGCAGCGCAGCCATTAAATTAAAGCCCGTATAACACCCGCGCGTTGTCTTCCAATATTTTACCGGCGATCTCAGATGAGACCTTGCCGTCGCTGCTGAGTTTGCGGATGGCTTCTATCTCGGTCGAGGTATCGGCATGGCCATAATCGGTGCCCACGACAAGCTGGGTTTCGCCGGCATATTTGACCACATAGTCGATATCGTCGGTCACCTGACAGGCCACGAACATGTTGTTGTCGGCCATGATGCTGTTGGACATTTCCTCGCCACGGCGGCGAAAGCGGATGGCGAGATCGTTAAGCGCATAGGGCACCCATTGGGCGCTGACCTCCACAAAGGCCCAGCGCAGCTTGGGGAACATGGCGGGGATGCCCTTGTGCAGGAGCTGGTGGAAAGTGGCGACTAGCGGCAGCTTGGCTTTAGCAAAACCGCTGTCTTCACGGTACATGCCCTCCAGCAGGAAACTGTTATTGCCCGCATGAAAACAGATAGGGAGATCGAGCTCTTCGGCCATCTTGTAA
>Ga0315338_1003247_pt1 | contig 14492 bp, 12 predicted proteins | sample ASW8metaG_FD_204518 | JGI IMG/M metagenome (GOLD analysis project Ga0315338, IMG submission 204518) | Ammonia-oxidizing marine archaeal communities from Monterey Bay, California, United States - ASW #8 | ecosystem: Environmental > Aquatic > Marine > Coastal | place: USA: California | collected... | reverse complement strand
AACATGGTCATGTAGAACCAGTCCTCGTAGGACTCGCCGGTTGAATGACCCAGTACGCGAATGCCGACGAGATAGACCGAGTTGACGATGAGCAACGCAAACGTCGCCAAACTGATCCACAACATCCACCAGAGCCCCGCCCGCGGCCCATCGCCCGCGGGCTTCTTCCAGCGGCGGCGACGATCTGCAATCACTGCAGGATCAGGCTTTGCCGGGGGCGTCTGCTGTGGCATCGTCACGCTCTCTCCTCCGGGCTGACATACTGACCGATTGTCCAGTATTCGTCCAATCCCGCTCCGACGCCATCGTTTTTCAGTCCGTAACACTGTCCCCCCGCCAACACCAGCGTGGCGTCACAGCTCAATATCCCGCGGTCCAAACTGATCACATCATCTCGGCCGGATTCCCCGCCCACTATCGCCCGGATCGGTGCCGCGTTCGAAGGGACTCGCCCCCTCCGCCGCCCGGTACCGGCATCACCGTCCCGCCCTGACCAGTCAAGAGGTCCATGTCCTTGCACCAGCCACGCAGGTCCAATACGTGGGCGCGGGTCCAGCCTTTGGCGAGCAATCCCGCCGGCTCGAATCGAAACCGAATCGCCTCGCCGGCTCCAAAGACAGCGACGCCGCCGTCAGACTTGGCAAGCAACTCATCGACCGCCCCAAACCGCGTATAGGCCCCTCGCTGCACGCGGGTGTCCCAGAAGGGCCTGCGATCAGACCAGTCGTACTCGGGACGCCGCTGTGGGTGATCTATCCGCTTTGGATATCCGGGCTGCTCAAGCATGGCCGAGTCAACAACGGCGCGGTGGACGACCGCGTCGCTGCAGGGTGCAACACCCACCACCCGCGCGGCATCTACGTACAACTCAAGGTCGGTTCGCAGCTGAATGGCGGTGACGCCCGGCGGAAGATCCTCCAGTGGATACACGCTGGTCCGCGGCATACCAGCCGGGTAGCCCACATCCTCGTGCAGCACCCGCCATCGACCCGCGGCGTCCCGCGCCTCGATGGTGATGGGCCGGTAGGTGAGTCCAGCCTGCCAGGCTGCAAACATGGTCTGTGAGTAGGGGTACTCCACCCATCCATCAAGCACCAGCATCGGATCACCCGGAAGCTCGTCGATCGGGGTCGCGAACTCCAATTCCAGCACGAATGGTTCGATCACCCGGCCGATGAATCGACCATCGATCATGCCGGGCGACACCGCCACGGTGTCGTGATGCAGCACGGAGTCCAAGACATCCTCGCCCCACCCCGCGCGAGCGGCGACCGGAGACAGACTGCTGCGGGCGTACAACAAACCGCTGGTCGGCATCGGCGTGCCCGTTCCCAGCCGCTCGTCGGGCAGCACCTCCCAGCCAGGCGGCACATCGATCGTCTCCAGCACCACCGAGTCGAGATAGCACGTTTCCTGCATGGGCTCGGCCAGCACGATCTCAAATCGACCGTCTCGGACGCGAAGCACATCCCGCGGCAGCAGCACACGCTCGCGAGGTCGTGGGGTGGCGTAGGTGGCCGGGTCGAGCAGGAATCCAAGGCCGCCGACGCCGAGGCAGTCGGTCAGGAATCGCATTCGCTCGCCATCCCACGCGAAGATCACGGGACAGGACGAGAGCTGCCGCTGCGTCTCCGAGATGACATGAACCTCGCCGGGCCTGAGGTGCGACTCGGTTTGCAGCACGCCATCAGACCAGTCAATCGAGATGAAATCCACTTTCTCGCCGCTTCCGAGTCCGATGGACAATGGCTGGAGATTCTGCCCCGGACCTGCGGAATTGCGCACCATGCCGGTGATCGTCCAGCGATCGCCCACGCGCGCCGCCACCGCGGCGCCAATACCGCTCACATTGCTCCGCATGGACTGGCCCGGGTCCGTGCGGCCCGCGAGCGTCACATCGACGAAGGGGAAGCGGCCGCTGCCGGCGGGAATGGTCTCGATGCTGCCGCGACGACCGACGGTCAGCAACATCGGTCCAGCACCCGGCTCGCCCTGCACAAGGCCCCACGTGTGGTCGCCCTGCAAGGACTGCAACGTCAATCCATCGGCCGACAACACATCGAGCACTGGCGGACGCTCGATCTGGTTCGTCACGACCCAGCCTGACGCTCGCAGCACATCAAGCTCGCCATCACCGGTCACATCAACCACGGCCAGTCGGCGTGGACGCTGTTTTGCACGCTCGGGCTTCAGGTCGCTGTCACACTCGGGCGGCGTTTCCGATCGGCTGGCGAGCGTCGTTCGCCGCCACGGGCCAGTTCGGGCAGACCAGACATGGGCCCCATACGCATCATCAAGCGTCACAATGTCCATCTCGCCGTCCGCGTCGAGATCGGCGGCCACGGCGGCCGCAGTCTCCGACTCGAGCATCGCGTTCCAATCCTCACCACCACGCCGCCACCGCCACAATCGGTCGTTGAGCCACACCATGTGCGGCGGACGCTGATTGATGATGAGTACATCGGTGTCAAGATCGCCATCAAAGTCCGCCACCACGACTTCGCGGGCGAACTGGGCGCTCTGTGGGAAGCCCGACGCCTCGTCTCCGATCAGCTGCCAGGTGCCGTCGCCGTTGTTGTTGAGCAATTCACACGAGGTGCCCTCGTCGTTGAGAACGAGCACATCGAGATCACCATCATGGTCGGCGTCAAAGAGCGCCCCATCGACCGATTGACCTTCCATGCCCACGTCGAATCGCTCGTCCTGCTCGAAGGCGGCATCGCCTTGGCCCAGCCAGAGTTGGTTGGCCCCGCGGCGAAGTAGGACGATGTCCAACTCGCCGTCTGCATTGACATCTCCCCAGAGTGAAGCATTGACTCCAGCAACACCCGTCAACGAAACCGCGTCCATTTGATCGGGGTTGATCTCCTGAAGCCACCCCGATGCGGACCATCTGTACAGACGGCTGCCAGACGCATTGGACATCAGAGCCAGCGACTCACCATCGCCGACCCAGCCAATGCCGATCGCAAGGAAGGGCTCGCAGTGATCGCACCCGATGAAGCCCAACTTCGATCGATCGAAGATCGGCCCCGCGGGGGGCGCGATTGGCGCCGCCGAACTGGTCTCCATCGCCACCACTTCAGCCTTTCGCCCCATCCGGGTGTACTTGATCTCGGCCAGGTGCGCGCGTGGGTTGTGCTCCATCCGCTCGAAGAGTTCGAGCCACTCCACAGCCTGCTCGGCATCGCCCGATCGCCGGGCGGCCTGCGCGCCAGCGTAGTAGGCGCTTCGCAGGTACGGATCGGTCTCAATGGCGCTGGCAAAGAGCGCCGCGGCACCTTCCAGATCACTCTGCTGCATCCGCGACTGTCCGAGGTAGTAGGCGGCGTGTGCATCATCGGGGTCGGCCTGACTGACCAGCATGAAATGCATTGCGGCCTGATCGACCTCGCCAGCCTGCAACCGAAGGATGCCGGCCGTGAAGTGGGCCCGAAGATGATCTGGATCCCGCGCCAGCACTTCGCCCAGCCGGGCCAAGGCCGCAGCCTCGTCCCCCTTGCCCTGCCGATTGAGCTGCGCGATAGCCAGATCGACCTGCACGTCATTCCACGTCGGGTGGGCAGCCGACAACTCCGTAAGAATCGCCATGGCCGCGTCGTAGTCGTACGCTCCCATCGCCGCGACTGCCTCGTTGTGCCGCGAGACGGTGGCCGCGTCACTTGGGGACGCTCCGTCCGGCTGTGCCGGCGTACACCCACACAGTCCAAGACACAAGATGAGCATGCCACGCCATCTCATGGCTGCTGCGCCCGCGACGCGGTGATGCGATCCCGCAATCCGTCCACCGTGATGGGCTCGTTGCTCGGCGCCAGCCCTGGGGCCGCAGCGTAGTGGTAGGCCTCGGGCCGGTGATGGGCGATCGTGTCGTGCCCAACCCGGCGCGCCCGCTCGGCCCGGAGCGCCCCGATGTCAATCGGCGCCACAACCACCTTCTCGCCCGGCCCCGGATCGGCCTGCGCTAGGATGCGGCCGTCGAAGTCCACGACCATGCTGCCGCCCGGCCACGAGAACGGCGGGTACTGCTGCATGTGCGTGGCCTGGTTCGAGGCGACGACGTAACACATGTTCTCGGCGGCGCGGGCGCGGTTGAAGAGGGTCCACCAATCCATCGGCGGCGTGGCGCCCCAAGGGTCCATGTAGGCGGACAGTCTGCACAGCACCTCGGCCCCCTTGAACGCCAATTCTCGCAGTACCTCTGGAAAGAGCCAGTCGTAGCAGATCGCCGCGCCGATGCGGCCGATCTCGGTGTCCGCGACGGGGAAGTGATCGCCGCTCGGATCAAAGTCGTGCGGGGATGAATGCACCTCCCACGGAATCCATGGGTTCACCTTTCGGTAGATCGACTCGACACCGCCAGGGCCAACCAGCACGGTGGTGTTGAAGACGGCCTCCGGGTGTGACTCGGTGCGTTCCAAGAACGTGCCAGTCTGAATCCAGCAACCGTACTGCTTGCACAAGGCGGCGTACCGGTCAATATGTTCATTGGGTACCTCGACGGCCAACTCCTCGCGCAGCCGAACGACAGTGTCGTGAATGGGCACGGCATGGGCGAACTCAGGAAAGGTCAGCAGCCGCACGTCAAAAAATGGCTCATAGCCGACGATGGTCTGCTCGGCGACTTCGAGCATGCGATCGGTCCGCTGAACAATGTGGGCGCGGGTCGCAGGCGGATCAAAGGCAGTTTGGCAGGCGGCGGCGTAATACCGAAGACTCATTGGAAAGAGATGATACGGATCCCGTCCCTCTCCGCCCTCCCCGCTGCCCCTACAATCGCCGTCATGCTCCGTTCGCTGCTGCTAACCATCGTGCTTGCCGGCGTCGCCTGCGATCGACAGACCGCGCCTGTCGGGCCGCCACCACAGCCCACTCATGCCAATGCCATGCACGGCGAGGTCCTTGAAGCGATCACCGAGCACATCGCCAGAATCTCGGCCAGGCCACCTGATGCAACGGGGCGGGAAGAACTCGGGCTGCTGTATTTGGCCAACGGGGCGGCCGCCGACGCCGTCGCGGCATTCCAACAGTCAACGGCACTAGACCCCACCCGAGCCGCCGTCTGGAGTTACCTCGGACAAGCATCTCAACAAGCAGGTGACGTCGATGGGGCCTTGGCCGCCCTTGCCAACGCCCGCGCATTGGCTCCCGAGCATCTCTCGGTGTGGTGGCGGCCTGGGTTCTGGCTTCTGGAGGAGGGCCGGGCCAGCGAGGCATTGCAGTTGTTCCAACAAGCTCAGGCCATCGATCGCCAACGCAGCAGGCCGGCCGCCGACGGCGCCGCGTACCGGATCGGCCAAGCTCGATGCTTGATGGACCTCGATCGGCCAGCTGAAGCCATCCCAATTCTGGAAGATCTCAACACGCTGATCAACCACCCCTACGCGGCCTATTTGCTTGCTCAGGCCTATCGCCGGGGTGGCCGCGGCGACGAGGCAATGCAGCTCCGTTCCGCGACTGGCGGAACCCCGCCCTCCTACCCCGACTCCTGGATGGATGCAGTCTCGGCAGCCAAACGCGGGCTTGATGGACGGATGGAGCACATCGAGAACCTGATCGATCTTGGCCAGCTCCGCGAGGCCAACACGGCCCTAGCAGAAGCCCGAACCCGTTGGCCCGAGGATGTCAACCTGCTCAACCGGCTGGCCGAGTTGCACCGGCGGCAGGGCAATTCCAAGGCGTGGATTCGCACGCTTCGGCAAGCAACGCGACTCGATCCCCAGCACGCCGAGTCTCACTACAACCTCTCTATCGCCCTACAGCAAAGCGGTGACCTGCAGCAGGCGCTCAATGAGGCCCATCTGTCCGTTGACGCCAAACCCGACTTCTCGTCGGGGTGGCTGCAGATTGGAAGGCTCCGCATCATCCTCAGCGGCATTGACAAGGGATCACGAGCCGATGATCTGGAGGCCATCCACGACGCCCTTGACCCACTAGACCGCGCCTTCGGGCTGGGGGTCCAAGCCTCGCGGGAGCACCTTCTTTATGGGCACTTGCTCTTCCGAGGCGGACGGCTTGACGACGCCCAGCGGGTTCTTGAGCAGTTGATCACGCGAGCGGACGCGGATCCACGAGCCTGGGCAATCCTCAGCGAAGTTTGGGCGGCCCGAGGCGACCACCGCAATGCCCTGACGACGGCCATCGACGGCCTGAACTTGTTCCCTAAGCAGCCGGATCTGTCACGCATCGCCGAACGGTATCGCCGGGCCGTTTCCGGAGCGGATGGCTCCTGATGCGCCGCTGGCAGGTGGTGGCGTGCGTGATACTGACCGTTGGGTGTGATGGAGATCCGCCGCCGGCGCCTGCGGCCAACTCGCCCACCACGCCTTCGACGCCGTGGCTGGTTGATGAGGCTGCGGCGGCAGGCCTGCACTTCACTTGGCTGTCGGGGCATCGCGATGCGTTTCTGATGCCGGAGGTGGTTGGCGGCGGCGTTGCCCTGCTGGACTACGACGGCGACGGCGATCTGGATGTGTACTGCGCCCAAGGCGGCGATCTGGCCGCGGCCTGGGAGAATCCCGCCGCCAACGCGGTCGGCAATCAGCTGTACCGAAACGAGGGCGACTGGTCATTCACCGACGTCACCGCTGCCAGCGGCGGCGACGACCGCGGGTACGCCATGGGCGTCGCGGTGGGCGATATCGACGGCGACGGAGATCCTGATCTCTATATCACCAACGCCGGCCGGAACGCGATGCTTCGCAACGACGGCGGCGTCTTTCATGACGTGACCGATGCGTCGGGCACTGGAGACACCGGGTGGGGCGCCAGCGCGACCTTCTTCGATGCTGACGACGACGGCGATCTCGACTTGTATGTGACGAATTACCTCGACTGGAACCCAAACACCGAAATCACCTGCTTTAGCCCACTCGGAGGCGAGGACTACTGCTCCCCGCGGAATTACCTCGCGCCCGCGTTGGACGTGTACTACCGCAATCGCGGCGACGGCACCTTCGAGGATGCCACGGTGGCGGCAGGTTTCAACGCCGCAAGCGGCACTGGACTTGGCGTTGTGCAGGGCGACTGGAACAGCGACGGCCGTCCCGATCTCTTCGTGGCCAATGATGGCATGCCGGACCTGCTGTGGATCTCACGCGACAACGGCACGTGGATCGAGTCGGGCGTGGCAATGGGCTGCGCCCTCGACGACGAGGGCAAAGCCAAAGCCGGCATGGGCGTCGATACGACCGACATCGACGATGACGGCGACCTCGACATCATCGTGTGCAACCTCATCGGCGAGTCCGACTCGCTCTTTCGTAACGACGGGGACTACTTCGTCGACATCACCGGGCGGACCGGCATTCGCGCCCAGAGCAAACACAACACCCGCTTTGGTCTTGGTTGGATCGATTTCGACAACGATGGATGGCTTGACCTGTATGAGGCGAGCGGCGCTGTGACGCGGTTGCCGGCCCCAGAGGGCGTTGACCCCTACGCCCAAGAGGACTTGCTGCTACGAGGCGGCCCGGCCCTGAAGTTCAAGCCCGTCACTCCAGTCGGCGGCACCGCAGAGACAATCAACCTCACCAGCCGGGCCGCGGCCTTTGGCGACCTCGACGGCGACGGCGGCGTGGACATCGTGGTCATCAACCGAGACGCCCCGGCCAACCTCTACCGCAACCTCGCATCGGCGGGCGGCCACTGGGTCAGACTCAATGTCTTGAACGAAGCTGGCATGCCCGCAGTCGGCGCCCTCGTCTCGGGCGGCCTCGGTGACCGGACCATCACGCGTCCGGTGCGGCGGACGTACTCGTACATGAGTTCCAACGAACCCACGGTCCACATCGGACTCGGCGCGGCCGATGCCCTGGACCGGGTTGAGGTCACCTGGCCCGACGGCTCGGTGACAACCCACGGCCGCCTCGAGGCAGGGACCACCCACGACCTCCGAAAGACGCCAAGCCAGTCTTCCTGACCTCCCAGCCGCCGCCAAAGCCCCCTCACGACCCCAAGAACCCATCATCCGCACGGCTGCGACGGAACTGCGGACACCCATCCAATCTGCGGCACCACAGTCCGCGAGCGAGCACCTGGCCAGCGGCGAGGGTCCGGGAGGACACTTTGGTGGGTGTCCGCGATTGCGACGGCACGGGCGGCCGGACGTTGGGCGAAGAATTCTTTGGCCACTACATGTGGTGGGTGGCATGGGTGCGGTCCGCCCAACATGGTGTAGTTACACCGGCGAAACCTCGATTGGGAGCTGTTGGGGGTGGTTATCAGGTCACACAGCAGGCCCCGCCGAGCCGAAGGCAGGTCTCAGACAGAGGAGCCCACCACCGATGCAGTCCAAGCACAACCTGATCGACGCCATCCGGACCCACAACCCAACCGCCCCCATCGATTGGCTTTCCGCCTTCTCGCATGATGCCCTTCGGGTCTACCTCGATCATCTCCTGAGCACGCTGGACCCCAAGCACATTGCATGGATTCGCCCTGGCGATACACCAGCCATCACAGAGGGTGCCCCAGCGGCCTGAGTTCACCGCGACTCCCAACCCAATCTACCGACGACGCCGGTACACGGTCCCGATAGGGTCATTGGTGGGGTACCGGCGTTGTCGACGCGCCGCGAAGACTCAAACGCCCCACCTCGCGGTGTCCGCCAGTCCCCGGACAGGCGAGAAGCCTCAGGTGGACTGATCCTCCGCCGCCTCTTCAACCGGCGGCGGCATGATCCGATCGCCCTCGTCCATAAGCCCGTCGATGTCGGCAGCACGGGGACGCACGTCAGGCCCCACCTGATCGCTTCGCTTGCTGTCAAGCCGCAGTTCCAGCAGCGATCGCACTCGGGCGAGCAATTCGACCTTGTTCACCGGCTTGGCGATGAAGTCATTGGTGCCGCACTCAACGGCCCGCTCGAAGTCACCCACTTCGTTCAGGGCGGTCACCATGATGACGATGATGTCCCGGGTGGCCGGCTGAGACTTGATGCGCTGGCAGACCTCGAAGCCCGACATCCGCGGCATCATCACGTCGAGCAGCATGAGATCCGGCTGATCCTGCTCGATGGCTTCGATCGCAGCCACCCCATCCACCACAGCGGTCACCTGGCAGCCCAAGTCCTCCAGATAGGCCTCCATGAGTTCGAGATTCTGCTGGTTGTCGTCGACGAGCAGGATTGAGGCGCCGCTCACGTCAATTGCAGTGGTGCCAGCATCTGCGGTGATGTCATCCTGAGCATGCATGCCCACGATCCTATCAGGGCCGAGCCCGCCGTTCCGCAGCCATACCCGATACAATGCCTCGATTCCGCCTCGGAGCCCCATGCACATGCACATCAGCGACAAGCGATCCCCATGGCAGGACGAATTCAACGTCCCGACCATCGACGACCTCCGAACGGACCTCCCGGTCCCATCGGCCGAGTTGTTCGATGCCACGAGATCGTTCCTGCTGGGGGGGGATGATCTGCTCGAGGAGATGCGTTGGTACGGCGACTGCTGGTTCTGGACGCTGGCCTACTACCTGAAGGATGAAAACACAGACGAGGACCAACCGGTCGCAATCATCGTTCCAGCCCCGGACAACCTCCAGATTGCGGCGCCGCTGGACCGACCGTTCCTTGAGCAACTCAACACACGGCGTATGAAACGAGCGATCCGGGATGGCCTAGATCTGGCAGCCGACCCGTACTCCACCAACTGGGCCGTGTGGCCCGTCGCGGCCAAGAACATGCTGGACGACCTCATCTCGCTGCTCCAGCAGCGGCTGAACTGGCTTCAGGGCACTTGAGCGTGACGAACTCACCAGACGAGTGCCCGGTACCACTTGACCAAGCCCCCCCCCGCCCGGTTCAATGTGCACCATGAGCGGTCGACCACAATTCAAACGCGTCCTTCTGAAGATCAGCGGCGAGAGTTTCGCCCAGCCCGGTCAATTTGGCATCGATGCCGAAGAACTTCGCAGCATTGCCTCTGAGATCGGCGCCGCGATGGAATCGGGCGTCAATCTCGCGGTCGTAGTCGGCGGCGGCAACATGATTCGCGGCGCCAGTCTGGCGAAGCAACTTGAGATCGACCAGTCCACGGCGGACTACATGGGAATGCTCGGAACGATCATGAATGGCATGGCGCTCAAGGAGGCCATCGAGCATCTCGGGCACTCCGCTCGGCTCATGTCGGCGATCACCGTGCCAGCCATCGCCGAGACGTTCATTCGCAAGCGTGCCATCCGCCACATGGAACGTGGCCGCTGCATCATCCTCGCCGCCGGCACGGGCAACCCATTCTTTACAACGGATACCTGCGCCTCGCTGCGGGCTACCGAACTGAACTGCGACGTCGTGCTCAAGGCGACCAAGGTCGACGGCGTCTATGCCAGTGACCCGATGATCGACCCAGACGCCGAGCGGTTCGACGAGTTGACATTTGCCAGAGCCATCGAAGAGCGACTTGGCGTCATGGACCTGACGGCCCTGTCCATGTGCATGGAACACGACCTGCCTGTCATTGTCTTCGACTTCAAGCAGTCGGGCAATATCCGGCGTGTGGTCGAGGGAGAGATCGTTGGCACCTTGATTCACAATGCCGCGACCGCCAACGCCTCCTGACCGCCCACCCCTTCTTCGGAGCCGACATCATGCCGGATGTGATTCTCAAGGACACCAAGAGCCGAATGGCCAAGTCAATCGAGTACTTCCAGAAGGAGCTGCGGGGCATTCGCACCGGCCGTGCCAGCACCGCGCTGTTGGAGTTCCTCAAGATCGAGGCCTATGGTGCCATGGTCGACCTGCGGGACGTCGCGGCCGTCTCGGTCCCTGAAGCCACCCAATTGCTTGTCAAACCCTACGACCCGACACTGAAGAACGGCATCGCCAAGTCGATCGAGACCGCCGACCTCGGCCTGAACCCGCAGGTCGAGGGCGAGTCCATTCGGATCAATCTGCCACCGCCATCGGCCGAGCGGCGACAGCAATTGGCGGGTCAGGTTCGCAAACTTGCAGAGGAAACCCGCATTGCCGTGCGGAACGAACGCCGGGACGCCATGAAACAGATAGACGCCCGCGTCAAAGACAAGTCAGACTCCATGTCCGAGGACCATGGCAAAGGCATGAAGTCAGACATCGATGACCTCACCAAGACGATGATCTCGGAAGTCGATGCTGTGAGCGACTCCAAGACCGGCGAGATCGAGCAGTTGTAGCGGCGACCGATACCCGTCGGGAGTCGGAAGACGATGCGAGAATCCCCTCGCCGCCTCCGGCGACATTCCCCCGCCCGGCGAGGGCGCGCCAGTTCAGGTGCCCGAGCACGCATTCCTCTCCCACGCGAAGCGGCAGCGATCGGCAATGGTGCTGCTAGTACTTCTTACGAAGTCGCGCCGGCGGGATACCCAGTTGCTGGCGGTACTTCACCACGGTGCGTCGGGCGATATCAACGCCTTGTTCCCGCAGCGATGCGGCGAGGGCCTCGTCGCCGAGGGGCTTGGCGGGATCCTCGGCCTCGACGATGTCTCGCAGCAGCACTTTGACCGCCTCCCACGAGAGACTCTCTCCGCTACTGGTTTCGGTGCCTCCCGAGAAGAAACGCCGCAGCGGGACGATGCCGCGGGGCGTCTGCATCCACTTCTCCGAGACCGCACGACTCACGGTTGCGACGTGCACGCCGAGCAGTTCGGCGACTTCAGTCATCGGAAGCATCTTGAGCCCCCGCGCCCCTTCGTCGAACCACCCTCGCTGTCGATCGAGCACTACTTCCACAACCCGCAGCACCGCATTGGATCGCTGATTGATTGATTCAATCAGCCATTTGGCATTGCCGACATTGCGGGTGATGAACGAACGCGCCTCCCCATCAAGCGCCTTGTCCGACGACATCTCCGTGTAGCGTGGGGATACCCGCAGCGGCGGCACGACACCATCGCACAATGCCGCCACATATCGATCCTGCTGCTGGTCGTACTCAACGATCACGTCCGGGATGACCGGCGGCACCTGCTCGTCCACGACTTCTCGGCCTGGCGAGAGATTCAGCCGATGCATCAGCCGCAGGGCGGCCTTGATTTCATCAAGACTCAGGCCGGTGTGCTTGGCAATGACCGGCAGCCGGTTCTGTACCAGATCATCCAGATGCGACTCAATCAAGGTGCCGACCCGATCCCACACTTCGCCATCCTCCCCCTCGCGGCTCCGCCAAGCGTCGACCTGCAGCAGCAAGCATTCCTTGATTGTTGACGCGCCAATGCCACACGGCTCCACCAATCGCTGCAACACATGCTGCGCGGCCCCAAGATCTTCAAGCGATGCGCCCGGCTCGTTCCCGGCGATCTCCTCGAGTGGCAGGTCCAGCAGCCCGTCCGGATTGAGGTGCGCAATCAGCAGCTTTCCCGCCTCAACGATCGGCGGCGGCACTTCGGCAAAGGACCACTGGTGCAGCACCTGATCGACCAGGTTGTCCTCGCCAGCGCTGAGGTTCGCCATCGCATCCATCTTGCGGTCCCGCTCGCCGGACATGCGGGCGGCCGACCAACTCGAGAACGAGTACTCGTTGTCGATGGCCTCGCGGTAACCCCGCTCCATGGTGGCGAGCCGTTCGAAGTCATCGGCCCCGTCCCCGGCGGCATCCGATTCACCGACCACCAATTCCTGCCCGTCAATATCGCTTGCGGGGTCGCGATCCTTCCCCGCGAGATGTTCATCGACCTCGAGGGCGATGTTTGACTCCAACTCCTGATCGATCCGCTCCTGCAACGCCTGTATCGGCATCTGCAGAATCTCCATCGACTGGATCATGCGCGGACTCAGTTTCTGGTGCTGACCGAGTCCGGCCTGTTGGCTTGTTTCGAAACCCATGTTCATCAAGGAACAGTGTAGTCAACTCCCCCCCCCATCCCTCCCCCGCGCAGCGGGGGTGGCGTCAGCGCCTCGCGGGCGAATGACGCCAGCAACAGCGATGATCCCGTTTCTTCACGTCTGGTCGCCTACGCTCGCGGCGACGCTGCGCGGCCCAATAACGCATCAGCCAGCATCGCTGGCGTCGCGAATTCGAGTGCTGATCCACTTGGCAAACCGCGGGCGAGGCGCGTGATGCGAACAGGACGCGTCGCCAGCGCTTCGGTCAGGAAGTGCGCCGTCGTGTCGCCTTCGAGCGTTGGGCTGAGGCCGAGGATGACCTCCTCGACCGCTTCGCCGCGGGCGTTCTGCCCGGGGTGATCGACCCGGTCCAGCAGCGCCGCAGCGGTAATGTCATCGGGGCCGATGCCGCCAAGCGGGTCAAGTCGACCGGTCAGCACGTGGTACACACCGCGGTGCAGCCCAGTCGCCTCGATGCTCATGAGATCGCGCGGCTGCTCGACCACAAGCACACACCCAGCCTGCCGACCCGGGTCGGCGCAGATTCTGCAGGGCTGCACAACGGTCAATTGCCAGCACGTCTGGCAGCACTTCACCTTGGCTTTCACATCACTGAGCGCGGCCGCGAGCGACTCGGTCTCTTCGCTTGGAGCCTTGAGCAGATGAAAGGCCAACCGCGTGGCCGTCCGCTTGCCGATGCCCGGCATCCGCTGCAGACACTCGACCAGCCGCTCAACCGGTTCGGGATAGCCGCCGTCACCGGCCAACTCACATGCCTCCGGGAAGGTTCAGACCACCAGGAGGAATCGGCAACCCCAAGTCGCTTGCAGCCTCGGCCAGCCGCCGCCCGCTCTCCTGCCTGGCCATGTCCAGAGCCGTGTTCACCGTGTCTCGCACCAGCGGACCCAGATCCTCCTCGCAGTCTGGATCGATATCGACCTGTACGATCTCCATCGCACCAGTCGCCACAACCCGCACGCGGTTGCCACTCGACGTCGCCTCGACACGCAGCTCGGCAAGCGAGTCCTTCACGTCCTTCATTCGCTGCTGCATCATCGGCAAATCCTTCATCAAGGACGCCATGCCCGCCATACCCTTCAAACCTTCAAACATCACGTTGCTCCCGTGGTTCATGTTTCTTGACATCAATGATCGACGCGTCGAACAACTCCATGGCCAAATCAACCCGTGGGTCATCGACCTGGGTCGACTCGCCGCGTGAGCGCGGCTGCGGCGGAGGGTCTGCTGGTTGATCAGACTCAACACGCACGCCCCGCCCGGCAGCCTCGGAGAGCCGCTTGGCCAGCCGCTCCAGCATCAGGACCGAGACTGGGCCAGTCGAGGACCGCACAATGACCCGGTCCGTGTCGAATCGAATCGGATCAATACCGTCAAAGGTGGCCTTGGCGGCCTGGCCGGTGGCCGACTCGACGAGCTGCGTCCAGATCTGCTCCAACGAGTCGATGGGGGCTGGCTCGGCCTGAGGTGCCGGTTTGACTGCGGTGGCAGGCGCTTTCGAGACAGGCGGCGGCTTCGGCTCAGGCCGCGCTACTGACCTTTTTTTTTTCGTTTCCCCTGCTGTTGCAACCGGCGGCGGCACAGTGGCGGGATCGATCAATTCTGACGCCAGCGCGAGTCGGACAACCGCCGCGTCGAATACCGCGCGGGCCGAGGCGCCCAGCCGCCCCTGTCGGGCGGC
>Ga0315338_1003246_pt1 | contig 14494 bp, 11 predicted proteins | sample ASW8metaG_FD_204518 | JGI IMG/M metagenome (GOLD analysis project Ga0315338, IMG submission 204518) | Ammonia-oxidizing marine archaeal communities from Monterey Bay, California, United States - ASW #8 | ecosystem: Environmental > Aquatic > Marine > Coastal | place: USA: California | collected... | reverse complement strand
GCCCTTCCGGAAATGCGGCCGAGCTATCGACATCATTTGGATGATGAAGATCATCGCGCATCCACCTATGCGGTGGAGCTGCGCCGCGGTCCTGACCTGAGCCACGCCTTTGGCAGAGGCTCTCGGTACCCGAAGATCGACATGAAAGGACCGCTCGCCTACCGGACCTATCGCTTCTTCGATGGTCGTCGTCGTCTGGTCGACCTTCTCGCTCAGATCGATGGCTACGCGAATGACTCCAGAGTTGGCGGGGTCGTTCTACAAACATCGGGTCTGAGGATGAGCGCAGCGAGTATGTGGGAGGTCCGAGCTCAACTCGAAGGGTTGCGCGCTCAGAAAAAGAAGGTTGTTCTCTACCTTGATCGTATGACCCTCGTCTCGTATTCGCTCGCGTCGGTCGCCGACGAGATCTGGATGGATCCATCCGGGCAGCTCGACCTACGTGGACTGAACATCGGGCGGACCTACTATCGACGACTCCTCGACAAGCTTGGAATCGGGATCGAGGAGTGGCGCTACTTCACCTACAAGTCCGCGGCTGAGAGCTTGACCCGCACCTCGATGTCCGAGGGAGATCGAGAGCAACTCGGTGCACTCCTCGATGATCTGTATGAGGAGCTTGTCGCGCAGATCATGAGCAGTCGGGGTATCGGCCGAGGGCGCTGGAACGAGATTGTCGACGAGCGGGGTGTGCTCTTCGCAGAAGAAGCTCTCGAACTTGGACTGATCGATAAGATTGGTAGTTTTGAGGACGCGGAAACGGCGGCGCCCGAGACCGCGATGCGACGGCCGGTCGGCGACAGACGATCGGACCTGGTATCGACCCAGTCGGCCACCAAGCTCGGCACACTCTTTGGCGATCCTGTCTGGAGCGGTGAAGAGTGGGGTGAACCGGCCAGCATCGGCGTTCTCTACGCGGTCGGAATCTGCGCGATGGACTCAGGAATCCAAGGTCGGCGGCTTTCCAAGTCGATTCGAGCCATGCGTAAGAACCCAAACATCAAGGCGATCGTTCTGCGCGTCGACTCGCCTGGTGGAGATCCGTTGCCGAGCGATCTTGTCGCCCGCGAAATCCGCGCGGCCGTCGAGGAGAAGCCGGTCATCATTTCCCAGGGTCAGGTGGCGGCATCGGGTGGTTATTGGATCTCGATGTATGGCGATCGGATCCTCGCGTCGCCATTTACGATCACGGGATCGATCGGCGTGATCAATATGAACATCTGGGACGCCGGCATCGGTGAAAAAGTTGGAATGGACTACGAAAGCCTCCAACGCGGCCGCTCCGCCGATCTCGGGGCAGGGCCGGCCATACCCGGACTTGGACTGGAGATTCCGCGGCGCCCGCTTACCGACGATGAAAAGACAAGAGCCGAGCACCTCACCCGCGGGCTCTATCAGAGCTTTGTTCGCGAGGTCGCGGCCGGGCGTTCGATGACAGAGGATGCCGTTGATGGGGTCGCACAAGGTCGAGTTTGGAGCGGTCGAGCCGGGTTGGCCGTCGAGTTGGTCGATGAGATTGGAGGTCTCTGGCGCGCGATCGAAATGGCGAAAGAGGACGCGGGGATCCCACAGGGCAGGGCAATCCAGCTTGTCGAGGGACCCAGTTTGGGCGCGTTCGACTCCGGTCAGCTCCTTCCGAGTATTCCCGGCCTTTCCTTTTTGTCCGAGAACGGGTTGGTCTCGCGGATACGCGGTCTTTCGCCCGAAACTTCCGCGGAGAATTGGCTCTCGGGTTGGCAGCCGGAGTTTTCCACGCTCACTTCGCACACCGCAGCCGGCCCTGGTCCGGCCGAACCTCTCTGGATGCGATGGGGACGTGGGCACGGGCTGGGTCTGAGTGAATCACTTTATCTGGGAACGATGATGAGTCGACCGGGCCAACCCATGTTGCTGGCGGCCCCGTTCGCGCTCGAGGGAGTCACCGAGGTTCGATGATCTCGTTTGAGGTTAGCGCGTTCCCGAACCAAATCCGAAACCGACCCAAACCGCAGCCAAGGCCACGGTGAGGTGGAGACCGATATGGAGAAGGGCCTTTCCGAATTGCTCGGACCGCGCCAGCATGTGGATCTCCAGACCAAAACTGGAGAAGGTGGTAAACCCACCGAGTAGACCGGCGATGATGAGGAGTCGCATTTCGGGGGAGAGCGGCCCGCGCGTTTCTCCCCAACCGGCAACGTAGCCAATGGCGAGACACCCGATCACATTAACGACAAGGGTGCCGTAGGGCACGACCTGTTGCGGAACCGTGCGTTGGAGTCCGACGGCAATAGCGTAGCGGAGGATTGCCCCTACCGCACCGCCCAACCCGACCAGCCACCATCCCTTCAGCATCGTTTCTCCCAATCATCACGTAGGATGGCCCAGCGCTCGTGATCACGCCAAGCACCAGCGATCTTGAGATAGCGTGGTGAGTAGCCCTCTTTCTGGAAGCCGACTCGCTTGACCAGTTTGATGGACGCGGTGTTTTCCGGTTGGATGTTCGCCTCCGCGCGGTGCAGGCCGATCTTTCGAAACGCGAAGCGCAGCGTAAGATCGAGTCCCTCCGTCATCAGCCCCTGGCCGGAGTGTTCGGGCGTTCCGTAATAGCCAAGGTAGGTACTCTTGAACGCGCCGCCGACGATTTCATTCAGATTGATGACTCCGACGAGGGCGTCGTCCGTTCTTTGGCAGATCAGAACCGACTCATTGCGATCGCCGGTGGCCTTTTCCAGGTAAGCCCGAAACTGAGCCGGCGTCTCCGGCGCGCGCACGAAAGATGCGTGGAGTTTCCGACTTCGCTTCATTGCGGAAACGAAGTCGGCCTGGTCCTCAATGGCGGGATGACAGAGAAACACTCGCTCGGAACGGAGGATTTGCCGCTTGGATCGGCCCAAGCGTCAGTTTCCCATCTGTCCAAAGGCCCGTTCGATTCCTGCTTTGACTCCGTATGGGTCAATGTCTACGACCGGAGTCGGAACGAGATTCTCTCCGGCTTCCTGGGCGGCAGCCAGTTGAGCACGTCGCTCCTCATCAACCCAAAAGACCTGCCATTGCATGGTCGACTGAGTCCGCTTGGGCAAATAGAACTCCGGGAAGCGTACGTGGTCCCAGTGCAGGAACCGATGGAAGGGCGCGTCCCAGAAAGGAATGTAGAAGGCCTCATCCTGAATGAGAGCGTCGAGTTCATGCATGGCCTCGATTCGTTCCTGATCGGTCCTGCCGTATTGGTAGATCTCGATAAGCTCGTCGGCCCGCGCGTTTCCGAAGGCAAAGATGTTGTTGTTATTCGTCGTCGGAACGAAAGACGAGTGGAAGTACTGATGGGGATCCGGATAGAAGTCGGTGGTCTGACTGATGATGGTCATGTCGTAGGATCGTTCCTGAGCTCGTTTGAAGGCCGTTCCGCTTTCGAGTAGTTGCAGATCCATATCGAAGCCAAGCTTCTTGAAGGTCTGCTGGATCACCGTCATGTGTCTGGTTAGACCGGGAGATCCGTAGGTCAGGGTAAAAGCGGCTCGTGTTCCATCGTCGTGGACGAAGATGCCGTCGCTTCCGCGCTTCCTGTATCCGGCTTTCGTGAGGTGTTCCCGGACCATTTTGGGGTTGAAAGTGTACGACGTCAGATTTGGGTTCTCGAAGAGACTGCCTTCGAAAGAAGAGACCCCCCGGTAGTAGGCCCCGTACATCAGCTTGTCATTGATCTCGTCGAAGTGGAATGCGTACTGGAGAGCCTTGCGGAACTCCTTGTTCTGAAAAATCGGTCGCTCCAGATTCATGGCGTATCCATAGAGACCGCTTGGATAGTCGACGAAGATGCGCTTCTTGTGCGCCCAGCCGTTCTTGACAGCCTCGAATTCCGTTTCCTCGGTCCAGGTCTTGGCCGTGTTGATGCGCATGAAGTCGAGATCGCCCTTTTTGAAGTAGTCAAAGGCGCGATCTGCGGAGAGAACGATGCGGATCATGATGTCATCTACATTGTAGAGTCCCTGCATGTAGCGCTTGTTCGTTCCCCACCAGTCCTTGGTGCGGCTGAGTTTGACGTACACACCCTGTTTGGTGTCAGAGACGACGTAGGGTCCGGGAACGACCGGGGGGACGAGATTGGCTTCTCTGACCCAGTCTGGACCGAGCTTGGTCGTGTGCTTTGGCATAGGGAAGAACCGGAAGTCATGGAGCGGCCGCCAGCTCTCTCGCTTTCCCACGATCTTGATCACATGGGGCTCGATGACTTCGACGGACTCGAAGAAATTCTCCATATGGATGTTCCAGAACGGATCCACGATGTGTTGGCTCGTGAGCATCTCGAAGGCGAAGGCATAGTCTTCTGCCGTGATCGGCTTGCCGTCTGACCAGCGCGCGTCCGGATCGAGTTTGTAGTAGATCGTACGATTGTCGGGTTGGACAGACCAGTGGGTCGCCAGCCAAGGAATGTAATTGTCTGTCGAAGGATGACGGCGAACGAGGCGGAACTCGACGGAGTAGGATTGGCTCCAGTTCGCAAAGACGTCAGTCGCATCGGGGCCGACGAGGCGAAGAGTGAGGGGATAGGCACGTTGGTAGGTCGTGTAGGTGCCGCCCTTTTTAGCGTTGGGGTCACCGATGGGTGGATCATCGAGATTTGTCGTCCACTGGATCTTGGAGAGATCCTCAGCGGAAGAAGTCAGCGAGGATCCAAATGCGAGAATGGCGACAAGACAGAAGGTCACTAGGAGCTTCATGCGTTTCCTTTCATACGAGACGGCCTAAGCGATTCAAGGTGCCAGCGCACGTCGTCGAGGACCCGGCGCATATGGAAGCGTAACCGGACCACCAGCGTCCGTAGTGGAAAAACACGGAAATCCCGGATCGGTTCGCTACTCCCGACCAACCGGCCCTTCAGTTCGGCCGCGAAGTTTCCGTAATTTGAAATATTAGATGTAATTGAGACTCATTCTCAACAAAAGCTGATAGGATCGCTGAATGACGACGCTCTCTGATCTAAAACCTGGATCCAGTGCCAAGCTAGTCCAGATCGGTGGGGAACGCGGGTTTCGACGACGGTTGATGGAACTCGGTTTTCTTCCTGGTACGAGTGTCCGGATGATTCGCTGCGTCAAGGTCGGTGATCTTATCGAACTTGAAATCCGCGGATGCCACCTCAGCATCCGCCGATCCGAAGCGAGGAAGCTTTGGGTCGAACCCGCCCGATAGCCGAAGGGGAAACCCCGAATCGCCTCGGTGACCGCGAAGTGCTCGTTGCGGTCGCGGGAAATCCCAATACCGGTAAAACAACCCTCTTCAACAAATTAACCGGATCTGACCTTAAGGTTGGAAACTATCCTGGCGTGACCGTGGACTGCCATACCGGTCGGCTTGATCTGTCGGACGGAACCGCCGTTCGGCTCATGGACGTGCCGGGAACCTACAGCCTTTCTGCCCGAAGTCAGGATGAGCAGATCGCTGTCCAGGCCGTCGCCGGGCTCGATCCACTCGAGCTGCCGGGGCTCGTCGTAGCGGTGGTCGATGCGACCCAAGTTACTCGCAATCTTTATCTTACGCTTCAGACGATCGAGATGAACGTACCCGTCGTGATCGCCCTGAACATGGCCGACGCGATGGCTCGAACCGCGACGAAGATCGACGTGGAGGCCATGTCTCGCGAGCTCGGGGTGCCCGTCGTCGCCACCTCGGCCTCCCTGGGTACCGGAATCGATGAGCTGAGACGGGAGATCGAAGCAACGGTCGCCGATCCGAGACGGGGTCAACCGGGTTGGCGATGGATGCCTCAAAGCAACGAGCTGCAGGACGATATCGCCGCAGTTGAACGAGTGCTTCCGCCCGACTGGGCTCCAGAGGACTCGGATCGGAGGAGAGCACTGGCCGTTTGGGCTCTACTTTCCATCGACGGAAACGACGAGCTTAGCGAGGTTCCGCCCGACCTCCGTCGGGTGGTCGACGAGCGCCACGAGCTCGCCAACGCTGCGGAGCGTTCCGTCGAGGAAGAGGTCATTCGGGGACGCTACAGCTGGATCGACGAACACTCACCCCGCTTCCTGCTCCAAGGCCAGCCGACTCGGACGACGCGAACGTCCAGGGTCGATTCGGTGCTCCTGAATCCTGTCTTTGGCTTCGTCATTTTTCTCGCCGTAATGGGCCTCGTCTTCCAGTCCCTCTTCGCCTGGGCCGATCCCGCCATTTCTGGGATCGAGACTCTCTTCGGTGCTCTGGCTGGCTTGACCAAGACCGTTCTTCCGGAAGGCTTGTTTCGTGACTTTCTAACCGAGGGGCTGATCGCGGGAGTCGGGAGCGTCGTTGTCTTTCTGCCCCAGATCCTCTTGCTCTTTTTCTTTATCGGCGTGATGGAAGCTAGCGGCTATATGGCCCGCGTCGCCTTCCTCATGGATAGAGTGATGAAGAAACTCGGGCTGCATGGACGCGCCTTCGTTCCCATGATGTCCGGCTTTGCCTGTGCCATTCCCGCCATCATGGCGACGCGCACGATGGAGAGGCGGCGGGACCGGATGCTAACGATGATGGTCGTGCCGCTCATGACCTGCTCGGCGCGCTTGCCGGTCTATACCCTGATTATTGCTGCCCTCTTCCCCCCTCAAAAAGTCTTCGGCGTTCCAGTCCAGGGCCTTTTGATGGTGGGGATGTACTTTTTCGGTACTCTGACTGCACTGGCTGCCCTGGCCGTTCTCTCCCGAACTCTGTTCAAAGGACCGCCGGTTCCTCTCGTCCTCGAGCTCCCACCCTATCGGCTTCCGCACTGGTCGAGTGTCCTGCGCATGATGTGGCAAAAGGGTCGTGTTTTTCTAACCGAGGCCGGCACCGTCATCCTCATCTGCACGGTAGTTCTCTGGGTTCTGCTTTCGTTCCCAAAAGACGACCAGATTTCCCAGGCTTACGATCTGCAACGCACCGAAGTAACTACCGTTCTGACGGGCGAGCCGCTGGCCGAAGCGCTGGGTGGAATCGACGCAGAAGAAAGCGGCGCCTACCTCCGCGATAGCTTCGGAGGGCGTTTGGGACGATTGATCGAACCCGTCATCGCCCCTCTTGGATTCGATTGGAAGCTGGGCATCGGAATCATCGGTGCGTTCGCCGCCCGCGAAGTCTTCGTGAGCACGATGGGCGTCGTCTACGGTGTGGGGGACGATGTCGATGAGGAATCGGTCACGTTACGAGAGAAGATCAAGAGCGAGAGACACGAAGACGGTCGCGCCATCTACACTCCTCTCATGGGCCTGTCCCTCATGGTTTTCTTCAGTCTCGCCTGCCAGTGCATGAGCACCCTGGCCGCCGTCTACCGTGAAACCCACACCTGGAGATGGCCGGTGTTTCTCTTTACCTACATGACCGTGCTGGCCTGGATCGCAAGCTTCATCATCTACCAGGGTGGCCGTCTTATCGGCTTCGACTAGCTAGTTCGCGATTCGGAGTAGGCCACTTCGGATCGGCTCGCAGAATGGCCACACCCCACCAGAAGTGTTGGAGAGGAGCGCATAGCTCAGGCCCTCTCGGACGTGTCCCGATTGAAATGAAACCCCGGCATCGGCACCTTCGACGTAGGGAAATGGGCGGGCAGGGTCGTCCTGGCTGATCCACATCCCTCGGCCGTATTTACCTTCGGACTGCTTGGATCCAGAACGAAACGTTCGGGTGAGATCCGGCGAGAGGACCCGCTCGGCCGCGAATTCCCTCCAGAGCTGGAGGAAGTCGTCCGCTGTCGTATAGGCACCGCCATCGGCACCGCCGACGACAGGCAACGTGTAGACGTTGCTGCGAAAGTCTCCGCCGGGTAGATCGATGTAGCCGTGGGCCACCTGCGCTGGCAATTGATCGAGGGCGAAGAATCCGGAGTTCGGCAAAGCCGCCGCGTCGAATATCTCGGTCTGGATGAACTCCTGAAAGGACGATCCAGTGACTTGCTCGATGACGAGTCCGAGAAAAATGTAGCCCCCGTTCGAGTAGGCGAATCGATGACCCGGTTCGAACTTGCTCGGTCCGGCCGTCAACATCGGCAGGTAGTCCCGCAGTCGCTTCAACTTGAATGGTGGGATGGAGAGCTCGAAGCTGTCGAAGTCCTCGATGAGCTCTTCATCGAAGTAGTCATAGACGCCCGATGTATGGGAAAGAAGATGTTCGATCGTTACCTTGGCGGACACGCCGGGGAGCGGCATTCCCACGCAGTCGAGAAGCGGTGTCTCTAGCCCCAGAAGACCTTGATCGATCAGCTTTCCAACGCCGAGTGCCGTGAGGAACTTGGTTCCGGAGGCGATGCCAAAACGGGTCGAAGCGGAATTGGGCAGGGCGGCGGATCGGTCCATCAATCCGAAGGCCTGTCTGTATTGGCGATCGCCCGCGTGCACGGAAATGACTCCCGAGAACTGTGTTCGCACCGCAGTTTCTTCTATGAAGGAAATCAGGCTGTTCATGGCGGGAAGCTACCACGAGACGGGATAGGTGTGGGTTTTGGTCCGTTTTCGGATGTCGTGTTTCTCTGCCCTTTGTCGCCGTTTCGAGTGGAGCCGACCGGCGAATCCGCCAACCGGCTCGATGGGGCCGATCAACCATTCGGAGGGACCTTACCGTGCTTGATGAAACTGCCCGCAGACGGCAACTCCAATCTGTGGCTGCACGTTGCCTGGTGCGACCGAACAAGGCAGAGGCCACCCGGGACATTATCAAGGTCGCAGCAAAGTTTGTGGACGACGTCCCAAGCCCCGCCGCGGAGATGATGGCGGACTTGAAGGCTGTGATGGTCGGCGATGGCTATGCTGACTTTACCGGGCGCGGAAGTGGTGAATTCTACGTGGGTCACCATGCCCTTCTCAAAGCTGTCGGCACCCACACCGAACGGGGATCGGAAGGTTTTCTTCCCTGGTACTCGGACGATGGCTTTCAGGTACATCATATCTTTGCGGCACTGCTTCTCGGGCGAATCCCTCTCGGCGAGTGGTACGCGAAGTTCGCGGAGAAGGCGGATCTCTCGAAGAGACTGAACAATGAAATCGAATGGTGGGATATCTATGTCTACGAAGACTTTTGCCCTATTGGGCGATCGACGAATGACGAGAACTACAGAATACTGAGCGACCGTGTGTACTCCAAACTCACAGGCATCGTGAATGGATTGCAGCGGAATCGAAACACGTTCAAACGCATTGTCATCGAGCTACCGCCTGTGGCTTACCTGACGGGAGTTCGGGTTCGACTCCGGGAGCTCGACTTCTATGACGGTCCGATTCGAGGGAGCTACGACGAGCGTACCCGGCAGGCGGTGATCAGTTTTCAACACCGTAACCATCCGCCGCTCCGGATCGACGGGATTCCGGGTCCGAAAACCCAGGCAAGGCTCGCATCGGTGTTTGGAGCCTAGAAGCAGAGTGATAGTTCAGGACGAGTGTTCCCTGGTTGGGCCCGGCCGTAGCGTTGGCTTGAATGTGTTGACCGACCGTTCTGGAACGAGTCCGGGGAAGATCCGGAGGAGAGTCGGAAGACCGGCTCGGCGGAGAGAGGGTCTTCGGAAATCCACTACATCCCAGGTCATCTTCCGAAGGGACCGCAGGCACCAGGGAGGTGTATTCTCCCGCCATGCTCCAGTCCCAGCCCAGCATTTTGGTCACGGAATCCGGCAGTCCCTGGGAAGTTCAGTGCTCGGTCGACTCGATCGGGCCCGATTTTCTCTGTCGACTGACGGGCGGTGACAAACACATCGGTGCCGTGGCGCTCTCCTCCTGGGACGGCGAGCGCGCCCACACCGAAGTAATCGTGGCCGGGCGTCACAAAGAAGGGTCCCTCGCAGAGCGCTCAGCCCACAAGCTCTGCACAGCAACGCGCCGAGCCGTGACGTGTGTATGCGGGATTCACTACGACCAACTGACCCAAACCGAAATAGAAGAGGTCACTCGAACCGCCTACGAGCTCGTCAAGAGTGCAGCAGGCCAATTGCGCGATCGGCGTCTGGTAAGAGCGCTGGCCGCGCCCGACAGCACCCACGCTCGAATCGTCGCGACCCTGGGCGAGTTGAGTTGCCGGATTGCGAGTTTTCTCGCGACGCCATTGGCGGTCCTGCTCGAGAGACATCACGGCGAAGTCGTGATGTCTCACCGGACTCACTTCGGCGGCGAGGTGCTACTCTTCGCGCCGCTCTATCTATCGAACGCGTGTCTCAATGACTGCAGCTACTGCGGCTTTCGGAGCGGCCTGAAATTCAAGCGAACTCGTCTCGACGTCGGGCAGGCTGTTGCTGAAGCAGAGTTTCTCGCCACGGCTGGGCATCGCAGCATCGACCTCGTGACCGGTGAGATTCCCAGCCGCAGATTCGTTACGTATCTTTGCAAGGTCATCCGTGCGATCCGAGAGGCGACCCCGATCGAGAGGATCAGTCTCAACCTCGGAGCGTTGGGTAAAGAGGACTACGCGCGACTGAACGAGGCTGGTGCGACCGGGTATCACCTCTATCAGGAAACCTACGATCCGCAAACCTACTTTCGGGTTCATCAAGAAGGTCCCAAGAGGGACATGGATTATCGACTCCAGGGTGTCGATCGCGCCGCCGAGGCGGGTTTTCGTTTCCTCGGCCTTGGGATACTTCTCGGACTGCACGATCCGGTCTTCGAGTTGGCGGCCCTTGTTCGCCATGCGGAGCAGGTCCTGGCAGAATGGCCAGACTGCAGAATCGGATTCTCCCTTCCGAGAATCACTGCGGCGGTCGGTCAATCCGAGGTCGGAGTGGAGTTTCCCGTCGACGATGAAACTTTCATCAAGGCAATGCTCTTCCTTCGCCTGCACTTTCCCCAGGCCCACCTCACGCTGACGACACGAGAAGCACCGAAGCTGCGCGACCTTCTCATTCCGCTCGGGATTACGAAACTGAGTGCCGGAGTTTCGACCGCACCTGGTGGCTACAGCGTCGCGCCGGAGGGAGAAGTCCCACAGTTTTCCATCCATGACGAACGGCCCTTGGCCGATGTGGCGGAGATCCTCCGCGAGCTGGGAATGCGTCCGGTTTGTAGCTGATCTCCCGTTCCAGGGGCGGATTGACACCTCACGATTAGGAGTACGATCAATGGTTCTGCTTGAGTTTTCGATGTCCCCACTCGGAAAAGGGGAGAGCGTCTCCAAGTACGTTTCCCGATCGTTGGATATTATCGATCAGAGTGGCGTTCCCTATCGACTGACTCCGATGGGCACCTGCCTCGAAGGTGAGTGGGAAGAGGTTATGGGCATCGTTCAGCAATGCTACGAGCGAATGCGGAAAGACTGCCCGAGAGTTACCTGCTCCATCAAAATCGATGCGCGGGAGGGTCATTCCGGGAGACTCGAAAGCAAGATTTCCACCGTCGAAGAGCATCTCGGGCGAAGTCTGGAGAAGTAAGAACTCACCGCGATCGTACTCTCGTTCTAGTTTCTCTCGGAACCCCTGGGTGCCTCTGCCCGCGAGAGGGGTTATCGTTGCCTGATGGACGGATACATCAAGTGGCTGCGAGATCAGATCGGTCCGCAAAAGATCGTCCTCGTCTTTGCGTCGATCTGCATCGTCGATTCAGCCGGACGTCTTCTCTGGCAGAAGCGCGGCGACTTCCGGTCCTGGGGTCTGCCCGGCGGGGCTCTGGAGCTGGACGAAGACCTGTCCGCCTGCGCGATTCGCGAAGCAAAGGAAGAGACCGGGCTGGACGTCGCTCTCCATCGCGTGATCGGTGTGTATAGCTCCCCGGACTACGACGTCCTCTATCCAAATGGTGACGAAGTACAGCAGGTGACCTTTTGCTTTCTAGCCTCGCCTCGAGGTGGAAGTCTGCAGGTGGACCAAAAGGAGACTCTGGCTCTGAATTGGTACGGTCGGGATGAGGTCCCCGATACCGCAATCTGGTACCAGCACATGGCGAGCGACCTATTCGAAAACCGCTCCGAGGCTACTTTCAAACGAGGGCGACGGGGGAAGGTCCGTAGCTCGGACCCCTGGTTCATGAGTGTGCGAAAGCGGGTTGGCCCGGCGCCGCTCATTGTTCCGGTTGCAACGATGGCCGCGTTCGACGAACAGGGCCGCATCCTCCTGGCGAAGCGCGTGGATAATGGGAACTGGTCGTTGCCGGGTGGGATGCTCGAATTGGGTGAACGGCTCGACCAGACAGCGGCTGCCGAGATCGAGGAGGAGACGGGCCTTGTCGTCGAGCCCGAGCGGCTCCTGGGGATCTACTCGGACCGAAAGTACGAGTTCAAGTATCCGCACGGAGATGAAGTGAAGGTTGTGAGCAGTCTGTTTCGGTGCCGTATTGTCGGAGGTACGTTGCAGCCCGACGGAGAGGAAATCAGTGAGACGCGGTTTTTTGCTCCCGACGCTCTTCCTGATTTACGCGAACGCCAGGTATCTCGAGTGGCGGATGCGATCGCAAATCGTCCGGGGGTCGTGGTCGGTTGAACATTCCTGTACGCGGGACCACCTAGTCACGACCGCTTTACCCCCAAGTCGGAACCGGAGTAATATACGGAATTGATGCCGTAATCCCTCTTCTCGAATACGCCCGAACTCGTTTGCAAAATAGAGGAGGTCACGATGCGCCGTTCAGCGCACGACGGACCGACGAAGACAATCCCACCGCTCCACCTCAGAATTGGGTCCTTCTGCCGATTACTCCCAATTGGACTTACGATGGGCTTTGTCGCCTTAACGTCTTCTTCGGCTGAAGTACTGGAAGTTCCAACTGACTTTGCAACGATCGGGAGCGCGATCGACGCCAGCGTCTTTACCTTCGGGCCGGACACCGTTCTCGTGCTCCCCGGGACCTACTTCGAGCATCTGACCCTGCGCGATGGTGTGCTTCTGGTCAGCCGCGATGGGGCGGCCGTGACGACGATTGACGGTTCTTCCACGGGGACGGTGATCCGATGCCAGGCAATCCATACGGCGGCGGGAATCCGTGGATTTACGATCCAGAACGGCCGTGCTGAGGTTGGCGCGGGTGTCTACTGTAACGGAAGCGCGTTCGTGCTCGAGCAGAATATCATTCGGAACAATGAGACGTTCGGCACCTCGTATGGTGGAGGTGTTTACACGACGCTGTGTCCGCGCGAGATGATCGTGAAGGACAATCTCATCTACGGAAACTGGGCTCACATCGGAGCGGGTGTCTGCTCCAACGGCTCGGACTTCTCCACGGTCGAAGGTAATACGATCTGGGGAAACAGCGCGAATTTTGCCAGCGGCATTATCTCGTACAACGAGTCGAACCCGGTCATTCGCAACAACATCATTGCGGAAAACGAGGGTGGGAAGGGACTCTACGTGCACTCTTCGGCGCAGGCCGTGATCCAGTGCAACGACGTTTGGTCCAATACTCCGACAAACTATCACGCTGAAGACATGACCGGGGTGGCGGGAAACTTCTCTCGAAACCCCCTCTTCTGCGATGTCGGTGCTCTCGATTTCGAACTAAACGGCAGCTCTCCTTGTCTTCCCGGAAATCACCCGGATGGGAGCGACTGCGGTCTGGTCGGTGCCTTTGATAGCTGCAGCCCACCGTTTTATGGAGCATGTTGCCTCGAAGTTGACGAGTGTCTGGTGACGACGGAAAACTTGTGTGCGGCCGCGAACGGCTTCTATCAGCCGGGGATTTCCTGCCACCCGAACCCATGCCCGCCCTCTGGTGCGTGTTGTTTGGAAACTGGCGAGTGTATCGTTACCGGGATCGCAGTGTGCGAACAAGCAGGTGGAACCCTCCTACTCGGTGAACCCTGCGATCCTTCTCCCTGTGTGGTTCCTTTCGGAGCTTGCTGTTTTGCCAACGGGACGTGTCTCGATCTTGCTGGAACCGAGTGCGCTGCCCAGGGCGGGATGTTTCTCGGAGCCGATTCGGCCTGTTCTACTGAATCGTGTGATCCAAGCGCCACATCTGGCGAGTCAGCTGCATCGGTTCTCGCTCTCGAACTGCCGTCTCCAAATCCCAACCTGGGCAAGGCTTCGATTCGATTCGCTTTGCCCGAGCGGGCCGTCATCCAGTTGGAGATCATCGCGCCATCGGGTCAGCGCGTCGCGTCCCTCATCGACGGGGAACTCAGTCCTGGAGAGCACCAGGTCGAGTGGCTGGCACCAGAGGACCTTGCTCCGGGAGTGCTGATCCTCGTCCTGCGAACGCCGACGAAGACGTTGTCCCAGAAGTTCATTCATTTCGAGTGACTCTGTGGAGCGATCGCACAGCACAGCACAGCCGGTGGTGGGGTACCCTGGTATGACTTCGATCACAGTGTCCGCAGGGCGAGGCAGACGTTGCCGCCCCCGAATCCAAATGAGTTGGTCAGCGCGACATCGATGTTGAGAGGCCTTGCTTCGTTCGCTACGTAATCGAGAGGGCAGTCCGGATCAGAATCCCGATAGTGGATAGTCGGCGGTGCCGTCTGTTTCTGCAGGCTCAGAGTCGTAGCGACGAATTCAACGGCCCCGGAAGCTGCCATGAGATGACCGATCATCGATTTGTTCGAGCTGATGGGCAGAGTTCGGGCACGGTCACCAAACACCTCGAGGATGGCAGCA
>Ga0315338_1003245_pt1 | contig 14508 bp, 14 predicted proteins | sample ASW8metaG_FD_204518 | JGI IMG/M metagenome (GOLD analysis project Ga0315338, IMG submission 204518) | Ammonia-oxidizing marine archaeal communities from Monterey Bay, California, United States - ASW #8 | ecosystem: Environmental > Aquatic > Marine > Coastal | place: USA: California | collected... | reverse complement strand
AAAATAGAGCCGGCAAGAATATCAGTCAGACTTAAGTTCCCTTCACGGCTCTGAAACGCTTCAATGTCGTAGAGGGTATAAATCTGGATGGCAAGAACTAGCAATAGAAAAATGCAGTCGAGGCTGAACCCAAAAAGTCGTCTCCAATCAATATTATTACCTCTTCTAAAAATAAAATCCGTAAGGGAGTCACGCCACAGAGGTGCAATAAATACCGCGATAACCAGCATCCCAGTTAGATGTGTGCTTCTAAATGCACGACTCTCTGGTGTTCCGAATGCGGCCACAAACAAATGAAAGAACGCCAAACCGATTGCGACTGTTGATGTCGTAGCTATCATCCACCAACCCAACGTTGTAGGGTTTGTGGCAGGTAGCTCCTCAAGAAATGAGGTTTGACGACTCTCAGGGATATGAAACCTTTCTTCCCTACTATCCGTGGTTTTTTCCTTCACGATACGGCTGTCAATCAGCTGAAAGCGTAATGCCCTGCTCCTGGTAGTAGCGTAACGCACCAGGATGCACGGGAATTGCTGCGCCTACTAGCGCACGTTCCAGGTTCGCTTGCCCCCAAGTGTCAGCAACGGCTGTGAACTCAGAATGTGAATCCCACAGAGCCTTTGCCATTGAGTACACAAGTTCATCTGGCAAGTGTTGGTTTACAACGAGCGTTGTCATTGAACCTAGCGTGATGACTGGAGCCTCAATACTCGCATAATGCTCGTCAGATATAACCACACGGATATAGCCGGGGTTCTCTGTGATGATCTCACTAAGAATGCCCTCATCAACAGACAAGAAACGGATACCCGGGCGAAACTCTAAATCAAGAAAGAAAGCCTGAGGAAAACTCGTAATTGCTAAAACGGCATCGATGTGCCTATCCTTCATAAGCGCTACGGAATCAGCATAAGACACGTGATGCACTGTCCCACCATTCGTGCGGATACTATTTACGCTAAGGCCATATTTCCCCATAACCATCTCAAAAACCGAATAACCCGAATCGGAGAGCTTGCCAGGACTTAGATTGCGATTAGCCAAATCGCGGTAGGATTGAATATTTGACGTGGCAGGCACGGCAACATGATAGGCCGCTGGATATAAAGTTGCGAAATGCCTGAGATCAGTATGCGCCTCTGTAAACGGTGACTCTCCAATGAACGCACTATGAGCACTGTGTGTATAGGTAAAACCAACCTCAGCCTCCCCATTAGCGACATCCCTAATGTTTCCCACTCCCCCACCGGGAGCCGAAGAAGTAGCTACGCCAGGAATTTCTCGCTGGAATATCTCCGCCTGTTTTGCACCTAATGGATACCAATAACCTCCGGCTGGGCCCGAAGCAACCCGAACAAAAGTTTTCTCACTAGGACTGCACCCAGCTAGAGAAAATGCTCCGACAAAAGAGGCTAGTAATATGCTTCTCATTCTAGTGTGTACTTCGAACGCCACCCGATGTTCCCCGGTTATGCGTTTTGTATCCAGACTAATTTCGTTATCATAACAAGAACTTCACGCATAATTTATCACTCATCGAGAAGATGGACGGCAGCAACAACAATATAGCGCCAAACGCTTACCTATCAATCAATATTTTGCTGACAGATCACTTCTCTAAAAGGCTTGTTTATGAGAATCAGACGAGTAATAACGGGGCATGATCAAAGCGGTAAAGCTGTTGTTATCTCCGACGAAGAAGCTTCTAATATTGTGCGGCCAGGGCATCGTCCCGGCGTCGCCATCCATAATCTCTGGCGCATCGATTCAGCTCCCGCAAAAGTCTTTGGGCCAGAGGAAACTACAAACGATACTATCGGCCTCCTACCTCCTAAAAACGGTTGTGTATTCCGGATTATTGAGTTTCCACCTGAAAAAGGTTGGATAGAGAATATCGACGACACTGCAGCAAAAGAAGCTTGGGCCTCCATAGGAGCTGAGCATGTTAGGGACACCAGCAAAAAAGCACCTCACCCCTTGATGCACCGAACCGAAACCGTAGACTTCGCGCTTTGCTTAGAAGGCGAAATTCATATGGTCCTAGATGACTCTGAAGTACTGATCAAGGCTGGAGATACCGTCATTCAACGTGGAACTAACCACGCCTGGAGCAACCGTACAGATCATGTTTGTACAGTGATGTTCGTACTTATAGACGGTACATTTGGAAAATAGAGTTCCGTACACAAAATGCCCCCCCCATTTGGAGAACCCGAAAATCCAATACGGATAAAAATTCGGCTGCTTATTACAAGTAGGCTATGAGACGCCCACCGACGACAGCAAAAACCCAAAAAATAAGCGAGGTGCCAGCAAGCACTATACTTATCTGTGGTACAGCATCACTGGTATCCCACATAGCGGCTTCCCGTCTCAATACCTTCTGCGTGTAATGCACATTCGCGATGCCAAGAATAATAAAGGAAATCTTTGTGAGAAATGGGAAGTTAGTAATATAAAAGGTTGCCTGTGCCATAAATAATGAAAAGCCGGAAAATATATTCAAGGCGATACCGATCCAGGCATATGTCATTAGATCGCTAATGGCTACATAAGGAATTGGTCTAAAAAGACCCAGCATACGTAGATTAAGCACAAGGACTATGCCGACAACAATTGCCAAACCGACCGCATGCATTGACAACATTAGTGGCCAGCCGACCAGTCCAGCAACGATCCATTCGGAATAGGCCGTAGACTCCATCCAGCTTAGTAACGCCATAAATATCCCTCGTTACGCGCTATCGCGACTATCTGCATCCCTATCAATCCAATAGGTCAGCATTCCAACTGCCACAAGCACGCCAATCACAACAAAAAGCGCGATAAAGAATCCCATATTTCGTTAGCCTCCGTCTCCATAGTACGGCAACAAACGTCCAAAAGTCAGAACGCAAGCCCAGGACACAATCGTTACCGCCGCTACCACTTTAGCCCTCATAGGAGCGTCATCCCCAGACTTTACAGCCCATATTTCATCAAAGACCGTAAAATATAAAATCGTTAGCCCACCAATCATCAGCCAGATGATCTTAGGAGGGAACCCGTCCATGGCAACATAGCGCCCTGAATCTGCAATGAAGAAAAACATGCCCGTTATAATATTAACTAGCAATCCCAGCGCACCTAACGGCAGTAACCGGTGGAGAGCTGAGAACGGGACACTCTTCGCAACACCCAGAACCCGCAAGCCCACCAACAATACCACCCCAAAGATCAATGCCATCCCAATAAAGTGGACAGCTTCCATAGAGGGCCATGCCCAAATCATGCTCTGAATAACTGATTCAATCCATGCAATCAACCCGGAACCCTCCGCTGTCATGGCCGATTCGTGAAGATTTGGTCGAACGATAGTTCCACCCAAGCTTCCAGTAGCGACAAGCTGGTAGGCCGAGATCACGGCAAGAATAAGCACGGCGTATAAATTCTTACAAGATATTTTGGAAAATCGACGCTCCTGCCAAAGAGAGACCCAGGATATACAACCAGTCATGCCAATAAATAAAAACGCAAGCAAAGCTGCATCTTGATGTGCCGAAATGACCTCCATGGAAAGGTCTCGGCCTTGGTATGACCATCGGGCAGCGGCCCCACTAATATAGGCCGGCAGAGTGAGAAGCCCTAGTATTACGAAAAGGACCAGACTACTTCGCTGCAAATCCTCGCTCTTAAGATAGAACGAGGTGAGCAACAGGGCCAATGCACCCAAACACCCCACAACTGGGATGTGATTTAAGACGATATGGAGATGCGGTCCAGAACTCGGGATCAGGTCCATACTCTTATTATTCCTTGATGACCTATATACAAGCCGTCGGACTTTACCGCACGACTCCTTCATATGCAATCTGCCCTTGTAAGTAAAAAATTATCCTCCTAACTAATACTAAATTAACAATTGTCTTAAAAACTTTACTATTAGCGACCTTGCCAGCCAACTCTCTATGACGCTCTCGCGTGCATCAATGTATGCTACCGTGCAAAGCTGAAAAAATGACCTCTTAGTTAAGAACAGATGGATACAAAGGCACGCTCAACATGGTCAAGGTTCTAGTTTCCGGATACGGCGTCATCGGACAGCGACTAGCAGATGGCGTCGAGCAGCAGGCGGATATGGAATTGCTCGGCGTCGTCGATGCAGTGCCCACACTTACTGTTCAAGCCTTAAGAGACAAGGGCATGCCCTACAAGTTATATGCCGCCTTCGATGAGGCCAAAAAACCGCTTGAATCTGCGGGTATTCCTGTCTCGGGAACAATGGCCGAAATTCTCCCTAAATCAGATATTGTCTTGGACGCTGCTCCAGGGGGTATCGGAGCAAAAAATAAGGTTCTCTATCAAAAGCATGGGAAAAAAGCCGTCTTCCAGGGTGGCGAGAAAGACGATATAGCAGATGTATTCTTTCATGGTTATGCAAACTATGAACAAGGATTAAACCAAGATTTTCTCAAACTGACGTCTTGCAATACCACTGGGTTGATTCGCACGATCGATTGCCTGGACCGAGTGGTTGGCATAGAACGTGTTGCAATTACTATCATTCGCCGTGTAGCAGATCCCGGTGACTATCATCGCGGTATCGTAAATGCTCTTCAGGTCGACAAAGCTCCCAATCACCAAGCTGTCGACCTTATGACAATCATGCCTCACGTGAATGCCACTGGATTACTTGTTCACACTCCAATCACTCACGGACATTTTATTTCTGTACTCGCCACTCCAAAGGACGACATTTCCATAGAAGAAACTAAAAAATTATTTACGGAACATGATCGTATCCGACTCATATCGACAGATCAGGGATTTCTCGGTAATGCTTCGATCTTCAAATACGCGAGGGATCTTGGACGGCCTCGAGGAGATATCTACGAGGTGCCTGTTTGGGAGGATACTTTCGTTAAATCCGGACGTGACATTATGTTCGGCATTCATATTCCACAGGAGTCTGTCACAATCCCTGAATCTATCGATGCAATTCGTGCAGCAATGGGTATGCAAGCGGATAGACTGACCGCGGTTGGCCTTACTAATCAGTACTTGGGACTCCCCTACTGGAAATAATCTAAGGAAGATAGCGTTTGATCGAGCGGTAAATAAGCTTTCCGAGGTTTTTTCTTTTAATCTCTGACTGTAATCGCGTTTTTTTTCAAACGTAGAACGCCATGGCAAACATGACCTCCCTCAACTATTTCGATTACGCCGAAAAGACGGTTCTGTTACGAGTTGATATCAATTCACCTATTGATAGAAAAACAAAAAAAATTATTAACGATAATCGAATTAAAAAAAGCCTCCCAACAATAAAAACCCTTATCAAGGGGAGAGCTAAAATTGCTTTGATAGCTCATCAAGGAGATACTCTTGACTATCAGAATCTTGTCTCTCTAAGAGAACATGCAAAGAAACTTGGAGACTATTTAAATACTCCAGTCTCCTACGTCGATGATGTGGCTGGACCAGCCGCGCAAGAGAAAGTCAAAGCACTGAAACCCGGAGATATAGTCTTATTGGGAAACTTGCGATATCTAAGCGAGGAAAACTCAACTTTTGAAAATAATGTCAAACTAAAACCAGGCGAAATGCTGGAAACCTATCTGGTTCGTGGACTTTCACCTATCATTGACTATTACATCAATGATGCTTTTGCCACTGCACACCGCAATGCGCCATCCATGGTCGCGTTCCAGGAAATAAAACCTACCGCAGCTGGACAACTATTGTCCGATGAAATCGCAGCGCTAGATAAAATTATGCTCGCACCCGAGCATCCTTCAATCTTCGTCCTAGGCGGCGCCAAAATATCTGATGCCTTCGGCACAATGGAGCACGTACTTGCATCTGGCACAGCAGATAGAATACTGACCTGTGGCATTACCGGAGAGGTGATGTTACTAGCTGCCGGTTATCGGTTAGGCAAGACAAAAGAACGCTTCTTAAAGGACCGAGAACTTGACGTATTTATAGAACGCTCTAAAAACTACCTGAAGGACTACAGAGAAAAAATCAGAATGCCCCTGGATCTTGCCTACAGTGTTAACGGTAAGAGGCAAGAAATTGCGATAGGAGATCTCCCTGCTGAACATATGTTTATGGATATTGGTTCACAAACAATCGCTGCCTATAAAACCGAGATTATGGGCGCCAAGACCCTGTTTGTGAATGGACCAGCTGGAAAATACGAAGAACCACAATTCGAGCAGAGTACGAAGGTCATTTGGAAAGCAATCGCTGCATCCGCAGGTTATTCGGTTATCGGTGGTGGTGATACCGTAACCGCTGCCGAGAAATTTTTGGATCTAAAAGATATTGATTATGTATGCACTGCCGGAGGCGCTATGGTTCGATATCTGTCGGGAAAGAAACTACCCCTTATTGAGGCCATGGAAAAGGCCTACGCTCGTGATATGAGACCGGAACAACCAATCACTGACTCAGAGATTAAATCATGAATACAGTAACACTCGTTGATCGCACTGAGATGATTGAAAAACTTATGGAACATCTCAGACTGAACTCAAAAAGTACCGCTATTATTACCGTAGATATGCATCGGGGACATCTGGACCCTGCGGTAGCGACTCAACCTGCTCATCCAGCGGATGCTGTACGTGTCATTGCTGCAGGAAAGGATGCCCTGACATTTGCTCGCACTCTCAACATTCCTGTTGTTCATGTAAAGCTTACTTTTAGAACAATCCCCGACCTTGGAAGCGAGGGCATGTCAGCACCTTTTTGGGCTGCTATCTCCTCTATCGAAAACAAGAAAAATCGTTTAGCGCCTGAGCGTACAACTACTGTCAATGATCACAACATAATAGGTTCACCCGGTACCGAGCTGATTCCTGAGCTCTACGAACAAACGGACTACGTAGTCGACAACAAAAAACGCCTAGACTGCTTCATGGGAACGGATCTGGACATGCTACTACGTAATTTAGGAATCAAAAGCGTTTGCCTTATGGGCATCAATACAAATACCTGCGTTCTTAATACGGCCTTCACAGCACACAACCATAACTATCAAACTATTGTTTTATCCGACTGCGTAGCCAGCATGTATGGTGATGACCTACATGAACTAGGCCTACAAAACATTAAACGCTGTCTTGGCTGGGTACTGACGAATGAAGAATTCAAACAGAAGCTGGAGGAATAATCGGCAGCAGCAGGTAGGTCCCCTGATCTGAGTCTAGATGCAGCGTAGTTTTACCACCGAATATCTCATTAGGGCGATCCGTCGGGTCATTGTGTAGGAATGGCCCGCATCCCGTTAATTCATTCTTGAAATTCGACAAACGCGCACCCGTAGCTTTTGAGTATACGTAATCATTCCCCCTAATACTCAGTCCAATCTTATAGCCTACCGGTATCACAATACAGGTTGGCCAAACCTCAACGTCGAGAACGACTGGGGTCCCAGGAACCAGCGGTTCCTTCTTATCGTGGGTATGGTAAGGCCTCCAAGGCTTGGATAACTGTTTATCTAATTTACGATGAGACGCTCGTAACCAACCTTGTGCGATTGGTGTATGTGGATCAATTGCCCCCTGAAAAACAACTTCTTCTCCATCAGGCGCAAAAACACGCAAGATTGCAAAAAGGTCCGCATCTACTGTGGATGACGAAATAGATACCTTCAACGCGGAGGGTCCAGTCAATTCAGTCTCAGCCTCCAACGGTTCGCTTAAAAATGTAACTCCATCACCAAGAGCATCAAAGCTGATCGATGAGACTTTCTCCGGTACAGACTCCGATAGCCGCATCCCATCAGAATGAAGATAGAACTGAGTCCATCGAGTTCTTGGGATTGGCCAATCTTCCTCATCTCTCTCCACAAAACTATCGATGTGCCTCACCTGCAGTTTCACTTTCGGTTGTTTATCCCAACCGTTATCTTTCCCTTTTAAAAAATGATCAAAAAACCTTTTCTGAAGTTGCACACCGTAGTCAGTATAGAACTCCGTCCAGTGCTCAATTCCGTGAGCTTCAAGCCATTTATCCTTTGAAGCTGCCCGAGCAAAACCCTCAAAATTCCCGCGCGGATGAAGCCCTTGCCCACCCCAATTAGCAGCGGATAAAAGGGGAACTTTAACTTTTGACCATATAGGAGAACGAGCACGATGGTACTCATCATCGAGTGAATGTGCCCGTATCTCAGCCCCCAGATCTCCACGATTCTCAAGCAATTCAGCATCACTGAGAGTTTTGGAACCGCACACAACCTCACCAGTAACTCGGCTACGTGGTCCACGCTCACCCAAGCCATGCTGGACGGTCTTTACCTGCATGTCATACCAGTTTTCCCAGAATGTACTGAGAATACCTCCATGATGAGTCATATCACGATACCAGTCAGCAGAGCCCTCCCAAATACAGCAGGCTGCTAAATGTTTTGGTTGCAATGTTGCGACATGCCATTGATTGATTCCGTAGTATGAGATTCCATTCAGACCAACTTTTCCATTACTCCATGACTGGACTCCAGCCCACTCAATACAACGCGAAAAATCTAATGTCTCGCGAGGAGAGAAGTGATCCACGTACCCAGGCGAGTTCCCGCAACCACGAGAATCCACACGTACACAAATATAATCGTCCGGCACCCATTTCTCGGGATCTACGACTTCCCAACTCTGGTAGAGGTTAGAAGACCCTGCAGTGACGTCAGGATGCTTTTCCGCCATCCGTTCCCATGCGCTTGGGTAACCCTCCTGAAATGCGAGCCCTTTCGCATAGGGTCCGTAGGACAAGATCACCGGATACTGCCCTTTTGATACAGGTCGAAATACATCTGCCCTCAGAACCAACCCGTCATCCATCTCAATACCGATATCCCAATCGATCTGCATTCCATCACGAATTTCTGATTTGGCCGCACTCATATAGTCTCCATTAACATCCTGATAAAACCCTTCCGCTATTATTCACGCAACCAAACACTGCTTATATCAAAGATGGCCAAAAGTTCTGTTTAGTACGGGTTTGAAATATTTAACAAGCGAGCGGCATTACCACCAACAATTGCTTCTTTATCACGCTGTGTCAGCGTAGCCGTACCATCGACGAATCCAACTGGATCATACATACCCATATCGAATGGATAATCCGTGCCCAGAACAATGTGATCACTACCATAGAGCTCTACCAAATACTCAAGCTGATGCTCGGTAAAGACCACTGTATCGAAATAAAGTTTTTTTAAATAACTCGTCGGCACTTCCTTAATGCGACGCCTGCAATCCTCACGTGCCGCATGCGCATGATCAATTCTCCCTGAATATGCTGAAAGGTAACCTCCTCCGTGAGCCACACAAATTTTGAGTTTAGGATAGCGATCTAAAACCCCATCGAAGATTAGGTGACTCACCGCTACAGTGGAATCAAGCGGATTTCCAATAACATTGATGAAATAGTGATCTCTAAGTCTTAATCCATCAGTAAATCCATTAGGGTGTAGAAAAACCAAAATATCGAGTTCCTCAGCTTTAGAAAATACTTTTAAAAAACGCTGATTAGATAACTCATCACCATTAACATTGGTAGAGAGTTCAATCCCTTTGAAGCCCAGATCTTTGACAACTCGCTCAAGTTCTATGACCGCCATATCTGGGTCCTGCATCGGAAGCCCTCCAAGACCTACGAACCGGTCTGGATGAGCTTCTGCGACTGAGGCAATTTCATCATTAATCAACTGTATCGCCGTTCGACCGAGATCTGGCTCAAGTGCGTAGTAATACTGTAATGGCACTGGTGACAGCGCTTGAACATCAACACCCATCTGGTCCATATCTGCAAGACGTCGCTCAACTGCCGTGAGCTGCTCTCGAATAGCAGCGGCTTGACGTGCATTAACCTCTCGAGTTGCTTGATTAGAGAACCGATGTAGTCCATCTGTCTCCATGTCAAATACTTCTGCAACCGCTTCCGCAGCCTTGGGAACAAACATATGGCAATGCAGGTCAACCGTAAATGCCTTACTGCCAGAACTTGCGATAACTTTACTTGGCCCTGCCTCAGAATTGTCTGAGGTAGGGCTACACGAATAAAACATCTCTATCCTCCATGATTAAAAAATACCCAAATATTCTGTGAGATCCAGATTCTTAGAGTTCAGTTCAGCTGCCGTACCCGTCACTACAACACGCCCACTATTTAAAATAATAATGTCGTCCGCAATACCAAACACCAACTTCGGATTTTGTTCGACCAAGATAATAGAAAGGCCTTGTTCCTTTAGACGGCTAACAGTGTCTATAACCTCCATCACAATCTGAGGCGCTAAACCCTCGGATGGCTCGTCCATCAAAAGAATACGGGGATTGGACATCAATGCACGTGCGATTGCTAACATTTGTTGCTCGCCTCCAGAAAGAGAACCAGCAATCTGTTTATACCTCTCCCCCAGACGGGGAAAGGCCGCAAAAACCGTCGAAAACTCCCATGGATCACGGGGAGTCCATGGGGGCTGGCGAGCTGCGACAGCTAAATTCTCATAAACGGTCAGGCTCTTGAAGATCCGACGCTCCTGCGGAACGAGAGAAACCCCCAGATGTGCCAACTCTTCTGGTCTGATCCCAGTAACAGTTTCTCCAAAAATTTGGAGATGCCCCTTGCGAGGACTCAATAGACCTGCAGCTACGCTCATGCAGGTGGACTTACCCGCCCCATTCCGGCCGAGCAATCCCAGCAAACGTCCTTCGCCCAATGCAAGTGAGACTTCTTGAAGCACCAAGCTATCACCGTAATATGCACTGACTCCATCAAGTGCTAACACATTAGCCTCCAAGATATATCTCCCTGGTCTTAGGGTGCTCTACGACCTCAGCACGGGAACCTTCCACAACCACCTCTCCAAAGTGCATAACGGTTATTTTTTCGGCAAATTCTAATGCAACTTCCATATCATGATCGATCATCACAATGGTAACTTCCTCGGGGATAGAGGCCAGCAATTCTCTGATCTGCGTTCGCTCTTCTATAGAAAGACCTGCAAACGGTTCGTCTAGTAAAATTATTTTTGGGCTCTGTGCAAGAGCCATAGCAATCTCGACACGACGCTGCTCGCCGTATGATGTTTGGTTAAGTGGCCGGTCAGCAAGACCCTTCAAACCAACCTGATCAAGAACCTCCAAGGCTTGTAACTTTATGTCATTACGGGCACCAAGTGCCACGAACGGGTTCCAGCGTAATGACGACAATGCTAGTAGCGATAGCGAAATATTTTTTAACAGGGAATCATTTGGAAACAAGGTGATTATCTGATACGTCCGTGTCAAACCTAGGTGAGAACGCTTTTGCACAGGCATATTTGTAATATTCTGCCCATTCAGCAAGACCGCCCCGTCATCAGGTTGGATTTCACCCGTAATAATATTGAATAGCGTCGTCTTGCCTGCTCCATTGGGCCCAATGATCAACCGCCGCTCACCTACATCCACAAATAAATTGACATCGTTGATCACGCGAAAGCCGCTAAACGATTTATTGACACCCACTATTTCCAATGCACGCATCAACTAGCCTCAGACTTAATAGCCGCTCCTATAGATTTTATTCTCGCGAAAACCCAACGAAATAAACGCTGTGTGCCTGGCACTAATCCCTCTGGCATAAAAATAACAATTGCGACAAAAATCACCCCAAGAAGCATGTTCCAACGTTCAATATAAGCGCTAGCGACATTCTTGATGACAACTACAAGTCCTGCACCCACCACAGGTCCAAGTAATGTTCCTGTACCACCTGAGATCACCATGAGTAACACTTCCGCAGAGTTCAAAAGACTTAAAACATGAGGGCTTACATATTGGTGGTAATAGAGAAACAGCAGCCCAGCGACACCACTAAAAAACCCCGAAAAAAGTACAGCAGAAAATCTTATGAGCCAGACGTTAAAACCCAGTGCAGACATTCTTCGCGATTGGTCTCTCGTACCACGAAGGCTCACACCAAAAGGGGATTGGTAAAATATGGCCATGATTAGCATGGTGAGCAGAAAAACCATCAAGGTGAAAATGTAAAAAACTCCCGGTGTGTCCATTTCGATGCCAAACGGAGTAGGTCTTGCGCTGATGATGATTCCATTATCACCGTTTGTGAGCCCGATCCATCGATAAGCAATTCCCCAGAGTATCTGACTGATTGCCAAGGTAATCATGATGAAACCAATCCCTCGCGTACGCAGTGAAAGGGCGCCAAAAATTGCAGAAACGAGAATCGTCATAGCAAACGCCCCAAGCACCGCGGTAAAGTGACCCCAACCTGCCTCAAGCAACCACGCCCCCGTATAACAAGCCATTCCAAACAGACCTGCGTGCCCGAGCGAAACAAGACCGGACCAACCAACAAGCACATTCAAGGCCAGCGCAAAAATTGCCCATATAAGAATCTGGCTCGCGATATTGATGTAGTAGTCACTGCCCAGCCAGAGAGGTAGCGATGCCATAGCCATAAGAGTAACTATCATTAAAAATCGTTCTCTCATGATGGATGTTTTCCAAATAAGCCCTGCGGGCGCAGAACTAACATCAGCAACATGGGAAGGAACAGAACAACATAGGCAAGATCAGGAAAAAATGCCTGTCCAAAGTTATAGATAAATCCAATTACAAAACTACCGAGAAGGGCTCCCGGCAAACTTCCTGCACCACCAAGTATTACGATAATCAACGCAAGCGGTAGCATCTCAGCATCAAGCCCTGGGTATACCGAAAGTATTGGACCACTCAGAACACCGCCAACACCAGCTAGCGCAGCACCAAGAGCAAAAACTATGGTAAACAAGCGAGAGACAGGAATCCCCGTCACACGAGCCATCTCTGGGTCATCAACACCCGCCCTGATCATCGCACCTAGTCGAGTGCGTTCTAATAGGAACCACAACCCAACCGCAACGATTAAAGCAATGACGACAACTGCAAGGCGATAACGGGGGAAAACAATACCAAAGAAACGCTCAACACCGCGAAGAGATTCCGGCGCACTTAGGGGGATTGGATCTCCCGTCCAAATCAATAAACAAGCATCTGCGATGATGAAAGCAAGTCCTAACGTCACCAAAACCTGCGCCAACTCCTGCCCCGCCAGTCGACGTAACAGCAAGCGCTCAATGGCCCCACCAATAATGGCTAATACTATCCCAGCAAAAATTACAGCAACCCAAAAATTAACCCCCATGCGTAGGAACGTTACCCCGAAATACGCACCGAGCATAAACAGTGCACCGTGCGTGAGATTCGGAATACGCATAAGACCAAAAATAAGGGAAAACCCTGCTGAAAGTAGAAATAACAACCCACCCATAGTGATGCTGTTAATTGTCAAGATAATGTAGAGGGTCATCGTTCGATAAGCCTGAAGCGTTACTCGCCCCTACGAGCCATCTGCTTTTCGATTGCTATTACTGCCCTAGATAAATCGCGGGGGGATAGTCTCTTGAATAAACGGGTTGTGACAAGAATTCTTCTGGATTATAGCTCCAGAACTGACTTACGTTTTCATAAGTCTTAATCGGAGTATTCACAAGGCGTCCGTCTTTCTGATGCACTTCAAAGATATAAATATTGCCTACGACGTTGCCATGCTCATCGAACCGAACATACCCCCGGGGACTATCTTCTAGCTCCACCGCACGCAAAGCATTCATAAGCGCAGCTTTATCTTCTGTATCACCACCGACAGCATCGATAGCCGCATGCAAAACCATTGCTTCGAGGTAGGAGGAAACCGCATAGTACCCGGGGTCGACGTTATAAACCTCACGCATTCTAGAAACAAAGTCTACATTTGCTGGCCACGGGAGTTCCGAGGAATAGAACGACGATGAAATCACACCTAAAGCCTCGTCACCCATATTTCTAAGAATTGATTCGTCCGCCGAAGTCATTCCGCCCAATAGCGGAATCTCTCCCTGGAGACCAAATTCTGCATATTGACGAATGAAGCGGAGTCCGTTGATACCTGCAAATGCCATATAAACTACATCCGCGTTCTGGATCTGAGCTATATAAGCGCTGTACTCAGCCACATTAAGCGGCGGCCATAGTTTTGCTATAACTCGGCCGCCATTTTCTTCAAAGACTCTTTGGAATCCGGCAACCATTTCTTGTCCGTACGCAATATCATCCGCGATAGTTATCGCCCGCCTGAACTCCCTATCCACGGCCGCATAGTGCCCCATTGGATGCGAAGCCTGTGCAGAACTTGAAGATGCTCGAATAAAGTAAGGATTTGGTGTTCGCTGGGTCATATCCTCTGCAGCAGCGATACTTAACGTGGGCACCTCAACCTGCGCGATATAGCTATTGATTGCTAGTGCTTCGAATGCTGCAAGCGGACCTATAATTGCATCGACACCATCCCGTTCTACCAACTCCTGGGCTTTGGTCCTTGCAACCGCAGGTGACCCGCCCGTGTCGGCCACGATCATTTCCACTGGTCGCCCCGCAATAGTGTAACCAACACTCCGAAGGTAAATATCAAGACCCTGTTCCATCTGGATACCAC
>Ga0315338_1003244_pt1 | contig 14510 bp, 9 predicted proteins | sample ASW8metaG_FD_204518 | JGI IMG/M metagenome (GOLD analysis project Ga0315338, IMG submission 204518) | Ammonia-oxidizing marine archaeal communities from Monterey Bay, California, United States - ASW #8 | ecosystem: Environmental > Aquatic > Marine > Coastal | place: USA: California | collected... | reverse complement strand
GCCGCGTCGAAGAACGGCTCGCTTGGGACGACGTCGCGGTACCGGACGAAAGCGAGTTTTTCCAAGAGAGTGCTTGCCTCGTGTTCGGAGTCGAACCGCGAGACTATGTCGAGCACAAGTTGGACCGTCTCATCGTCGAGTTCCGGGTCTTCGAGGGCGCCCTCGAAGATCGCGCGCTTCTCGTGATCCGAGTCGATGCGAGAGACCATCTTCACCACACTTCTGCGGACTCTGGGGTCCTTCGCTGCGAAGTTCTGAGGATGGCGGAGAATCGAGCTCTGCGCATGGTCGGAATCAAAGTCGGCCGTAAAGTCATGAATCCGCAGAAGCGCTTCGGCTGGGAGAGGGGCTCCGTCGAGGAGTAACTGGGTCATCGTTTTCACGACGTGCTCGCTCTCAGTGCTCTCGATCAAGTCGAGGGCACCCTCGACACCGTCGCTGGCCAGAGCCTGCTCGACGCGTTGTTCGGCAAAGGCTGTGGTCTGATCGACCAGAGCCTTCATAGCTTCGGATACCCAACGAGCAGCGTCGTCGTCAAAGGCCTTTCGGGTGTCGTCGATGTAGTACTCGCGAGCCAGACCACCTGCCCCATCGGGTTCGATGCTGAGGGTGCGATCCGTGCGCCCACGACTATCGAAAAGGATGAAGATTCCGTCGTCGGAAATGGCGGCGACGTCGCGGTAGTCATCGGTCAGCTCGACTTCTCCCTCGATTGTGACTTCAAGGGCGCGGCCGTTTTTGGACCAGGCGTGAGTCGTCCTGCTCCCGTTTTCGCTGACAATGATGCCAGAAATCCGCGAGTAATCGATGTTCGCACCCCCGGGTTGAGAGTTGCCAACCTGAACAAAACTGGAGGAACCGGGGGACGGCTTTCTGCTCTTGGCCGGGGCGGACTCGAATGCAGCCGCGCTTACAACTGTGGCGATCGTGCAAAGAGTCAAGATTGTCGTGTACTTCATGCCCACTTCCTCCCGGTGACGGTTTGGGTCGAGAATTGCCCTCACCCTTCCTCTGAATTTCGACGAAGTCGCCATGCAGCTGGCTAGAGCGGCTGACTCCCGACTGTGGAGTCGTTTCGTGACGGCAAGGAGGTGCGCGGCGTAGGCAGAGGCCGAAGAGCCCAGTTCAAGAGCCCGATCGTCACAGGCTCGCTCGCATTCCTGCTCCAGAGAGCGGACGGCAAACCAAACAAGAGGATGAAACCAGTAGAGAGCCCGAGTCGAGCACGCGAAGAGCTGAACGAGCGGATCCCGTCTCTTGAGGTGAGCAAGTTCGTGGGCCAGGACCGCGTCGATCCGTTCCCCCGACCAGTCGCTCGATGATGATGGAAGCAGCAGAGTCGAACGGCGGAGTCCCCAGACCATTGGAGAGACTTCACTTTTAGAGCGGAGGAGTAGCGGAGCTTGGTCGACTCCGCTCCGTTCGACGGCTCTCTGCAGGGACTCATTCCATTTCGGGTCTGTGATTCTGACCGCCGCTTCGCCCAAACGGTTGATTGCTCGGGCACTCCTCGCGAGTCCAAGAAGAGAGGAGGCCACGCCCAATCCCCAGGTGATGAGAAGAAACAGCGGCCAGTTCCAGGAGGCGAGACGTTCGCTCAGGTCCATGTTGCTCGAAGGCCGCGCGTCGCTCGGCGTCCCGAGAATCGCTTTCTTTGAATCGCCCTGGTCTGAAATATCCTTGGACTTCTCTTGGGACGAGAGGGGGAGAGTCGAGCGATCATTCGGTTCGGCCGCATGCTGTGAGAACTTTGGTTTCGGCATCGAAACGGGAAGATCAGGTACGGCAATCTCGAAAGCGGGGAGAACGAAAGCTGCCCCGAGACCGAATACCCAGACTCTGTGTCGCTTGGCTGCGGAGCTTTGGCGCAGAGTGGCAACGACAAGGGTTGTCAGCGCGAGCAAGAGAGTAGATTTAACCAGCAAGCCCACGGACCCCACCGGGAGAAACCCGCTTGCGAATTCGATCTCAAACATCAGCGACCCTCCTGACGCGCTTTCTCGATCAAACGAGAGATTTCTTCGAGCTCTGCTTGGGACACGGAATCGGGGCCAAGATCGACCAGGGTGTTGACCAATTCACTGGGGGATCCCTGAAAGAACGTTCCGACCAATTCGCGAAGGGCCGAGACCCGCGCCTTGTCACGAGGAACGGACGGTCGAAAGAGGTAACGTGGGCCAACCTGCTCGTGTTTCGCGTGCCCCTTCTCTTCGAGAATCCGTAGAAGAGCGCGGACGCTCGAATAGCTGGGGGGATCTTCCAAGCCCTCGAGTACCTCTGCGACGGTCGCCTTTCCCTCGCGGTAAAGCACTTCCATGATCTGACGTTCACGGCGGCTCAGGCTCTGTGGGCCTCTTGTCGGGGGCATGGACACTCTCCTCAGTTCACTCTATCGCGTGGAGTAGTGCGGTTTTTTTAGCACTATGCTAGTAAATTAGCAGGAAATGCCCGAAGGGCCTAGTCTTCTTTTGTCGTTCTTTGAATTCGCCGTCCACGGCGCGACCCCGGAATTCACCGAAGAACTCGGCGGTCGCAGCTATCCGCGTAGCTCAGCGCGTGGCTTGATTATAAGGAGGCTTTCATGTGCTCGGCCACTGAGGCCACGATCCGTTCAGGCGGCTCGGAGGATTTCAGCTTGCAGATCTTCGAAGCGGAACGGTTTCGTGAGGATCCCATCGAAATGGACCGCGCGAATCGCTTCATTCTCGACGGCGAATGCGTCGGCTGAAAGAGCGACGATTTTGGTCTGGTGGCCGGAGTTTCGGATGCGCCGGGTTGCTTCGATTCCGTTCATTTTGGGCATGTGGAGATCCATGAAAATAAGGTCGAACTCGGCATCATCAAACGCTTCAACCGCCTCGACTCCGGTCTCGACCAGCGTCGGCTCTTGCCCAAGAGATTTCAGCGCTCGCATGATGACGAGCTGATTGACCTTGTTGTCTTCGGCGACGAGGACCCGGAGCTTTGGTAGCGTTGCTCCGCGCTTTGGGGCCTCCACCGGAGCGGGTTGCTCGGTGTTGACTACTCGAACGAGCGGAAGACACAGGGTGAACACACTGCCCTCACCGATCACTGTACTCACTCCGATCTCTCCCGCCATCAGCTCAGTCAGTTGTCGACAGACGGATAACCCGAGGCCGGTTCCGCCGAAGCGCCGAGAGATGGAACTGTCATCCTGCCGGAAGGCTTCCCAGATTTGCTCGGGATGCTGGATGCCTACCCCAGTGTCGGCAACCGACACCTCGAGTGTAAAGTCGTCGTCAGCCTGCTCCACTAGACCCACGGACATCGTCACGCTGCCGGCTTCCGTGAACTTGAGAGCATTCGACAGGAGGTTTCCGACGACCTGTCGAATACGGTGCGGATCGCCGAGCGCGCTGTCGGGAAGGTCGGGGGCAAGCACGAGGTCGTAGCCCAAGTCCTTCGAGAGAGCGTGCTCGCAGTAGAGGTCGAAGACACTCTGCATCGTCTTGATCACGCCAAACGGTTCTTGAGCGATGCTCATTTGCCCCGCCTCGATCTTCGACATGTCGAGGACGTCTCCAATGATCGAAAGAAGGTTCTCCCCAGAATCCCGGACGATGTCCAGGTACTCCGATTGGATTGCGGTCGGGTCTGTTGCCTCGAGTAGCTGAAGTACTCCGAGGACTCCGTTCAGGGGTGTTCGGATCTCGTGGGACATTCGTGCGAGGAAGGTACTCTTCGCCTTGCTGGCCTGCTGGGCCGCGAGTTCTGCTTCCCGTTGTGCGGTGATATCGGTGTGGGTTCCGGTGAAGCGAGTAGGTTTTCCTTCTGCATCCCACTCGCAGATTCGTCCACGATCCAAGATGTGAAGCCAGCGCCCATCGCGGTGTTTCATCCGGTGGATGTTCTCGTAGAACGGGGTCTTCCCTTCGACATGGGCCTGGATATCCGCGTAGCAGGAGGCGAGGTCCTGCGGATGCACTCGGCTCTCCCAACTTGACAGGCCGGGTTCGATGTCGCAGAGATCGTAGCCGAGCATTTCCGCCCATCGTTCGTCGAAGGTCACCTCATTGGTTTGGGGGTTCCAGTCCCACATTCCGAGACGAGTGCCTTCGAGCACCAGGCTAAGACGATCTCTCTGCGCCGCGAGAGCAACCTCGGTGTCCTTGAGGCGCGAAATGTCGATGAGATAGCCCACGAACCCGGTCAGCTGACCTTCTTCGTCGCGCTCGATAAGGGTGCTATCACGAATCCAAATCCAGTTTCCATTCGCGTGCTTCAGGCGATAGTCCTCGTGCGGGCACCAATCCGCACCGGAAGCGATGCCCGCTGTAACGGCGGCCGTTAGACCCGAAAGGTCGTCCGGGTGGACCAGGTCTCCAAAGAGCACCCGTTTGGAGACAAAATCGTCTGCGGAGTATCCGAGCAGGTTTTCCACGTTCTGGGTGACCGATTCCGCTGGCCAGCCGTCGTCGGGCCGCCAATGGAAAAGGGTCACAGTCCCCGTTGTGAGGAGTCGCTCGAACTTTTCGATCGGAAATGGCATGCAGAGGGGCTCCAAAACCAAAAAGTACTTCCGTTTGCGTTTCCAAAAACGCGGTGACCGGGCAATTTCTGCCCTCCAAGGGTATCGACCCCCTACGGGTTTTCCCTTAGCCATGACGGTCACTTTTTTGTTGGGGGCCCCTCGAGTCGGGAAAACTCGGAGTCTTTCGGCCAATCCGTCAACGCGAATGGGCCGGGCCTCAAAATGGCGGACAGGTGCCCGGACGCCAAACGGCAGATTCACTTCTCATCTATATAGGGGGTGGATCTGCCACTTTTGACTACGAATCCGACCCTACTGTGATGAGAGGAGCCAGTCCTCGCCGCGAATTCGAGCGAACTGGTCGGCTCCCCGAAAGTCAGAAACGCTGCCGATATCTCCAACTTTGCGGCGAATATTCGGAGCCGAGAAAGCAGGTGGTCCAAGAGCCCAAAACTCTATCGTGGAACCGTCGCTGGAATCGAGGACTTCGGGAGTACTCCGGCCGACGCTCTCCCGCTGGAAAGAAAAAACATTCCTTTACGTGTCGAATTCTCGCTCCCCCGTTCGTCCTTGAGGCAGAATCGAAAAAGGAACCCCTCGGCCGGCGTCGAGGCAACAAAGGAGCGAACACGATGTCAGAATACATCCTCCTCATGCGGGAGAACGATCATGCTTGGGCAAACTATGCGAAGGACGAACAACAGGCCCTTCTGAAGAAATACTTCGCCTGGGTAGATGAACTCAAGGAAGCTGAGTGCCTACGGGGTGGTAATCCGATTTCTGAGGAAGGGGCCCTGCTCCAGAAAGTTGATGGAGAGATTGTCGACGGGCCCTATACGGAGAGCAAAGAGGTTATCACCGGTTACTTCATCATTACGGCAGAGTCGCTGGCCGCAGCGATAGAGATCGCGAAAGGCTGTCCGGCATTGGCCCACGGCGAATCGATCGTGGTCAAACGCCTGGGACACGATTAGAAGAGGGTGAGTCGTTCACCGACGCGGGTCACCGATCTGGTCGACCACGCGTTTCGACATTTCTACGGACGGATCGTAGCTCGGTTGGTCCGGAAGTTCGGAGCGGCGGAGCTTGAACTCATCGAAGAGTCGACTCAGGAAGCGTTTCTTGCCGCACTTCGAACCTGGCCGTTTCGTGATCCTCCCGACGACCCTTTCGCCTGGTTGCTCCGCACGGCGCACAACCGGTCCTTGGACAATCTGCGGCGTCGGGGGAGGTTCGCCCGCTTGCGCCCTCGACTCGAACAGGACGAGGTGGACGGCAAGTTCCGGCACGATTCCCATCATCTGGATTTGCAGGCGACCGCGGGAGAGGTTTCCGACGACACTCTTCGCCTCATCTTCATGTGCTGTCACCCGGCTCTGGCTCGACTGGCGCGGGTTATGCTGACGCTCAAAACAGTCTGCGGATTTACTGGTGCTGAGATCGCGAATGCTTTGGCAACAAACGAGCCTACCGTCTCGCAGAGGATTTTGCGTTCGAAGCGGACCCTGCGCGAAGGCGATTATCGGTTCGAGATCCCAAGGCCTGAGGAGTGGGTGGAGCGACTGCCCCCGGTGCTCGACGTTCTCTTCCTTCTCTTCAACGAAGGATATCGAAGTGCGGGTGGGCCTTCCTCTATCCGAGAGGACCTCGTCGATGAGGCCATCCGACTGGTCGAACTTCTTGCCTTGAACGACGTCGGCCGGCGCCCGGAAGTGGCGGCCCTTCGTGCGATGTTCTGGTTTCAGTCGTCACGACTTGGTGCGCGGATCGACGCTGACGGCGCCATGATTCCACTCGCCCAGCAAGATCGCAAAAAGTGGGATGTCAGACGAATCTCTCGGGGTCTGGAGTGTCTGGCCGAGGCCGCGACTGGCGAGCAACTCAGTGACTACCATCTCCTCGCCGAGATCTCCGCCGTTCATGCAACAGCTGAATCGGTGCGGGGCACGGACTGGGCTCGGATCGTTCGCGCCTACGATGCACTTCGCTCGCGGAAGCCGAGTTTTATCGTCGATCTCAATCGCGCCATCGCCATCTCCTTCGAGCGAGGCGCGGAAATCGGACTCGAGGCTCTCGACGAACTCAAGGACCATCCGGCGGCTGAAACTGATTCGCTCTACGCCGCCACGCGTGCGGAGTTTCTCTCTCGGTGCGGGCTGCGTGATTCGTCCCTTGGGGAGTTTCGCCGAGCGGTTCAGCGTACGAAGAACGAGGCCGAGAGGCGTTACCTTAGGGTGAGGATATCTCAGCTCGAATCCGAGAGGTAGAGCGGAGGCAAGACCCGGAAGTACTCCGGAGCCTCGCCCTCGTTCCGTTCTCGTTTGTCGACAACGACTAGAACGTGAACTGCACTCCCATCTGAACGTTGCGCGGGTCTCCAAAAACTCGCGGATCGTTTAGCGGTACCCAGTTACCCTGTCCGTCGCCATCCACGTCATCTCCGACGTAGGCTCCGCCCGCTCGGCCCGTCTCGGCAAAGTAGGTGACGTAGTCAGTGCTACTCCGGCCGGGAGGTGGGGGCCAATTCAGTGGGGAGAGGCTCGTGATATTCCTGGCGTCGAGTACGTTTCGACTCTGAAGGAACACTTTAAGGTCCTGCCCCCAGAGCTGATAGAGCTTCTCTGCGCGAACGTCGAGGGACGTCGTGGCTGGACGGCGGCGCGAGTTGGTCAGCTGAGGGTTTAGTTCTCTCGTGTCTCGGCTGTAGGGCGTATAAGGGAGGCCACTAGAGTACCGCCACACCAACGAGGCAAGCCAATTGCCAGGATCGCTGAAAGCCGCCTGTGCACTCAGGCTATGTCGTACGTCCCAGTTGAGTGGTTGTTCCGAAATCGCCCGATAGGCAAAGGCCTGCTCCGCGAGCGCGTTTGGGTCAGAGGCGACGCCGGTTGCGACACCGAAGCCGTAGTTTAGCTCTCCGCTGAAGTTGTTGGCAAAACTGCGGCTGAGAGTGGCTTCGAAGCCGCGAGCCGAGGCGTAGTCCCTGTTTACGTACGTGTCGTGACTATCGACAGAGCCGAGCGAACGCCTCGATTCCGTGGTCAGCAACCCGAAGATGTCCTTGTAGTAGACCCAGAATTGTCCAGAAACTGCTTCGTTGAAGAGGTGCTGGATCCCGGCCTGGTAGGACACCGTCGTCTCATTGCTCAGGTTCGGGTTGCCCTGGGTCCTTCCATCAAGAACATAACGATTGTCGAACAGGTACTGACGTTCGGGGATTTGATAGAAACGACCGTAGTGGAAAGAGAAGACGTCACGGTCCGAAATCGGATAGGCGATTCCGATTCGTGGGGAAACCTGCCCCTTTACCGGGTCGCGAACCTCTGTGATATCAAGTTGGTCGCCGACGCTGAAAATATCGTAACGCAGCCCAAAATTGAGAATCATTCCCTCATGCTCCCAACGATCCTGGACGTAGACCGCGCCTTCGGGGTTGTAGTAGTGATACTGCGTTCGGGTCTCTCCGATCTGTCCGGTTACGTTCGTAGCATAGGGCCGGTCCACTTGGGAGTAGCTCATGTTGTTGTAGCTGGCTTCGAACCCAGCCTTGAACGTGTGGGTGTTGTACCGTTTGGTGTAGTCACTCTTTGCGGTGTAGACGATCGTCTCACGGTGAGACAGGATGGGGTAGTCGCCGGTGAGGACGAAAAACTCTTCCGTTTCGCCGTCCGCGTAGTTGAACCAGAAATCGCTTTCCCGCACGCCATCGTACTCCCAGGCGTTCTTTCCCGAAACTCGTTGATCCGCATAGAAGAAGTTTCGACTCAGCTTGACGTTGTAGTGGGATGACTCATTGACCGTCTGCGTCCAGACGAATTTGAGTTGGTTGAACCTGTCGATGCTGGTCGGTGTGTGATTGGACGGGTTGTAGTATTCGTAGGAGTCGTCGATCTGGGTCGGTGACCAGGCCCCGCGGCGGACTGAGACGTTGCCGGTCTGGGAGGTGTCACGAAACGTCTCGACGTAGCCGACTCGGCTCCACATATGATGGTAGGTGTCGGATCTGGACTTGTTGTAGATCGTTTCGACCGTCAACTTTGATCTACGGCTCGTGCGGAGGGCTAGTTTCCCCTGAGCACGAATCGAGTTCTGCTTCCGATCTCCAATCGAGACAAAATTGAGGACGCGGCGGTGGTTTCGGTCACGAGGTGTCGATGGATAGCTATCTGCGAACGTCCCTTCGATGGACCCGTAGTAGGTCAGGTTGTCAATCGGGCTGGGTCCTCCGACTCCGACGAAGATCCGATCCAGATTGTCGTAGGTGTTGTCGGGTTGGCCGTAGTCATCCGTGAGATAGAAGACTCTGCCGGAGAAGTCCTGTCCTCCTTCCCTTGTCCTGTAGTTGATGACGCCTGATTGCGCGTTTCCGTATTCTGCATCCATGCCGCCAAGAATTGTTTCGGTGGATTCGAGGGCCATGGTGGCCAAGGCCGAGTTACTCCCTTGCTGGGGGTCTTTCATCGGGACGCCGTCGATGGTCACGGCCACCTCGCCGGCCCGGCTCCCGCGAAAGTGCATCTCGCCGGCCGCAACGACGACTCCGGCGATCAGGGAGATGGCATCTTCCATGTCGAGAATGGGCAGGCTATCGACGACGTCGCCATCGATGTCATGTTTCGCCCGGCTGCCTTTCTCGAGCTTCTTCCTGTTGGCCACGATCGTCATTTCCGGCAATTGCTCGACCGGTTGTTCCGTAATGACGAAATCGATCGTGGCGGTCTGGCCTTCGACAACCTGGATCCCGGTCGTCCACTTGTCAGAGTGGCCCATCGATTCGATTCTGACGGTGTACGTTCCGACGGGGATGTCCCGGATGACATACGTTCCGTCATCGAGGCTCATCGTTCCCCACGGAGTGTTTTCGACAATGACGTTCGCCCAGACCACAGGTTGGGCAGCTTCGTCCGAGATGTTTCCTGAAATGGTTCCGACCGGGCTCGGCTGAGCCCAAACTGACGACGTGGAGAGGAGGAAAGTAGTAAGAACTACCAGCAAAGTCGCCGGGGTGATCGTCGGTTCGCGCATGAAGGGTCTCCTTCTTCGAGCCGATAGGAAGGTCTGCCCCCGGCAGGCAATCCTTCTACATTTTTGATCTAGTCAGTTACCCCCAACAAAATAATGACCTGAGCTTTCGCTCACCATGGCTTCCATCGGCACTATAGCAGGCGGCCAGCCAACGGTAAATGTCGACGTCGTTGCGCCCCGTCGAACCCGCCGTCAATTCGATCCCGGGGCAGTGCGGACGTCAGTCTTCGACTGCGTCGAGCAATAGGCGCATGAGCCCTGTATCGCCGGACTCGGCGGCTATGATCATCGCTGACTCGTCGCCGGAAACTTCCGCAGTGGGATCCGCTCCTACCGAAAGAAGGTAGTGGATCATCCCCTGGTCGCTTTGCTGCACGGCGACGATGAGTGCATTGCCATCTCCCGGTACTCCTCTGTTCACGTTCGCACCGGCATCGACAAGTCTCTTGGCGATCGCGACGTCACCGCCGTGGGCCGCTGCGATGATCGCATTTCCGTCTCCGTCGATGGAGATGTTCACATCCGCACCGCGCTCGATCAGTAATGTGACGATTTGTTCGTGCCCCGCTTTGGCGGCTTCCATTAGAGCGGTTGCGTCTCCTCTTGGTGCTGCATCGATGTGAGCGGCATGGTCCAGGAGAGTCTCGACAACAACCGGGTGACCATTGCGGGCCGCCGCCGTAAGGGGCGTACGCATGAGATCACGTTTCGGAGTCCGTTCCGATCGATTGACGTCAGCGCCAGCCCCGATGAGCAAGCTGACGACCTTGGCGTGGCCATGAGTGGCTGCAAGAATCAGAGCCGTCCCTCGGCCGCCTCGTTGCTGATTCGGGTCGGTGCCGCTTTCGAGCAGCCTTTGAACCTCCGAGGCATCTCCGTCGCGGGACGCCTGCATCAGGGATGGGAGGGGTGGGTCGTTTTTCGAGAATCGGTTCGAATCTGCGCTAACAGGTTGTAGTGGCGCGAGCGAAATGCTGGCGGCAGTGAACAAGACTGCGGAGGTCGTCAACACGAGCTTCGATCTCATTTCTGTTCTCCTTGGGCTCAGTAGTGCGCGTATGCGGCTTCCGAGGCAGGTGGTGTTGGCCATGGCCAAGGCGGGCCGAAGGTTGTGTCCTTCGCACTCCCGAGTCAGGCTGACCAGTTGCTCCGCGTAGTCGTAAGGGTTCCCGCCCAACTCGATCACGCGCTCGTCGCAGGCTCGTTCCGCTTCGAGCTGGAGGGCTCGGGCGGCTCGCCAGACAAGTGGATTGAACCAATGCAGGGCACAGGCAAGCAGCGCGACGACCTGAAATCCCCAGTCGAATCGGGCAACGTGCGAAAGCTCGTGAACCAACGCATCTCGCCGTTGCGAGGCGGACCACGTCGAGACGTCCTGCGGAAGGAGGACAACGGGACGCAGGACGCCCGAAGTTACGGGTGAAGTGACTTGAGGTGATGTAAGCGCGGTGACCCTTCGGGAATTCTCGAGCCCCGGCAATACGTGAAGTCCCGGAAACTCTATCTGGAGTTCGCGAAACGACTGGGCCCACATAGGGTGGGTCGCGACGGGAGTGCCGGTCTTTCGAACGATGGCAGTACGTCGGACCCCGGCAGCATTTTTGAACAAGAGGCCAATCATTCCGACGAGGTAGAGCGACAGCACCGCAAGTTGCCCCTCAGAGCTACCGACGAGCTTGAGGAGCTTCTCGAACGTGATACTCAAGGGCGACCGGTCCCTGGCCTCATTCTTCGCGCCAGAATCGGAGGGTAAGGGTCCGTCGAGAAGACGTTCCGGCGCTGAAGAGGACACGGAGGCGTCTACTTCCAGGACACTCGCCTGCGGATTGGATTCTGAGATGGAATCCGAAGCCGAGCCGGATGCGGTCGCAGAAAGAAACTGGGACGGAATCGGGATCCAGAACTTTGCTTTCGAAAGGGAGAGAAACGGAAGCAAAATTACGACAATGAGGGCTGTCGCCCACACCGCGTGGCGGGAAGCAGCTCTCGACCGCTCAAGCAGGTGCGTCCACCCAGCGGCGATGAACACGACGAGCGATGTCTTCAATAGAATCAAGAGAGAAAATTCGAAGATTCCACTTTCGAAGATCATGGTCGGCGCTTCCGTTTAGACGAGGTACGGCGTGCCTCGGCGATCGCTTTCTCCATTGTCTGCAAGTCGTCTTCAGAGAGCTTTTCACTCCCTGTGTTCACGAGCCCAGCGACTGCCTTGCCAAAGGAACCGTCATAGAACACTTTGACCAGTCTCTTCGCGGCGGACTCCCGAGCTTTCTCGGGAGCGACAGTTGCGGAGTAAACGTAGCGAAGTCCCTTCTCTCTGTGCTCGATGTAGCCTTTCGACTCGAGCCTCGAAAGAGTCGCGCGTGCCGCGGAAGAACTCGGTGGATCAACGAGCTGCGTTCGAATCTCCTCCGCCGTGGCCGCGCCTTGGGCAATGAGGATGTCCATGATCTCTCGCTCGCGTCGGGACAGTTTTTCGTGCAAAGGCCCTCTCCTGGAGATTTTTGAAACTCGAACCACCCTGTTACGTATGCAACATCATGCTACATTTGTAGCGGGATAGCAAGTGAACCCTCCGAAAAGATGAAGAACGCCATGGAGGCCGTATGAGTAAGACGAGAAACAGAGCGATTCTGTTGCGGATCGCGATTTTGGGGACGTTGCTGGCCTACGGGCTGGATGCGCATGGGCAGATCCCGACAGACTGGGTCACGCGGTGGGAGGAGGACCTGGAGTTCGCACGGACGGAGGCTGTCGAGCAGCATCCCAATTTGTTTCACTCGACTGATCGTGAGACCTGGAATGCCGCCTTCGATGACCTCATCGCGCGGCTACCCCAGCTTGATCACTCGGCGATTGCCGTCGAACTTTCGGCGATAATGGCGAGCGTAGGGGATGGGCACACGCGATTGACCCTCCCGCTGGGCCCATCAGTTGATTTCATGCAGGGTCATTCGGCGACCCCAGATCCGAATGTCGATGAGCTCCTCTTTCATCAGTTTCCCATTCGGTTTTTCATCGATGACTCAGGCGTGTACATACGCCGGATCGAGCGTGGACGCGACGCCTTTCTCGGGCGAAGGGTCGTAGGAATTGGGAGGCGATCAGCCAACGATGCCATTGCGGCCATTTCTCCGACGATTCGTCGTGACAACCGGATGCAGCTTCTCCATCACCTGCCCATGCACCTTGTGCTTTCCGAGATTCTGGCCGCACGGGACGTCATCGCCGACCCAGATCGGCTCCGACTCCGAGTGATTTCGAACGATGGAATGGAGGAGTCAATAGAACTGCGGGCCGTTCCGCACGGGCAAGAGGTCGACTGGGTCGATGCGGGCACCGGCGACGAATCGTCGAGCCGTTCGCGGAACAAGGACAAGAACTTCTGGTTGGAGCAAGTTGGCGATCCGGCCATCCTCTATGTCCAGTTCAACGAAGTCTACGACAGCGACGAAGAGAGCATCGCTGATTTCGCCACGCGTCTCAGCGAGAAGATAGAGCACCAGTCCGCAGAAGCGCTCGTCGTCGACCTACGCAGAAACCGCGGTGGTGACGGAGGCTTGTCGCGTCCGTTGCTTCACGCAATCCTTTGTTCGCAGCTCAACGACGCTGGGCGGTTGTTCATACTCGTGGGCCGAACGACATTTTCCGCGGCCATGCTGTTTGCTCTCGACATCGAACGCCACACGGATGCGATTTTCGTCGGGGAGCCGACCGGGTCGATTCCGAACTCGTATGGTGATTCCCGAAAGCTCAGGCTTCCCCATAGCGGCCTGACTCTGCGTGTCTCGACGCGCTACTGGCAATCTCATCCGACGGACGACCGCCCGTGGATCGCTCCGCACGTATCGGCCCCGACGACGATGGCGGACTACCTCGCGGGACGGGATCCCGCCATGGACGCGGTTCGCGCGATTGTCAGTGATTTGAGCGGGGCGAACGGTGAACTAGCAGAACAGTGGGATGGCGTGGCAACCGTGGGCTCGAACACCTTTAGCTTGCTGCTCGACTTCCCGAGCGCCGGTGACGGACGAGCGACCATCAAGGAACTGGATTTCGCGACACCACTCCTTGATCTCCAAGTGGGGAAGCGAAGAGTGGCGTTCGCAATCGAGGGGTTGGGGCGCCCGATTCAATTCGAGGGAGGGCACGGAGAAAGATGGATGGTCGGATTGCTGGGTGAACCTTCGCGCAGGTACCCGTTTGTTCTCCAGGCTGTGCCCTAGCCCTCGATCAATTCCGGGAAGTGTGCGGCACTGGACGTTCTGAGCCGCGCTTGAACTACGGGGTGCAGGAGTTTGCCCAGGTGAACGTCGGGCCGAAGAGAACGAGTTCCTGAAGACCGGTCGTGCCGTCATTGTTGTAGTCATGGCATGCGCCCGTCCCTGCGTTGCCCAGGAATTCTGCCGCGAAAGTAATGAGGTCCGCCATATTGACGGTCAGATCGCCCCTGGCCCCGTCGAAGTCGGGGCTCTTCACGTTGTCGTAGGCGCGAATTGTCACGCCATTTGCCTTGATCACGCCCGAAAGTGGAACGTCATTTGCGCAGCCACCACCGCCGAGGGTCAGAGTAACCTGGCCGGCTGTGTCCGTCGTACCTACCAGTACTGTCGAACCACAAACAGTGTTTGCCGGAGTCAAAGTCACGACCACGCTCGCGTTCGCAACGGGGTCATTGGAGGAGTTTCGTACCGTAATGAGGTTGATCGACGCAGGAGAGGAAAACGAGCCTGAAGGAGCCAGATATAGTCCGTTCAATGCATCAGATGGTTCTACGGAGCAAACGGGTGGATCCGGCGACGTCGCAGCTGCTATCGAGCACGAGAGTAAACAACCCAGGGCTACAAGTAATGCATGCTTCATTGAATCCTCCTAAGAACCAAACAGTGTCCGAAGATTACCGAGATTCCGCCGCGTCCCTGGCCATGACAGGCCAGACCAGCTTGTCGGCACGTTCCGACTAGTTTCCTCATTGGCGGGACGATGGGTAGCT
>Ga0315338_1003243_pt1 | contig 14516 bp, 10 predicted proteins | sample ASW8metaG_FD_204518 | JGI IMG/M metagenome (GOLD analysis project Ga0315338, IMG submission 204518) | Ammonia-oxidizing marine archaeal communities from Monterey Bay, California, United States - ASW #8 | ecosystem: Environmental > Aquatic > Marine > Coastal | place: USA: California | collected... | reverse complement strand
CCTTGGTTCGCCTGTGTCATTGTGATCGCTGCTGTCAATGTCGTCTTGCCATGATCAACGTGGCCAATTGTCCCAATATTTAAATGGGGTTTATTCCGTTCAAATTTTTCTTTTGACATCTTTTATTTCCATTAGTTAAGAAGCTTTACCATGTAATTTTTCAATTATATCTTCTTTTACTGAATTAGGCACTTCTTTGAAGATAGAAAATTCCATATGAAATACTGCACGTCCTTGAGTGATTGAGCGCAAATCTGTTGCATAGCCAAACATTCTTTCCAGGGGTACAATTGCTGTTAATACATGCGCATCTTTACGCTGCCCCATACTATCAATGTTTCCACGACGGGAGTTGATATCACCCATAACATCACCTAAATATTCTTCGGGAACTACTACTTCAACTTTCATCATGGGCTCCATCAATACTGGACCTGCTTTTTTACACGCTTCCTGGATGGCCATTGAACCAGCAATTTTAAATGCCATTTCTGAAGAGTCAACATCATGGTAAGAACCATAAACCAACTCCACACGCACATCTTCTATGGGATATCCAGCTAATACACCATTCTTAATAGCATCCTTAATACCATCGCTTACCGAACCAATATATTCACGAGGGATAGCCCCACCTACAATCTTATCTTCAAAATGGTAGCCTTTACCAACTTCATTTGGCTCAACATTAATAACAACATGACCATATTGGCCGCGGCCACCGGATTGGCGAGCAAATTTAACATCCACTTTTTCAACACGCTTTGTTATTGCTTCTGTATAAGCCACTTGAGGTGTACCAACGTTAGCCCTTACTTTAAATTCGCGAAGAAGGCGATCAACCAAGACTTCTAAGTGCAATTCACCCATACCTGCAATAATGGTCTGTCCTGTATCAGGATTGATAGAAACTTTAAATGTAGGATCCTCTTCAGATAGTTTTCCTAATCCTTTAGACAGAGCATCCTGGTCAGCTTTCGTTGCAGGTTCAACTGATACCTCAACAACAGGTTCAGGAAATTCCATTGATTCAAGAAGAATTTCTTTCTTCTCTTCACAAAGTGTATGGCCAGTATTGGAATTTTTCAACCCAACAGCGGCAACGATTTCACCCGCTGAAACTTTTTCTAATTCTTCTCTTTTGTTTGCATGCATCAGTAGGATACGACTGATTCTTTCACGCTTTCCTGTATTGGTGTTAGAGACATAAGAACCTGCATTCAACGTACCAGAATAAACTCTCATAAAGGTTAATTTGCCAACATGCGGATCTGTCATTACTTTAAATGCGAGCGCACTAAAGGGGTCGTCTACACTTGGGTTACGAGTCATTCCGACATCTGAATCATTAGGGTCATATCCATTAATTGCTCCAATATCAAGCGGGGAGGGTAAAAAATCATTAACAGCATCCAATAGACGCTGTACACCTTTATTTTTAAAAGCAGAACCACAAAGTGTTGGCACAAACGTATTATCCAAACAACCTTTTCGGATAGCCGCTTTTAATTCACCGACTGTGATTTCTTCATCACCTAAATATTTTTCAAGAAGACGCTCATCATAACTTGCTATCTCTTCAATCAAATGATGACGCCACTCTTCAGCTTCTTTAAGCATATCATTTGGAATATCACCTAATTCATAATGCGCACCTAATGATGATTCATTGTAGAGTATAGCTTTCATTGTCAGAAGGTCAATAATACCAGTAAATATGTCACCAGATCCTATCGGTAATACAATAGGCAAGGGATTCGCGCCTAAGCGATCTTTAATCATATCTAATACGTGAAAAAAATCTGCACCCGTACGATCCATTTTATTCACGAAAGCAATCCGAGGGACATCATACTTATCAGCTTGTCGCCACACGGTTTCGCTTTGAGGCTCAACACCGCCCACAGCGCAGAAAACAGCACATGCACCATCTAAAACACGAAGGGAACGTTCTACTTCAACTGTAAAATCAACATGACCAGGTGTATCAATAATATTGATTCTGTGTTCTTCCCAGATGGCTGTAGTTGCAGCTGAAGTAATTGTAATACCGCGCTCTTTTTCCTGTTCCATCCAGTCCATTGTGGCGCCCCCATCATGAACTTCACCAATTTTATGTGTTCGGCCCGTATAATAAAGAATGCGTTCAGTCAATGTGGTTTTACCGGCATCAATATGTGCCATAATTCCAATATTGCGAACATTATCTAAAGAAATATTTTTCATGAAATTATATTTTATCTAAAATGAGCAAACGCTCGGTTCGCTTCTGCCATCCTGTGCGTATCTTCTTTCTTCTTTATAGCGCCACCTTCATTGTTGGCTGCAGAGATTAACTCTGCTGCCAAACAATCAGCCATAGATCTTCCAGAACGACTACGGGCAGAATTGATTATCCAGTGCGCGGCCAAAAAGAACTGTCGATGCTTTGCCACTTCAATAGGAACCTGATAATTTGCACCACCAATACGACGAGATTTAACTTCCAACGTTGGAGCTGCATTTTTAATAGCTAATTTAAATATATCAACACCATCTTTTTTTACACGAGATTTTACTATATCCATAGCACCATAAAAAATTTGCTCTGAAATACCTTTTTTACCGTTAAGCATTAGGTAATTCATGAATTTGGCCACTTCTAAATCGCCATAGATAGGATCCGGTAAAATTTTTCTTTTTTCTGGTCTTCTTCTTCGCATAATTACGCTTTGGGTCGCTTTGCGCCATAACGGGAGCGACTAGTTTTGCGATCCGATACACCTGCAGTATCCAAAGTGCCACGAACTATGTGATACCTAACACCAGGTAAATCTTTTACACGCCCGCCTTCGATTAATACAATCGAGTGTTCTTGCAAATTATGACCTTCCCCAGGAATATATGCATTCACCTCTTTTCCATTTGTTAAACGAACACGAGCTACTTTACGAAGCGCAGAGTTCGGTTTTTTAGGCGTTGTGGTATAAACACGGGTGCATACCCCACGTTTTTGTGGATTGCCTTTTAAAGCGGGTGTAGCATTTTTCTGCTTCACTCGCTTTCTTCCCTGGCGAATTAATTGGTTTATCGTCGGCATTTCATTTCTATTTTAGCTGATAAAATTACTACTGATTTTTACTGCTTAGCAATTAATATATAAGTCAATAAGATATTATTAAACTATTTCAGTTTTGACTTCAGCTGTAGTGGATTTGACTTTGGTTTCCTTGCCTAAATCTGGGTCAGAAACATAAATATGTTTCAAATGTGGCGAACCAGAACCTGCCGGGATCAAGCGACCCACCGCAACATTTTCTTTTAATCCACGAAGGTAATCCGTTTTTCCCGCTGTTGATGCATCAGTTAATACACGAGTTGTCTCCTGGAAAGACGCGGCTGAAATGAAGCTCTCTGTATTTAGAGAAGCCTGTGTAATTCCCATGAGTAATGGCTCAAACGTTGCTGGTTTCGCTTTGTGTGACTTTGCAGTTTTTTTACCATCCTCTTTTAAGGCTTTATTTATCTCAGAGTAATCCTTCTTATTAACCAAGGTATCCTCTTCCAATTCAGAGTCACCAGGATTGGTTACTACAACCATCGATTGGAGCTTTTCATTGGTTTCGAAAAATTCAGCTCTATTAATACGGTCTTTAGGTAAGAAATGAGAGTCACCCACTGAATCTATACTAACCTTCTGCATCATTTGGCGTACAATAACTTCAATATGTTTATCATCAATTTTTACACCTTGTAGACGGTATACTTCCTGAATTTCATTCACTAGGTATTCACGAACTTTATTCGGACCTAGAATTTTTAGTATATCAGTAGGTGAGATACTACCCTCACAGAGTGATGTTCCTGCAGTAATATTGTCCCCTTCGTGCACAACAACGTGCTTACCGTAAGGAATGGAATATGTTTTAACCACTTCATCAACACCTTCAACTAAGATTTTACGCACTCCTCGTTTTGTTTCACCAAACTTTACTAACCCGTCGATTTCTGTCACAACAGCTGGATCAGTAGGTTTACGTGCCTCAAATAATTCAGTTACACGCGGTAAACCACCAGTAATATCACGAGTTTTACCAATTGCACGAGGAATCTTAACCAATGTTTGACCGCGTTTCACTTTGTCACCTTTACGAACAACAAGGTTAGCAGTTACAGGTAAAATTGTCCCACCAGCAAGGATTATACCATCTTTGTCAATAATCTCAACATGTGGACTCAAGTTTCGGTCTTTCGACTCAACAATGACCATTTGTTTTTTTCCACCTTCAACCGCTTCAACCTGATAGGTCTCATTTTCGATGAAATCTTTTAGCTCAACATGTCCTGTCTGGCGAGCCAAGATTACATCCGTATATGGATCCCACTGGAATAAAATAGTACCTGCTTCCACTTTTTCGCCGTCTTCAACATTTAAATTTGCACCGTAAGGCACATTGTATTCCGTTGATGATTTTCCTTCATTATTCTTAATGGAAAGTTTCGCATGGCGAACCATACAACGTGTTACAACAACACCTGACTCATCTTTTGCTTCTGCAACTTCAAGATTTTTAGAATACTTTATTACACCAGCTCGCTTGGTTTGCATTTCTGATTGTTCAATAATACGTGTTGCAGTACCGCCTATATGAAAAGTCCGCAAGGTCAACTGAGTACCAGGTTCACCAATACTTTGAGCAGCCTGAATACCAACAGACGTACCCAAATCGACCAATTTATGATTAGATGGATTCCAGCCATAACATTTAGCACAAACACCTCTAAGTGACTCACAGGTTAGTACGGAACGGATTCGAAGCGACTCAATATTACTATCAGAAACAATCTTTGCTTCATCATCGCGAATCAAAGTTCCAGATTTAATCTTACCTTTACCTTGTTCAATGAAATCTTCTAAAACAGTACGGCCTAGAACTCTTTCAGATAAGGGTTCAATAATATCCTCCCCTTCTTTCAAGTCATCAGCCAGAATACCATTAATGGTACCACAATCTGTTTCAGAAATCACTACATCCTGAGCTACATCTACTAGGCGGCGAGTTAAGTACCCAGCATCAGCTGTTTTCAATGCTGTATCAGCAAGACCTTTACGAGCGCCGTGAGTTGAAATAAAATACTCCTGGACAGATAATCCTTCTTTGAAGTTTGATGTAATTGGTGATTCGATAATTTCTCCTTTGCCTCCAGTCATGGACTTTTTTGGCTTTGCCATCAATCCGCGCATTCCGGCCAATTGCTTGATCTGATCTTGAGAGCCTCGAGCGCCTGAGTCAGCCATCATATATACAGGGTTAAAACCTTGTTCATTGGATTGTAAACCATCCATCATAGTTGCCGCAACATTATTGGTTGCGTGCGTCCATACATCAATAACCTTGTTATACCTCTCACCATCTGTTAAGACATGACGTTTAAATTTATCTTGAATACCGTTCACTTCTTTTTGTGCGACTTTTATGATATCATTTTTAGATTCTGGAATAAGAATATCACTGATTGCGATTGAAATTCCTGCTTGAGTTGCTGCGTTAAATCCAAGATTTTTTAATTTGTCCAAAAACAAAACGGTCTTTTGATTTCCAGCTATTAGATATGTTTCATTCACAAGCTTACTTAATCGTTTTTTATCGATCATGTCATCAACATAATCCATTTCTTCTGGTAAGATTGCATTTATGATTACACGACCAACTGTCGTCTCTTTTTGCCACAAACCATTGTGACGCACATTTATAGTGGCATTTACATCAACTACTTTATTTTCATAAGCTAGAAGCACTTCATTGAATGACCCGAAAGACTTCCCTTCACCTCTACATTCTTTACGTTTCCGTGTGAGATAGTAAGTTCCCAACACCATATCCTGAGATGGCAATGCCAAAGGCTTTCCATTCGCGGGGTGCAAAATATTATGACTGGAAAGCATCAATATACGTGCTTCCATTTGGGCCGCCACAGACAACGGTACGTGAACCGCCATTTGGTCCCCATCAAAATCAGCGTTGAATGCTGAACAAACCAACGGATGGATTCTTAGTGCTTTTCCATCAACCAACACTGGCTGAAAGGCCTGAATACCAAGACGGTGAAGCGTTGGTGCGCGATTCAAAAGGACTGGGTGATCTTGAACCACATATTCCAGTACTTTATATACAATAGGATCCTTGTCCTCTATCATAAGCTTAGCGCTACGAGGTGTTTGCGCATAACCGCGCGACATCAATTCATTGATCATATGGGGTTTGAATAATTCAAGAGCCATATTTTTGGGTAATCCACATTCATGGAGTCGCAATTCAGGTCCAACAACAATCACTGATCGGCCAGAATAATCAACACGCTTACCTAGTAAATTTTGACGGAAACGACCGGTTTTACCACGAATCATATCGGAGATTGATTTTAGCGGGCGACGTGTACCACTACGAATTGCAGTTTTTCGACGGCTGTTATCAAATAAAGCATCTACAGATTCCTGAAGCATCCGTTTTTCATTACGTAAAATGACGTCTGGTGCTTTTATTTCCATTAACTGCTTCAGGCGGTTATTTCTAATAATAATCCGACGATAAAGGTCGTTTAAATCAGAAGCTGCAAAACGACCACCATCCAATGGCACAAGCGGTCTCAATTCGGGTGGAATTACTGGCAGAATAGATACAACCATCCATTCTGGTTTGTTAATTCTTTTTACTTTGGAAAGATCTACAAGAAACGATTTAACTACTTTCAAACGTTTCAGCGCTTCTTCACGCTTCTGTTTAGATTTAGAATTTTTTAGCACATCTTCCAATTCTCGGCGGAGCTCAACCAAATTCATTCGAGACAACATTTCTTTTAGCGCTTCCCCTCCCATGGTTGCGTAGAAGAAATCTTCATTATCGCGTTCTTCTTCGCTTACCGCATCAAAACCATAAAGCTGCTCTAATTCAAGGTATTCAAGCTCATCGATCATCTCAAATTGTTCTTTACCGCTTTGGCCTGGTTCAATGATCAGAAATTTTTCATAGTAAACAACCATTTCGAGATGCTTTGTACTAATCCCTACCAAGTAACTCAACTTGGATGGTATTGATCGCAAATACCAAATATGCACTACTGGTACAGCTAAAGTAATATGTCCCATCCGTTCACGACGGACTTTTTTACGCGTCACTTCAACACCACAACGATCACATATAATACCTCTATAACGTATGCCTTTATATTTACCGCAATGGCACTCATAATCTTTGACAGGGCCAAAAATCTTTTCACAGAATAATCCATCTTTTTCTGGTTTATAAGAACGATAGTTTATGGTTTCCGGCTTCAGAATTTCACCATAGGATTTTTGCAGAGTGCCTTCCGGCGATGCCAAACCGATGGTAATTGATGAAAAGCCTTTACTAGTGTCCAACTTACTTGTTTGAATGAAAGTCAAAACGATTCTCCCTTAATCTAATTCAATATCTAGGTTAAGCCCTTGCAATTCCTTAATGAGCACATTAAATGACTCAGGAACGCCAAATGATGGTAAATCCTCACCCTTTACGATAGCATTGTAGACCTTAGAACGGCCTTCAACATCGTCAGATTTTACTGTTAGGATTTCCTGTAAGGTGTGAGCGGCGCCATATGCTTCCAATGCCCAGCATTCCATTTCACCAAAACGCTGTCCTCCAAACTGTGCTTTACCACCCAATGGCTGTTGAGTAACCAAAGAATAAGGCCCAGTGGAACGTGCATGCATTTTGTCATCCACCATATGACTCAGTTTCATCATGTAGATAACCCCCACCGTAACAGGGTTCTCTAGTTTTTCGCCAGTGCGACCATCAATTAAAGTAGTTTTACCTGTTAAAGGCAGGCCAGCTTTTTTCATTTCACCTTCTACTTCGCTTGGGGTCGCACCATTAAATACAGGTGTAGAATAATTCAATCCAAGTATTTCACCAGCCCAGCCCAACATTGTTTCATAAAGCTGGCCAAGATTCATACGAGAAGGCACACCCAATGGATTCAGTATAACATCAACCGGCGATCCATTTTCTAAAAAGGGCATATCTTCTTCCGGAACAACCGTTGCAATAATACCTTTATTACCATGACGACCAGCCATTTTATCCCCAACTTGAATTTTTCGTTTGTTGGCAATGTCAACTTTCGCCAATTTCAATATACCTGGCTGAAGTTCATCGCCAATCCGCAGTTTGAAAACTTCACGATCAAGTGTTTCTTCAATGATTCTCCACTCTTTCCAAAACGAACGCCATACCGCTTTAATCTTTCGCCACGCTTGTTTATCCTCAACCCAAGTTGCATCTTGTGCGAAGCGTTCCAAATTATAACTTTTTAATCGTTTTGCTGTTAATTTTGTACCCTTTTTAATCAAAGTACGACCAGAAGAAATATCACGAATGCCATCAGAAACCTGATCTTTTAGAATAACCATCAATTTCTCATCACGAGATTCTTTAAGCTCTTTCTTTCGGATAGCAGTTACTTTTTGTAGTTCAAGTATGTTCTTCCTTTCTTCTGCGCGCGCAGTTTTACTGCGTTTTTCAAATAATTTTGTGTTAATAACTACACCATTCACGCCTGGATCAGCACGCTTCGATGCATCCTTCACTTCACCCGCTTTTTCACCAAAAATGGCTCTGAGCAGTTTTTCTTCTGGTGTAGGGTCAGTTTCACCTTTTGGTGTAACCTTACCAATTATAATATCACCTTCACGAACTTTTGCACCAATGCGTATGATACCCTGATCATCTAATTCTTTGGTTGCATCTTCACCAACATTTGGAATTTCTGGAGTAAGCTCTTCTTCACCTCTTTTAGTATCGCGCACTTCAAGCTCGACCTCATTCACATGAACACTAGTAAAGAGGTCTTGTTTGACTAGACGTTCACTTATCACGATCGCGTCTTCAAAATTATATCCACGCCAAGGCATGAAGGCAACCGTTATATTTTTTCCCAAGGCCAATTCACCATTACTTGTTGAGGTACCATCCGCAATCGGTTGGCCTACCTCAATTTTATCTCCCTCGGAAACAATGGGACGTTGATTTTGAGATGTGTTTTGGTTCGTCCTTTTAAATTTTCTAAGATTTACTGTAATCAGATTTTCACCTTCAACCAAAGTTAGATCTTCGGGAACATCGTATGATCGGATAACAATCTTTTCAGCATCCACATAATGGATACGTCCACTTATTGGAGCAACGACAGCTGAGCGCGAATCAATAGCCACTTTGGTTTCAATACCAGTACCAACAATTGGCGCATCTGGTTTCATTAATGGTACACTTTGACGTTGCATATTAGATCCCATCAATGCACGGTTTGCATCATCATGTTCTAGAAATGGAATCAAAGATGCTGCCACAGATAAAATCTGGTTTGGCGCCACATCCATATATTGAACTTGATCTGGTGTAACGATTGGAAAATCTCCTTTTATCCGCGCACGAATATGGTCTCCGATGAGTTTACTATCTTTCCCTAACTCTTCATCAGACTGAGCAATCATTACACGATCTTCATCATCAGCAGATAAATAGTCGATACTCTGGGTTGCAAATGCATTACCATCTTTTACATTAACTTTTCGATAAGGTGCTTCAATAAACCCATGGCGATTTACTTTAGCAAGCAATGCCAATGATGAGATTAAGCCGATATTCGGACCTTCAGGTGTTTCAATTGGACATAAACGACCATAGTGTGTATAGTGAACATCACGGACCTCAAATCCGGCACGTTCACGAGTCAAACCTCCAGGTCCCAAGGCAGAAATACGGCGCTTATGCGTGACCTCTGCTAATGGATTAGTCTGATCTCCAAACTGCGACATTTGACTAGTTCCGAAAAATGTATTAATCACAGTCGTCACCACACGAGAGTTAATCAAATCCTGCGGTGTAATTGATTCCTGCTCTCGAAGATTCATTCTTTCATAGATCGTACGAAGCATTCGACTTAATGCTACAGCGAACTGGTTGGTAAGTTGTTCACCAATGGATTTAACACGACGATTCCCCAAATGATCAATATCATCAGAACCGCGTTCTCCTTTACGCATATCAACAAGGAAATTTATTACCTGAATAATGTCATCCATAGTGAGTACCGTATCTTCAACAGGTACTTTTAATCCAAACTGCTGATTCAAGCGATAGCGTCCTACTTCTCCTAGGTCATATTTTTTCGGATTAAAGAAAATACGTTCAATAAATTTCTGAGCAGTTTCCAGATTAGGTGGTTCACCCGAACGCAATAATTGATACACAATACTCAGCGCCTCTTCAGTATTCTTGCTAGGATCTTTGACCATTGTATTTAATAACATCATAGAATGGAAGTTTTTATTCTGATTAACAACTTCAAGTGATTTGATATTAGCTGCTTTTAATTCATCAATAATTTCCTGTGTGATTTCAGCACCACCCTCCATAAATATTTCACCAGTCGCATGATCAATTACATCTTCTATAACTGTAGAACCAATTGCCTTCGATATTTTATTAGAATTAAGCTTTATTTTTTCTATACAATTAAATGCGCGGAAAATATCTGCATTCGTTGAATAACCCAGGGCACGCAATAACATGGTAACAGGGAATTTTCGTCTACGATCAATAATCGAAAAAATACAGTCATTAATATCAGTAGTAAAGTCAACCCACGATCCACGGAACGGAATGATCCGACCCTGGAATAACTTAGTCCCATTAGGATGAATAGAATGATCAAAAAATACACCTGGTGAACGTTGTAACTGAGAAACAATCACGCGTTCAGCGCCGTTGATCACGAATGTTCCTTTATTCGTCATGTTAGGGATATTGCCAAAATATACTTCTTGCTCAATAGATTGATCGTATTTGCTACGATCATCTTCATTGGTAATGTGGAGAACCAGTCGAGCTTTCAAAGGTACTGAATAAGTTAAGCCTCGATCCATACATTCTTCAGGTGTGTATTTAGCCAGTCCTAAAAAATAGCTTTTATATTCCAAAACATAGTTTCTATGAGAATCCTCAAGCGGAAAAACACTAGTAAAGACTTCTTCGAGACCTATTTCTAGACGCTCATCTTCAGGAGTGTACTCTTGGATGAAAGATTGAAATGCATCTACTTGTACAGAAAGTAAATCTGGAAAATCAATCTCAGATTTTGTTTTTTCAAATGATGTACGTATAGCGTACGGATTGGTTATGGCAGCCAATTAAGCCTCCAATGTAAAAGTGTAAAAGGACGATGTGATATCTTTTAGAAAGATAAGTAGTGTATATGCCGATTTATTTCAATTCGACTGAAGCACCAGCTTCTTCGAGTTGAACTTTCAACTCTTCAGCTTCTGCTTTCGTAACACCTTCTTTAATAGCCTTAGGTGCACTATCTACCAACTCTTTGGCTTCTTTCAAACCAAGGCTGGTAATGGTGCGTACTACCTTAATCACGTTTATTTTTGATGAACCAGCGGATGTTATAACGACATCGAATTCATCTTGTTCTTCAGTAGCTGCTTCTCCACCAGAGGGTGCAGTAGCAACAGCAACAGCAGGGGCTGCCGCAGTAACACCAAATTTTTCTTCGATCTCCCCGATTAGTTCAGAGATTTCCATCATATTGGCATTTTCAAGATAGGTTAGAACGTCGGCTCTGCTTGTATCGGCCATTGTCTTAGCTCCTTATTATAGTCTTAATTAAATTTTTCATTTTTTAAATTGCTTAAAGCATTTCCGATATCGGTCATTGGCGATTTAAGCGCCCATACTAAATTGGTCATCGGTGAATTCAGAAGGGAAACCAGTTGAGCTAGCAACTGATCCTTGGTTGGCAGATCTGCTATTCGTTTGAATTCGCTTCCCGGCAAAACATTTCCTTCGAAAACAATACCTTTCACAACTGGTAGGTCATGCTCTTTTTTAAACTGTTTCAAAACTCGGGCAGGACTTGTAGGATCTTGATAAGAAAATGCAATTGCAGTAGATCCAATCAAATAATCATCCAAGCCTTCCATCTCATTATTCTTAGCAGCCAACTTTATTAAGGTATTTTTAGATACCTTATATTCCACTTCATTGGAATGAAACTCATGACGGAGTTCTGTAATATCTTCGACATTTAATCCAAGATATTCAGTTATATATATTGCATTTGCCCTACCAAGCTTATCAGTTAGTTCTTCTACTTGTTCAATATTCTTTGTATTTGGCATTTCAGTTACCTAATGCTTCCTTGATCAACTTTAATTCCAGGCCCCATAGTCGATGAAACACTCATTTTTTTAAAATATGTACCTTTAACAGATGGGGGTTTGGCTTTCATTACTGTATCATAAATAGATCGTATATTTTCCACTAAAGCATTTTCTTCAAATGAACTCTTCCCACACTGTGTGTGTATAATTCCAGTTTTTTCAACTCGTATCTCAATCTTACCAGCTTTTAATTCTTTTACAGCTGATGACACATCCATAGTAACCGTACCACTTTTCGGGTTGGGCATCAAACCTCTAGGACCCAGCAATTTACCTAACTTACCCAACTCAGGCATCATATCTGGCGTAGCAATTATCTTATCTACATCATCCCAACCGCCTTTAAGCTTTTCAAGATATTCTTTACCAACATAGTCAGCACCAGCATCTTGCGCTTCTTTTTCTTTTGGACCTTGAGTTACTACAAGGACTTTTATATTCTTACCTGTACCATAAGGCAAAGTAGTGGTTACGCGAATATTTTGATCTGCATGCCTTGGATCAACACCAAGATTGATAGCCAGATCAATAGACTCATCAAATTTTGTAAATTTCAAATCTTTAATCATTTTTACCGCATCTTCAAGTGAATATTCTTTCATTCGGTCTAGTTTTTCATTGGCAACTTTTCTGTTTTTTGAAATACCCATTTAGCCTTGAACCTCTAATCCCATACTGCGGGCAGTTCCACGGATCATTTCCATTGCCATTTCTACAGAATTGGCATTTAAATCTTTCATTTTGATCTCAGCAATTTCGCGAAGATCCGCATTGGACACCTTCCCCACCTTTTCCCTATTAGGTTCACCCGATCCCTTGGGTACACCTGCTTTTTTCTTCAGAAGAACCGCGGCGGGCGGTGTTTTAGTAATAAAAGTAAAACTGCGATCAACATAGACTGTAATGACTACTGGAATAATCATTCCTGCCTCTTTTTGGGTTGAAGCATTAAATGCTTTACAAAATTCCATTATATTTACACCATGCTGTCCTAATGCAGGGCCAACTGGTGGAGCAGGGTTTGCCTGTCCGGCTGGAATTTGGAGCTTAATAAAACCTGAAACTTTTTTTGCCATTATTTAGCCTATTTTTCTATTTCAACCTGTAAAAAATCTAATTCGATCGGCGTGGGCCTTCCAAATATACTTACAGATACCTTCACCTTTTGTTTCTCCTCATTAACCTCAGTTACGAATCCGGAGAATTCAGCAAAAGGTCCATCCGTAACCTTTACAGCATCCCCCACTTTATAAGGTGCCAAAACAACTTCACGACCTTCACGACCTTCAACTTCACCAAGAATTCGAGTGACTTCCGATTCTTTTAACGGTTGAGGTTCACTATTTGGGCCTACAAAATTGATAACGCCATTAGTATTTTCAACCAGGTAACGAGCTTCTTTGGATTCACTCATTTGAATTAATATGTATCCAGGGAAAAAAACCTTATTTTTTACCTTCTTTTTACCCTCTTTCATTTCTACGATATTTTCAGAAGGCACAAGCACATCTTTCACTTCACTAGAAAGATTCTGGTAATCCACTTCAAAACGTAGATTATCACGTATTTTCTTCTCCTTACCTGAGATGACTCTTAATGTGTACCAATTCATAGATTAAAGCACTACCTGTAATACAGTTGCTAATATTCTATCAACAATAAATAGGAATACACTAACTATTATTGAGAATGAAATGACAACAAATGTAGACCCTTTTAATTCATCCCAATTTGGCCAAGAAACCTTTTTCATTTCAAATTTTACATCGGAAAAAAAAATTTTTATCTTATTCATTTCGCTCTAATCAATCCAATCACTTCGCATATTTTTGCAGGAGTGACAGGACTTGAACCTGCAACCCCCGGTTTTGGAGACCGGTGCTCTACCAATTGAGCTACACTCCTATTTTTTTTAATAAAAGGATTTGAACTTTTAATAAAAAATCCAAATTCCTCCAAGAAGATTTATTTGGTCTCTTTGAAGATGACATGCTTCCGAATAACAGGGTCATATTTACGATATTCAACCCTTTCTGGATGCAAACGTTTACTTTTGGTTATCGTATAACGAAATCCAGTTCCAGCCGTACTTTCCAACTGGACGATCGATCGCTTGCTATTGCCAGCCATTAAGAGGTCCCTATTCTACAATCTCTGTAACTACACCAGCGCCAACCGTATGACCACCTTCTCGGATTGCAAAACGAAGTTCTTTATCCATTGCAATCGGCGTGATCAATTCAACTTCCAATTCAACATTGTCACC
>Ga0315338_1003242_pt1 | contig 14518 bp, 8 predicted proteins | sample ASW8metaG_FD_204518 | JGI IMG/M metagenome (GOLD analysis project Ga0315338, IMG submission 204518) | Ammonia-oxidizing marine archaeal communities from Monterey Bay, California, United States - ASW #8 | ecosystem: Environmental > Aquatic > Marine > Coastal | place: USA: California | collected... | reverse complement strand
TTGATGACGCAAGTGTACCAAAGATAGTTGTTCCAATGGGACATGCAGCAGTAAATAATCCACATGGTAGCGATGATACAACTATACCAGCGTGGACATTTAAAGCTTCACAGTCAAATGCACAAGGTGAATTTGATAGTGCTGTACTTTATGGTGTAGATTACGCTAACTCTGATGCTGAAGAATATTTAGCACCGAACAATTCATTTGGTAATGGTTCAAATACTACAATGAGTCTTGAAGATTATTTCGGACATGATGATGCTTCTACACTTGGAACTACTTATTCTGCAAATAATGAAAAAGTAACACTTACACTTTCTCACATTAAACAGAGAAAGTTCGTTGTTCCATTTCAAGGTGGATTCGATAGTGTAAACCCAGCAGCTCCAAAATACACAGGAGCAAGTATTGTTAATACCAATACGCAAGGGTTTGATTGTTCAACATCTTCAACAGGTGGTACAGTAGCTTACAAGAAAGCAATTAACGCTATAAGTAACGCCGATGAGTTTGATATCAATATGCTAGTAACACCTGGTATTGTTCATGGATTACATTCTAAGATTACAAACCACTCAATATCAAAGATGGAAGCACGTGGTGATGCATTTTATGTAATTGATTGTGGTATTCAAGGTGGAACAATAGCAAGTGCAGTCAATACAGTTACCGCACTTGATACGAACTACGCAGCAACCTATTATCCTTGGGTAAAGATTGTTGATAGGAATACTTCCTTACCTGTATGGGTTCCGCCATCAGTTGTGTTACCTGGTGTAATCTCTTACACAGATAAAGTAGCACACGAATGGTTCGCACCAGCAGGTTTGAATCGTGGTGGTTTAACAACCGTACTTGAAGCACAAACGAGATTAACTCACGCTGAAAGAGATGAACTCTACGAAGATAGAGTTAATCCAATCGCTTCATTTCCAGGTCAAGGTGTAGTAGTTTGGGGACAAAAGACCTTACAAGGTCGTCCATCAGCACTTGACAGAGTGAATGTACGAAGATTGTTGATTAGATTGAAGAAGTTTATCGCTTCATCAAGTAGGTATTTAGTATTCGAACAGAATACGACAGCTACAAGAAATAGATTCCTTAACATTGTGAATCCATTTTTAGAGTCAGTACAATCAAATAGTGGTTTATCCGCATTTAGAGTAGTAATGGATGATTCCAATAATACTCCAGATGTTGTTGATAGAAATCAACTTGTTGGTCAGATATTCATCCAACCAACACGGACAGCTGAATTTATTGTATTGGACTTCGTAGTATTACCAACAGGAGCTACATTTCCTGAATAAGTTTAATCAATAGATTAACTAAACAAAATAACCCCTCTTTTTTGAGGGGTTTTTTGTTGCCCGATATATTTATATATGAAGATGATATAAACCTTCTAAAAAACTATGAAAAATGATAATGATGATTTTTGAGAATTTTGATATTTATAGTTGAAGAATTAAACTTATTGGAGATTAAAGATGCCAGAACTATTAGATCCTTCTGAAATTATGTTCACACCGTTTGAACCGAAAACGAAAAATCGGTACATCATGTATATTGAAGGGATACCAGCCTATCTTATTAAGACTGCAAACAGACCTTCAATCGCCTTTGAAACTATCGAACTTGACCACATCAATGTTAAACGATATGTTAAAGGTAAGGGAGCATGGGAAGAATTAGAAATTACTTTATATGACCCAGTTGTTCCAAGTGGAGCACAGGCCGTTATGGAATGGGTAAGATTATCTCACGAATCAGTAACAGGTAGAGATGGTTATACAGACTTTTATAAGAAAGATGTAACTATCAATGTTTTAGGACCTGTTGGTGATAAAGTTGAGGAGTGGACATTAAAAGGAACATGGATTTTAAACGCAAATTTTAATGACTTGGATTGGTCAAACACTACTGATCCTGCAGAAATCACTCTTACATTAAGATACGATTACGCTATCCTACAATTTTAAGGAGAAAAATATGAATTTCTTTTCACAGATGTTATCAGGTGATGCAGAAGGTGGAGTATCAAGTAAAAGATTTATTGGATTTGCATCGTTTATAATGTTGGTTAGTAGTTGGGTTGCTAATACATTTTTTGAATTTGCTATTAGTGAACAAATACTCCAATGTTTTATGTACATTACGGTAGTTGGGTTAGGTGTAACAGCAGCGGAGAAATTTGCAGCACCTAAACAATAATTTTAACTGGGTATCTTAATTGATACCCAGTAAAGTTTTAAATAATTTGGTTATATTGATAAGTTACAATGACTATTCAATAAGAATATAAGGAGAAAAAACATGGCAGAAGAAAAACGCCAATTTCCAACCGAAGTAATAGATTTGCCTTCTAAAGGATATTTTTATCCGAAGGACAGTCCATTATCAAGTGGTCAGGTGGAAATTAAATATATGACGGCAAAAGAAGAAGATATCTTAACATCTGGAAATTTAATACAAAAAGGAATTGTATTAGATAAACTTTTAGAGGCACTAATAGTTACAGAAGGAGTAACACTTGATGATGTTCTAATAGGTGATAAAAATGCAATTATGGTAGCATCAAGAGTTTTGGCATATGGTAAAGAATATCCAATAACATTTACTGATGCTAGTAGTGGTAGACAAAGAGAAGAATCAGTAGATTTAACTTCACTTGACGATAAAAAAGTAGATTTTAAACAATTTACTAAGGGAGTTAATGAACATGAATTTGAATTACCAACTTCAAAAAGAGTTGTTACGTTTAAGTTTCTTACTCAACAAGATGAAAAGGGTATAGAAGAAGAATTAAAGGCCTTGAAAAAATTTACTAAAGAATCAGGTATTGATCCTGAAATTACTACACGATTGAAAGCTTCTATTACATCAGTAGATGCAGATAAAAGTAGAAAAGCTATTAATACTTTCGTAGATAATGAATTTCTTTCTGTTGATTCATTTGCATATAGAACATACCTGACATCAATTACTCCAGATGTTGAAATGTTGACTATGATAGAACTCGACAATGGAGAAGTTGAGGAGGTAGCGGTTCCAGTGACCGCTCAGTTTTTTTGGCCTTCGACCAGAGGATAAACCATATATACACAATCAAATATTTCAATTAATTTATAACGCCAAAGGCGGATTCACATTCAATGAAGTCTATAATATGCCTATATATTTAAGACTTTATTATCTAAAACGACTTCAAAAACAGTATGATGATGAGAATGCTGCCTATGAAAAGGCTTCAAAAAAATCCAAATCTCCATCACGTCCTAATATTAAAAAACCTAAACGATAATAGTAATTTTTTTCTAATTTGATATTTATTAATGAGTAAAATCATTTAGTTTTATTAATCGGAGAAAAAGTAAATGCCAAAATATATCATTAAAAATGAACAAATTTTAAACGAATTCATGGGCAAATTTTTTAAGGCTATCGGCCGAAAAAAAGGTCAAAAGTTCGTTAAGGCTTTATTTAAAGATCCAGAATTACAATCAATGATGAGAGATGCTCAAGATATAGCCGATGATATTTTGGATCACATTAAAGAAAAAGATGTACAACTTGCTCGTGATTTAAAGAAGAGATACGGATATTAATATTTGATATTTTTATCAAAGTTCCAACATTTAAATAATTTTAATTTCTAAAAAAGAGATAATATAGATGGCTCTCAAAAAGAATAATAATAACGAAATAAATCGAAGAAACAAACAAAATGAATACTTCAAGGATTTGGCTAAGAGTACAAATGCTCAAAATCAAGAAATTGCCAAATGGATAACGTCCAATCAAGAATTGTGGAACTCCATGTCAAATATACAAAGAGAGGAGTTACTGAATACAAAAGACCATGCAAAAGAAACCAAGAAATTATTAAAAGACTATGAAACTATTGCTAAATTCGGAAGTGATTTTTCAGAATCAGTAAAAGATACAATTTCTACTATCTCAACTGGAGTAAGTACTACCTCACGAATGAATGCCTCTGCACAGGGTTTAAATTCCTTGACACAAGAATATTCAGATTTAATGAAAGTCGGTACAAAATGGGCAAAGAAAAAGGCCGCTATTATTCAAAATACAGTAGATAGAACTTCTGAAGTTTATGGAAATATGTTGTCTATTGGTAGGGAAGAATTTCAAAGTATTAATTTTGCAAGAGATCTAGCAAAAGCTAAAGCATACAACAATACAAAAGATATAGCAAGATTAGAGAATTTACAAGCAGAACAAGAAATGATGCAGAAGGTTCATACTAAAATTGATGAAACTGCAAAGTTATTAGAACAACCATTTACTGGTGTTGATGATTGGATAAAATCAATACCTATTTTTGGTGGATTATTATCATCACTTATGCCATTTGAAGATTGGGGAAAACAATTATCCGATTCATTTAGGGAGTCAGCAGGTGATGTTGCAACTGAAAAATTTACAGGTCTGTCTGCAGAAGATAGGATGGCCAAACAGGAAAAAGAAGAAAAAGAAAATCTCCAGGCCGCTGAAGCCTTTGACGAGACAATAAACAGTATTGCGCATCTTGATGAGACAACACAAGAATGGATATTGAACTCTGTAGATAATACAGAAGCAACTATGGATCAAACAAAGGCATCACAAGAAAATACAAAAGCCATAAACAAGTCAGCTACCAACACGAGGGGAAATCAAGAGAATGTACTCGAAGGTGAGGAAACAAATATTAATGATGTTGTAATGAATGCAAGAAATGTAGTATTGAATTCAACAGTCGGTACAGATATGGCTGGTGCTAATATGATGAATTTTGATGAATGGAATGATTCAATAGGTAACGTAACACCACTGCAGCGAACAAGTAAACATGCAGAAAGAGGCTATGACGAGTATTTATCTAATGAAACAAATAAACAAGAAATGATGCCAGTTGATGTATTCGGTTTAATAGCAGGCAATACAGATAGAACAGCTCTTGCCTTAGAAGGTGCAAAGGCAAGTCCAGAGTTTGGTGTTATTGTTCAGAATTGGGAAGAACTTATTACTAAAGTAAGAGGTCTTATACCAGTTCTTGCAACAGCTATGAAAAAAGCATTTGGTGGTGGTAAAGGAGGTGAAGAACCTTCAGCACCAGACACTAATGGTGCACCAGATAATAGTAAAAATGCCGAACCCGATGAAAAAGATAATATAGAGAAACCATTAAATATAAAAGAAAAAGCAATGAAAAAGATGAAAAAGGCATCTGAAGGAGTATCTAAAATGTGGGGTAAGATGCCAATTGCTGGAAAGGCTTTCGCCGGAGCAATCGGAGTTGCCGCTGTGGGGGCCTTTAAATTACTGCAAGCCGCAAATGAGTTAGGGGTGAGTTTTCGTTCACTTCCAGCTGCAGCATTAATTGCTAAAGAAGAAGCACAGGGAATATTAGATAATTTTGGTTCATTAGAGGGAGTTACAAGTGCAAATCTATTGAATATGAAAATGATGGCGTTTTGGAATGGTGTTCAGGCCGAAGATATGGCAAAGATAGCGGCTTTACAAGTTGCTAGTTCAGATTTAGATTTAGCAGGTGCTTTAAAAGAACAATCTAAATGGATGAAGGAAATTAAAAAAGAAGGTTTATCAGCAAGTAAAATCATGGCAGATATGGCAGCAAATTCTGATTTTATGGCAGAAAATTTACGAGGTAGTGGAGACAATATAAGAAATGCAGCAAAACATATGGCTAAAATGGGATTAAGTTTAACAGAAGCGGACCAGGTTACTGAGTCATTGTTAGATTGGGATACAAGAATAAATAATGAAATGGAAGCATCGGTAGTACTTGGTCGTTCAATAAATCTTGATAGAGCAGCTAGGTTAGCATATGACGGTAAAATTGAAGAAGCAATGAAAGAGGCAAAAAGACAAGCAGGTGGTGAAGCAGCATTTATAAAAATGTCATCTACTCAAAGAAAAGTATTAGGAAACGCCATTGGATTGCAAGGAGACGCATTAGCAAAATTTATGCAAACAGAAGAACAACAACGACTGTCATCAAAAAAACAAGAAGAAGAAGCGGCCAAAGCTAGAATGTTACAATGGGCAAAATGGGGAGCACTTGCTATGGGATTAGCTGTAGGTGTTATAGCAGCAATTTCTCTTGGTGGAGCAATGGGTGCTGCACTTGCATGGGGAGCAGGTGGATTTGTCGCAGGAGCGGCATTGGGTGCTGGATTGGGATATATTACTGCAGCAACAGGTCTGGACGAGACGGTAGCAAAACCTACCATGATTCTGGCAGGAGAAGAAGGCCGAGAACACGTGGGAATTACTCCAATGAAAGGTGGGGGTCCTCCTGAAGTAGCACCACCAGTAAATGTAGATACTTCAAAAATAGAATCACAAAATAATGAAATAATTACATTATTATCTAAAATGCCAACGGCAGTACTTACAGAGGATTTAGCAAAAGTACAAAAAAGAGCAACTTTGGATTCAGGTACACAAAAGTAGAGAAGATAAATGGGTATAGTAAAATTAACACAAAATTTAGAAAATTTCACATGGACTGATTATGACAATGTTACTACAAACAATAGTCAAATAAAAGGTCGTCATGGTGGAACTAAACCTGGTGGTCAACCACCACACCCTACAGTCCATAGTGAACTCGACAATGGGGCAGGTGTTCCACAATCATTTTATGATGGACATTCAAAAGTTGTAACTGGACAAAAAGAATTTGAAAGACCGAACCCAAAATCATTAGCAGACATGGAAAGTAAGTTTGGTCCCCTTAACACTCAACCACTTGAAAGAGGTCCTTATGGTGTTGCAGATTATATGGATGGAAAAATGCAAGGACGGGGATTTATTCCACCAGGAGGACATCCACTTGGATTCACAGTTGATATGGGAGAATCTAAATATACTATTGGTGATGATGGATATACATTAACACCATTATCTCATACTATTGCAGGAGTAAATTCTGGAGGACCACATGGTAGTGTTCCAGAACAAACACTTAATATTTCACCCGTAGCTCCAAACGCATGGGCAGAAGATTTTATGACAACTCCATTGGCTGAATATGTAAGTCAATATTCAGAACCAGTTGATTCAGTAACACATCAAGTTGATATGATTACATTATCTGGTCCTACTACACAAGATTATCAAACAAATATAAATGTAACTCCAAAGGTAACTGATGCACATGGTAGTGATTTTACTACTTTACCAATATCTGGGTATCCTGGATTGTATGTAGGTTCAATGGGAGATATTGTTCAGTTAGTTCCATCTGTAGTTGGACTTGGAGTATCAGATACTATTTCAGCAAGCTGGCCAGATAAGATATTCCATCAATTAGGAAATTTACAGGATCCAAAATATTATAGAGTGTATGACCATCATTTTTTACCAACTGTTGAAAATTTTAATCATATATCTTTATTGACAAATCTATTTGAAGATGAAAAATGGAGAGATGGTTCGGTACATATAGGTTCACAAGATATAGCATCACCAGTAGGTGGTAGTGTTAGTGCATTTTCAAATTTAATGCCAATAGTACCAAGACATTCAATGTATAGGGATGTACAAGGTAATTATAGAGTTCCACCCACTTTTCCAGATCAAATTCCAGGTTCACAGGGAACATTTAATATTCCAGCTGATTATCCAAGTAATGAATCTGGACTTGGATATACTATGACTAATCAACCTGCAGGATATAATTGGGAAAGTAATTTTCTTCCTATACATGGAGAACCAGTAGTACCTGGAATTGATACCGATTTATATGATAGCATGCCCAGTTTGATAAAACCAACTCCAGTAGAATTAAAATGGCATTTTTCTCGTGTAGATACGGGAGAAGTGTGGCCATATAATCAATTTAGTTTTGGTGGAAATTTTTTATTAGAAACATCAACTGGAGCAGGTTTATTTGATACTCATCCATTTATTAGAAGGCAGGTAGGTAAAGGATATCTTGAAGATCCATCTGGAGTGGTATCAATAGACCATTTAGCTACAGTAATTTCAAGAGTAGAAGAAGATGGATTACGAATTGGATCTTTTATGAACACACCAACAGGTCAACATTGGCTTGGAAACCAATTTGTTTTACAGTCTTTAAATCCACGAGAAGAAACACGAATTTATAATCCATTAAGTTTAGCAGGATCATTGGCACCATATATTCATGCACAGAGACATATTGGTGGACTTTTGGGACCATCTACTTATATGGACGTTGGTGATTTTGGAAATCTCTTTGAAGTAGAGACCGTCCCCAGAGGTAAATTTTTATCTGCTTTACATTGGGGCACGACCCCAGCTAGATGGGCGATAGGTAAACTTGATGATGCTTATGATTCGGTAAATACTTTTTTTGGTGATATTGATTTTAATGAAAAAGGTGGTAGATTACAGTATTTAACTGATAAATTTATTTATGATGAGCCAGATGAAGGTTGGTGGGGACCAGCAGTTACTGGACTAAGAAATAATTGGTGGCAACCATCAGGAAGACCACCCAGAATTCCTACTCAAACTGTATTTAGTCAAGCAGGTGCTTTTGGAGTAGGTGGGATTCATTTCCATGATCCTGTAGGTGAGTTTTGGGATGCTAATTTTTGGACACAGGCCACCCATAGTCCAAACCGAGTAGGTGTAAAGAAGTATTATTACCGCTCTTCCTATTCAGAATTGGATACTTTTTCCTATGGTGATTTAGGTTCATCATATTCGGATATGGTTAATTTTAATTGGGCATATTTAGATCCTACTTCTTATGATGCTATACCTGAATCAATTAGAAAATTGGAGTGGGAAGGGGGAAATGAAGTATTAAATTCAGATATGTTAATTTATCCAGGAGATGGAAATCGTCCAGATGATGGTACTATTTCTTGGACTATTGGAAAAAGAGCCGCTCGTAATTGGGATTATTTTAAGGAAGATGTTGTAGCTATAGCGGAAGAACATCACGATAAGCCGTGGGGAAATGCCGTGAGACAAGTCGGATTGAGTTGGCATATGAATCGTCTTGGGGCAACATTTCCTGGATCATATCATCAAGGACCAAGTAAATGGTACAGAACAAAACCATATCATAAGTTAGGTCCAGATGAAAAACTACAGGGAACATATGCAACTTCATATGGACAATGGCATTCCCCGTTAGTAATGGGGTGGGGATATTTAGATCCAACAGGTTTTGATGCAAGTGATATAAGATATAGAGATGGAAGTTCAGCTGGAGAATGGTATCCTGGGTGGCTTGGATTTGATGTTACCGCAGGGTTTCCACTTGAGAGTAAAAATCTTCTTTATTATGGTTCAGACACAACACGACCAGAACCAGGTACTATTTCTTTCACTATTGGAAAATATTCTCATGGTAATTTAAATCCCGGACAGGCACAATTTTGGAAAGAAGAAGAACATGAGAGAATTAAAACTACCGTTCAACCTGGCGGGATGAGTCATATCCACGGACTACCAGATTCTACAACAACTACAGAACCAATGACATTAATTAAAATGGTAAAAAATGGAAAATGGTCAATTGGAGGTGGAAAGGCTCCACGAAGTTCTGCAGATATAAATTTTCTTGTAACAGAATACGCGTATCTTAATTTTGACTATGGTTATGGTTGGAACCTTGGTAGTCATCCATGGCCAAATGATAATACAAAAAGTTTTTCCTCAATTATAAGACATTCTTGGAGATTTTTTGATGAAACTCATATAGATGTAAATCTCCCACATTGGCCTAAGCTTGAGCCATCTACTGATGGTGTATTTGAAGAGACTGTTAAAAATTTAAAAGATAGTATTTTTACAATAAATGATAAAACAGCAAATAAATCAGAATTAATTCATAAATATTCTACTTTGGCATATGGCCATATACCTGATTCAAATGATTATACGGCCAAAGAAGGAAATAAAGGACAACCTGGTGGATCTGGAACATCTTTACACAATCAACTTAATTATGAAAAAACATTAAGGAGTCCAGGTGAATTGAATACGGAAGAAGTTGGAGATGAAGGTGACTCGAAACGACCAGATTGGTTAGAAGCGTTATCATCTAAAGAGGGTAGAGGAGCAAAAGGTAAATATGCTGGTATAAGAGATAAATCTAAAAAAATCGTAGATGATATAGGACAACCTGGACAAAATCATGTACCAATAGTTAAAGATGATACTTTAGGAGTTATTAAAAAAGGACTTGATGGCAAAAAATATAAAAATGATCAAACTGATAAGGTAAATTTAATTCCATATGGTAGTAAAGAAGATGGAAGTCAACCAGATGGAGCAACTGATTTTATAAAATTTAAGTTTAGAGATGTTACTAATAATAAATTCATTATATTTAGAGCAATTTTAAGTGGTATATCAGATAGTATTACACCAGAATGGACTGGAACACGATACATAGGTCGTCCAGATCAAGTTTATGTTTATAATGGGGCAGAAAGAAAAGTAAGTTTTTCATTTGATATATATCCAAAGACAAAACAAGAATTACCTGTTTTATGGGAAAAGACAAATTATCTCGTAGGATTATGTTATCCTTCTTATACCAGTAATAGGATGATAGCACCATTTATTGAATTAACTATCGGTGATATGTTTGTAAACACACCTGGATTTCTTGACAGTTTAAGTATAGATGTTGATGATCAAGGTACTTGGGAAATAGAAAATGGACTTCAATTACCGAAACATATTACCTGTCAATGTTCATTTACTTATGTTGGTAAATATGTTCAAGCACAAAAGGGTAAACATTATGAATTGGGTTGGTTACCAGATAGTTTAACTTCGGATAAGTCAATCCATAAAGGTAATATAGGTTTTAATGATTGGCCCGATAGGTCAAACAAAGGACCTGGATTTAATAATATATCACCATTATTTAAAGAATTAGGACAATAAGTTATGCCAAGCAGATATAATTACACTACAATTAAAAAAAGTAAGGATGGCAAAAGGGTATTTAAGCCTACAATGTATCCAAGAATCCCAATCCGTGATAGTGATATTTTTATATATCCCAGATTTGGAGATAGATTAGATAATCTTGCACATAAATACTATGGTGATGTTTCATTATGGTGGATTATAGCCAAAGCAAACAATTTAGATTCTGCACATATCGGACTTGAAGTTGATAATCAAATTAGAATACCAACTAATATTCAACCAATTTTGACAAAATTAAAAGAAATGTCTTACTGAAATGATTACCTTTTCTAATATTCCAGAATCCGTTCAACGAACTCTTTTTGATAGAATGGATATGCTTGATAGGAATACGTTAAAAACTAAAATTGGTGATCCTATTGCTGTTGAGGCGGGACAACCAAAAATAAATTATATGAATGGCCGTTCTGTTTTTATGAGAATGATTTCTTTACAACCACCTACAAATGTAAAACCAGTAATTTTATCAGGCGGTGAATCTAATTATGAAGGTAATTTAGTACATGATATGTGGGGGAACAAAAAATTTGAACAGAAAGGTGCCACTTATGGCCAGATGGGACCATCACAAGGGGGAGCTCCACTGATAAATGGAATGTTAGAACCAGCTCACAGATTAGAAGATATAGTTCATGGTAAATATGATAGTTCTGGTGAACAACCATATAGACCAATGCCTGGAGTTAAAGATATAAGTATAGAATTTAAAGGTGGTGGTAGAACTTTAGCGGCTACACGAGAAGCTATAATTAATTGGACCTGTTGGACTTGGCAAGATTTAGATAGATTAACTGGACATTTTTTACATCATGGTAGAACGGTGTTTATTGATTGGGGATGGTCAGGAATTGGTGAAATAGATCCACTTGAAGTTACTCCATTTCCTATTCTCAAAAAAGATGAAAGTACTGGGGAAATGAAATTAGTAGAAAATGGATTAACTGTAAATAGAGCGGGTAAAGAAGTACCACTGTTAAGTACATTACCAGATCATATAATAGAACAGAAAGGAAATTATGATGCCATGATAGGACTTGTTAAAGATTTTGAATGGTCGGTTAGGGATGATGGCGGTTTTGATTGTGTTACAACATTACTATCTACTGGAGTTAATATATTACAACAATCTTTGAAAACAGCAAGTGATCCAAGATTAGCGTCATTACCTATGTTAATTGAAAGCGATGCAGTTGAAGATTTTAAAACAGATGAGTTATTAGACCGTGGAGGATTGGCAGTTGCAGCAACAGGAACACTCGTATTCAAAGGTGCTGCCACTGCACTGGGTGCCCAGTTGGTAACAGGAACAATAATTGAGCCAGTCAGCACAATTGCATCCGTAGCTGCTTTGGTTGGAGGATTAGCAATGGTTGGGGGAGGATTATTTTGGGATTATGCTAAAAGGGAAGATAAAAAATGGATTACGCCATCTTTAATAGGTGAATTTGACTCTCTTAACGATTTAACAGATCCAAAAGACCGCGGTATAGCTACTGGGATGGACGTAGATAAGTCGTTAATTTTGGGGATGACTCGTCAAGATGAGGCGTTTGTATCTTATCCAAAAGGAGAGGCAGTTATTTCAAAATTAGCTCCATATATTAATTTTGACCACTATATAAAAGATTTATATAATCAATTACATTGGAATTTGTCCACCCGGAACGATATTTTACAAGGTGGTCATATTATTAGAGTATCTGCTCCGAATTTGCATACAGCATATATAGAAAAGAAAGACAAAATTAAACAAACCGGCCGAGACACATGGGAATATTACTTTGATGAATTGTATGTTACTTGGGGGTGGTTTGAAGATAATGTTCTTTCTCGATTTTTTAGTAGAGTAATTGATGGTGGAAATGGAGTTATGGGAGAATTTAGATCATATGAAGAATCTCCATTACCAGCTGATGATATTCCAGCTGGAGAAAGAACATCTGTAAATGTACCTGTAAGAATACGAAATCATTCTAAAATGATGTCAACAGATTTGACAAAATTTATGTTGTTTAAGGGGGATGCAGTAGAGAAGTTTGTAGAGAGACAATGGGGAAAAGGATGGATACCAGTGGATGGAAAAGATGGAAGCTTCCTAAATCAGAATATCGGTGAAATACCCTTTTTAGGAACTCCAATTCCAACTGGGGAAGATAAAGTTGTTTTACATCAATTTGATTATATCGATCCTGAATCAGAAGATGAAAATGAAAGTTGGGGAGTTTTAAGAAATGTTTATTTTAACTCACGACACTTAACGGAAATAATGCAGGATGCTACATCTATAGAAGATGCAATATTAAGTGTTTGGAATGACTTTTCAAATGAATATGGTGGAATTTATGATTTTTATTTAGATTTTTCAGATGATCAAAACAGAATTATAGTAAAGGATAGGGGATGGACACAAGACGATGTTAGAGATACGTTAGATAATAAAAGTCATATGGCAAACATTGATGGAGTAGATGGAAATGGTGATGACGAAGAAAATTTTAATGGACTTTTTGAATTTCCAACATGGGAAAAAAATTCAATTGTAAAATCACAGAATTTATCTGCTAGACTTCCAGATAGAATGAAACTCGTATCTATGTATGGATCTTCAAATTTAACAGCAGAAGAAGTTAGTGGTATTGGGGACCACAACGAACAAGCAGGATTAGCTTGGGGCAAACTTGTTGCACCAATAGATGAATCTTCGGATATGGAGGGATTGACTCCTGAACAATATAAACAAAGACAACTTGATGCTGTTATAGCAGGTAAAGTAGAATTTCCTTGGAGACACAACAGAAGTTTTGGAAGTCCTACTGCAGATATAAATAACGAATTACATATTCAATCAGCAGAGTTGGGTAAAGCTGATAAAGAAGGAGTTCGTATGACAGATACAGTTATAGGTGAATTGATGAAAAAACAATATTCCGAGTATCTACAAGATGCAAAACGAGTAGCAGAAGATGTAACTGGAGAAGAGTTGGCAACGGATGAAGCAGCAGAAAAAGCATCAAAAATGAAGGAGACAATTAAAAAAAGAAAAGCAAAATGGGAAGCTTTACAGAAAAAGAGGGTAGGTGGAAGTAGTGATCCACAATATTTATTTTCTAATTTTTATCAGGCAAGTACTGAAGAAAGACAAGGTGGTCCAATAAGTGAAACCGAAACAAGTACACCTCGTGGATTTAAATTACTTAATACATTTAAACAATTTATGATGAAGGATATAAGAGGGAAAGATGGTATAACTAATAAATTTGATCCTATTATTCCTTTAGATTTTGACCTTGAAATTGATGGTACTGCTGGAATATATCCAGGAAACGCATTTCAGAGTTCTTATTTACCAGAAAAATATAAAGACATAGCTTGTTTTCAGGCAGTAGGAGTTGACCACAAAGTAGATTCAACGGGATGGACGAGTACTGTTAAAGGTCAAATAAGAGTTTCTATAGTAAAACAGAATGAATTATTAGGTAAAGGAAAGGGAAATGGTCAAAAGCCTGGAGCTGAAACTGATGGTGATAAAGTTAAA
>Ga0315338_1003241_pt1 | contig 14519 bp, 18 predicted proteins | sample ASW8metaG_FD_204518 | JGI IMG/M metagenome (GOLD analysis project Ga0315338, IMG submission 204518) | Ammonia-oxidizing marine archaeal communities from Monterey Bay, California, United States - ASW #8 | ecosystem: Environmental > Aquatic > Marine > Coastal | place: USA: California | collected... | reverse complement strand
CTATCGTATCACCAAAGTAATCTAATGTAATAGCTTCCACTGATCCAAAGGGATGTAGCTTAATCACGCCACCTTTTATTGAATAATAGCCTTCCTCATTAACCTGACTGACACGAATGTATCCAGCTTCATTAAGAAACTGAACAGCTTTATCAAAGGAGTACTCCATACCCTCAGTGAGGTTGAGAGGTTCAATCTCTGCATTGGTCATTTGGCTGAGTCTGAAATTAACATTCTTGTATTCCGTATACACTTTCTCTGAGACAAGCTTTCCTCGTATTGAGTTAGGGGTTTTATCAACAGCAGAAGCAATCTCTTCTAATGTTTCTCCAGATTTATATCTCTCCACAACTTCAAGTGTAAGTTCTTCTGAGTATTTAGGGGGTGCAGGTGTAGGTACAATTCCTATTTTCTCAAAGACTGGGAGGAGTAACTTATCGTAAATGTAATATTTACAGATGTAATTCACACATAAATAGATAGCTGGAATTAAACAAAACAGAACTGGAATAAATAAGAAGACATCAGCAACATTAAATATCCATCTATCTAAATCCCAGTATCCAGTCTTGGTATTTAGAAAATCAGTCCCTCCATTAAAGATGGCAATTTCAATACCATTACCTAATCCTCCTCCCAAAGCCATGTACCACAGAAAATGTCTGTTATAGAAGGCAAGCAAAAAAAGTCCTAGAATTACAGGAGGAAAGAGAAGTATATGAGTTAAGTGATGAGCTTTCTTCTTCTCTGCTTCACTTTTAAAGATAGACCCATAGTTCCTAATGGGACTTACAGCATAGAGTGGTTCTATCAGGACAATCTGATCTCCCTCATTGGGTAGTTCTTTATGTGCAAGGTATTTGGTGTACAGGTCTGCAAACAGAAAAGGCAGTGTGAAAATAATGAGGAGGAGGGTGGTTTTGAAGGTTTTCAAAGAAGGCATAGGCCGCAAATATCCACTTCAACATTGTCGTGATCTATTCAGAGAGGCATCAGTATATATACTGGGTAAGAATTTTGAGTTTAGTCGTTGTCTACATTGCCTTCATTATTCCCCTCAACGTCGGAGTAGGTGGGAACGCCCTCGTACACCCCATCCTCAATATCCTGAGCCAATGTCTCTAGCTCTTTGGCATACCACCTGATGGCGGCGGGATTGTCTGAAGGAACCAAGGCAGCCAGAAGGGGAGTGTCCTCATTAACCTGACCCGTAAATAGAAAGGTATTGTAGAGTTTCTCCTTACCCAGATATTTCAGAACGGGAACGCCGTCCTTAATCAACTTGATAGTCCTTCGAATAATTCCCGTGCATGGATTAGCAAAGATAAAACAGGTAACTTTTTTATTGGACGTTGCGTCGGCATCTCTAGACCTTGGCTTCATCTCAATTATTTTGGCAGTCATGATAAACTCCTTTTGAGCTTGTTCGGCATCCGGGTCTGGAATTTGATCTCCCGGTTTCCGTGATCAGTTCCATAGTTTTTCTTTTGTTTCATTCGGGAGAACGTAAAAGGCGAAGGTCTCGGCATCGATCTCTTCTCTGAATAATATCCTCCAGAGTTCAGGATTGTCGTCTTTCCATTCTCTGCAATCGGTGATTTCTTTTTCGAATTGCTCTTGAGGCGTGAGGGGGTCCGCTTCTTTGTTTTCCATGTATTCATTAGACAATACGAATGTGACCATTTTGGTCACATTCGGTGTGTATGATGATAATATGATCAACAATCTTGTGTCTTTCTGACAAACAAATTCAAAAAGCAACGGAAATCTAAATCGACCTCCCCGGAGGTGAGTTCTTACGAACCTCCGGGGAGGTCGATTTATTGTTTTAACCAATTTTGATGGAGAACGTCATGAAACTCGATCACAGACTGAAGGTCGACAACGCACTAATCTATACCACTGAAGAACTTCTTCAAAACCAGATAAAGATCCTGGTGCATGCATTGATGGACGAGGGTAAAGACGGACCCACCCATGGATGGGTCATGTCAGAAATTCTGGCGGAAATCTCCGAGAAGTTTGGTGAAAAGATGGCAGATTTCGCGAGACGTTACATCGTGATCGACGTGTGCGGAATGGAAGAACGACAGAAATTGTCGAAAACCAAATCCAAGCGACGCAAACGACCAACGTATTTCAAATTTCGCTAACCACTTTTTGAACCTAGGAGAAAGGCTATGACTACAAAATCACGTTTTTATCTGAATTGCCCCTACGCCGAGAAAGACGACGCGAAGGATTTAGGCGCCAAGTGGGATCAAGGAGTTCGAAAGTGGTTTGTTCCCGACGACATCGATCCGGAACTCTTCAGGAAGTGGTGGCCCGAGGAGGTGGTCGCCGATCTGTCAATGTTTCCCGGATAAACAGGAGTTACTGGATATGGTGGAGCGCGTCGCAGATGTCGTGGATGATCTTCAAAACCAAGTCAATTCCATAGATGAACCTGACCTCTATGTTGAACCACAAACCCCTTTAGAGGAATACCAGCAGGAGATCAGGGAGTGTAGGGAATGGAAGGAAGAACATCCAGAGATGTGGCAAACCTTCTTCAAGGATGAACTGGATGTGGAAACCTATGCCTTCTGCATTTTACCAACGGAAACAAGAGAAAAGCTCGTCAATTAAACCCTTTCCCTGCAGTCAGAAAACGGCTGCAGGGGTTTCCGTTTTCGGAAGGAAAATGGAATTATGAAGCTACTGTAAGAGAAAAAAGTGTTTTATAGTGACGCATGGCCAAACATACCGTCTTTGATCCGGAACGCGACGACCCCTTCATTCTGAGCCGGACGGCTATCGATGAATTTCTCAGCTGTCAAAAGTGCTTTTATTTCAAGAGACGTCTTGGACTTAAGCCACCACGCCTCATTCCCCTGACGCTTGCTATTGCCACGGACGCCATCCTTAAAAACGAATTCGATGAGGTACGCCAAAAAGGCGGGCAATCACACTACGTCTGGGAGACCCATGACCTGAACGTTCACACCTTTAGTCACCCCGACATGGAAGACTGGAGAAATAACTTCCGCGGCATCCGTTACCTCCATGAGCCGACAAACCAGGAGATTACCGGCGCCATCGATGACGTATGGGAGCGTCTCGATACGGGGCAGCTACATATCGTCGACTACAAATCGACCAGTAAAAAGGATGACCCCGACATCGAAAGCGGATGGGGGTTCGGTTATAAAAGGCAGATGGAGGTTTACCAGTGGCTGTTCCGGAAAAACGGTTTCGACATCCACGAGACCGGTTACTTTCTCTACATCAACGGCCGCAAGGATACGGCGTTCTACGACGCAGAAACTGGTGGTGAGACGGTCGGGAGGATGCTCTTCAGGACGACCCTCATACCCTACGACGGGGACACCGGATGGGTGGACGACATTATATATCAATGTAAGGATACGTTAAGAAGCGATGAAATTCCGGAGGGGTCAGAGGGTTGCGACAGCTGCCGTTATTTCAGGGAACGTAGTGAAATCGAATAGGCTTTTCAAATAGTAGTTAATGAATACAGACCTTCTCCTGGCGCAAAAATTTTATGAAGGCGGTGACGACATCGCCGCTCAAGAGAAATGCCTAGCCCTTCTGGACAATAATGAAACGGCGTCGGAAGCCTATTTACTGCTGTCTCAAATATCTTTTGAGAGGGAAGACTACGATACGTCCCTCAGGTATCTATCCGAGGCAGAAGAAAAGAACCTGGCAACACTTAAACACCACTATCTTGCCGGGCTAAATCACTACGCCTGTAATGACTTTCCGAAAGCTAAATCGGCATTCGAAGCTGTCCTCACCATTGATCCCAAGCATCGGGACGGGCTGCGGAACCTTGGTGTCATTTCTAAAAAGGAAGGTAGCACTTTAGAGGCCGTATCTCATTTTTGTGATGCATTGACACTCGATTCATCCGACGAACTGATACGGCGAAATCTATTCGATGTGCTTAAGGCAATCAGATGGGAGGACGTTAGAGTAAAAGAGTTATCGGAACCGATACGGCGTCATGTGGAGGCTAGTTTAAATTTTCCGGAATTCGACATGACGAGATATATTCCGGTGGTTGCGACATTGGTTTTTTCATCGGATCACATTCTTCTGGCAAATAAGGTCCTTGGTTCCAGCCCGATTGGGGAAGGTGTCGGGTCATCGTACCGTTCCTGTATCGTGGACGTATGCCGAGATGCTCTACTTCAGGAACTCCTCAGATTGAATATTCTGCCGTTGCCCGAAATTGAGGTTTTTTTGACTGGATTGCGCCGCGTGCTGCTGGAGATTTCGGTCAATGAGAGAGATTTTCTGACTCATATTCCTATCCAATTCTGTGTTTCGATGGCGCACCAGGCCTATCTTACCGAATATGCATACGAAACCCGAGAGAGCGAGCTCACCCTCCTCAAATCGATGCAAGACGAGTTGTCGGCTAAAATAAAAGATGGAAATCCTCTAAAGCTCCTGGATAGAGCAGCTTTGGCTATTTCGGCCGCTTATATTTCATTGGATGAATGGATCGATATAGTACCCGATGCACTGAATGACGGCCCGTTATCCTCTTTATTCGAGACTCAAATTCATGACAAGCGGGTCGAGGCACGTCTCTTAGGAGAAATTGAGGTTCACTCGCCCGTAACCGATAAAACGAGCATCAAAGTCAGAAAACAATACGAGGAAAACCCGTTTCCCCGCTGGGCACGAATAGCCCGTCCACCTTCAAGCACGATTGGTGAAATACTCCAAATGCTGTTTCCTTACTTTCAGGCGCCTGCCAAACTTTTTGGAACTTGTTCGATCCTTATTCCCGGTTGCGGGACCGGCCAACAACCGATCCAGGAGGCGCTTAGATATCCCGCCTGCCAATTAACGGCCATTGACTTAAGCGCTAGAAGCCTTGCTTTCGCCATGCGCCGGTCAGATGAATACGGGATTTCCAATTTGCGGTTACTGCACGGGGATATTCTCAATCTTGGGGAGTGCGATGATCAATACGATGTCATTAGTTGTACCGGCGTACTGCATCATATGGCTGATCCCGTAGCAGGTTGGAGAGCTCTGCTCTCTAGGTTGTCTCCGGGTGGAGTAATGAAAATAGGGGTTTATAGCGAATTGGCCAGGCGACATGTTGCAGAAGTTCGGCAATGGATTGCACAACAAAACCTTACTCCCACGGAAGAAACTATTCGCGAAACCCGCCATCTTATATTGAATGCCCCTCCGGAAGATGCCAAACGGAACGTCCTTTCAATCGTCGATTTCTATTCCATAAGCGGTGCCCGCGATTTGCTGTTTCATGTCCAGGAAAATACGTTTTCATTTCCCAATATTTCCGGAGCTATGGACACCCTGGGCCTGGAATTCATAGGTCTTCAATTATCGAGACCGGAAATAGGAGAAACTTATAAGCGTATGTTTCCCGGTGATCCGAATATGACAAATTTCCATAACTGGCATGACTTCGAAAAACTATATCCGGATAGTTTTAGTTCCATGTATCAATTCTGGTGCAGAAGATCTGAATGAAATCCAGCCTTGATTCATCCCAAACAAGTCTAATATTCCAGCACCCTAGGGTTTGAGGGCGATTAGCTCATTCATCCAGTTTCCTAGGCTTCTTCTAGATTGTCTAAATAAGATACTTTTTAGACGTTAATATAAAACGTTAGAACTTCTATTGAATGAGGGTAACTGAAAATGAATATTGACCAAATTATCAGTGGTTTTAAGACATTTCATCAAGAGTACTACATAAATCAGCCTGGATTTTATAAGTCTTTGGTAGAAAAAGGACAGAATCCAGAAGTAATGATTATTGCTTGTTCGGATAGTCGCGTTAATCCCTCACTTATTGCTAATGCTGAGCCTGGAGATATTTTTGTTGTTCGTAATGTAGCGAACTTAGTTCCCCCCTATGACCCAAATACTAATTATCTTGGGACTAGCGCCTGCATTGAATTTGCTGTCCAGGATCTTGGCGTAAGGCATATTATCGTTCTTGGACACTCTCACTGCGGAGGGATAAAACGGTTATGCGAAAGGGCAGTAAACACAAAATGTAGGGAGTTTATAGATCCGTGGGTATCGATAGCGAATTCGGCTTTAGACTCGAACCTCGATGGTGATGAGCAATATCGTCAAGTCGAGCGAGAGGCCGTTCGTGTTTCATTAAATAACCTATTAACTTTTCCTTTTTTAAAAACAAAATTTGATAAAGGTGATTTGGAAATCCATGGCTGGTTTTTTGATCTTGAGTCAGGAAAGCTGTTTTCAAAATCGGACAGAGACGATTGGTTGGCAATCGATTCAGATGAATGGCCCTGCTCCTAATGCTTTAAATAACTTAGCAAGGCATTGAAAAAAAAAGAAAGTGATCCCGTAGGGGTGCTCTTAGCCTATAACCTTACTAATTAAAATTTCAGATCAGACTATAAATACAACACTTTCTAAATCTGACCTTCCCACTTCATGCGGTTGGGGTGCACCATTTCCGCTAGTTCCCGGGGTTTTATAACTTCCACGTGCTGTCCCCACTTGTAGAGGTGCCAAGCCATTTCCAGAATGCCGCCCGCCCGGAATTCCACCAGAACCGAGCCGTCTTCCTCCTGGTTCATAATTTGCTGCGGATGAAAGGAGTATTGCTTCACGTCCCCGGCAATTTCCGGCGAGAACTTCCAGACCACATCGAAGGGGTCTTCGCTGTAGACGCCGAATGACGTCTCGGCATATTCCTCTATGGAAAAACCTTCGTCCCTCTCGAAATAGTCTCCCGTTCCGTTTACTTCCTCGACGTTGGGGAGGGCAAACTTCCGGTAGTCTCTGGCCCCTTCATCGTATGCCAGAAGATAGTGTCGGTTGCCGTATAGGAAGCCGTAGGGGCAGACAATTCTGCTCCTCAGGCGGTTGGTCACACGGTTCCGGTGTCGGATTTCAACTTTCTGGCAGGCTTTAATGGCTTCCCTCAGGTCTTCAAGAACGAGGGAGCTAATTCTCGGTTTAGGTCCGGGTCGCATGGCGAGCCCCTCGGCCAGGAGAAGGGCCTCCAGGTCGGGTTCGACACGGCGGGCGACGCCGGTATCCATGAGGGCTTTGAGCTTAGTGGAGAGGTCTTCCAGATTAGCGGAGGCTTCCTTCATGTTATCTCGTTTCAGGATCTGGACTGCCGCCTCGAGGTCGGCCAGTTCCTCGGCGGTAAAGGAAATCAGGCGATTGACGACGCCTCCGGGGATGCGCCATCTCTTCTTGCGGTCGTCTGCCGTCATTTCGTCAACCTGAGGAAAAACGCGCACGATACTATCTTTCATACGCATGGCCGTCCTCCGTCCGACGGAAAAACGCTCCTGTATATCTTCAAGGGAGATGCCGCTGCGTCTCGCCTGCATTTCAAGCGCAAGGTGGAGCAAATCCTCGAATTTCTCGTATCTCATGTCACTCTCCCTTAGCGCATCTGAGCCACGTTAACACAGAGTCAAAATCGGGAGTAGGGTGAAACTTATATAATGTGACCGTTTCTGACACCTTCATCATATCAAATAACGGCTATGGAGCAAATGCCACTCGATTTACCTGATGACAGAGAGGTCCGGAAGGCCGTCAAATGGCGTTATCAGTATTCCCCGAAGAACCTCGTCGAAGAGGTCGAAGGCCTTCGCTACGTCTACGGCAGCTGGGATCATCTATTCGGTTGCTGGCAAAAAAACGCGGAAGGGAGGCCCGCCAGGGAAGTCATTCCCCACTGGAGGTTCATGGATGAAGGCGGCGTCTGGAGGATATCCGACGTTTCCTTCAGGATGCGGTTTCCGAAGATGAATGTCAGGCGTTCCCCGAAGTGGCATCGGCAAGAGAGGGCTGCGTTCATAGCCTATCTTTCGTCGATCCCCCGCTCCATCAGGAGCCTCGTTGCCCCTTTCGGCCAGTACAGCTGGCTGCTTCTGGATATGATTTGGCAGGTTCCGAAATTTGCCAAGTTTCTGGATCAGGAAATTCGTGCCAACTACGGGCAGTTCGTCGTTGCCGTTCTGGTTCTTTCCGGAGGGTCACGCCTGTCCAGAAGCCGTCGTAAGGACCTCGCCCGCGAGATTATGTCCGCAAAAAGAAAAAAACTGATCAACAGCCTGATTTCCGTTCCGGAGGGAGGAAGGGTTCTGAAAGTCCTCAAGCGACTGGGAGATATTTATTACGAACCCGAATTTTATTTCGAATTGGCCTCCGTTATGAATTGTCCGAAGAGATCCCAGCTCCTCTCCCATGAGAAGAGCCCGAAGTGGGAATTCGTCTTTGGTTTAAAGCGGCTTCCCGACGAACTCCTCGCGCCGCCGATGATCCGGGTACTCGAAGCAAGAAGGTTGCGATCTTATTCGCAATTAAGAAACCTCATCAACCTCCTCGAGGCTGCACCCACTCCCATCAGAAGCCGCATCGTCGATGCCATTCGCAATGTCGGAACACGGGAAGAGGCAAGACGGATGGTCAGGCGATGGGAGGAGAGGCTATCGGAATTCATTTTATTTCCGGAACCACCCCTCAGTCCCCACAACCAGCTGATACCTCTATCGAGCCCCGATGCCATGAGGCAGGAAGCCCACTCGATGCAGAATTGTCTGTCCGAACTGGTTGGTGATGTCGTTTCGGGAGGGTTTTATTATTACCACTGGGAAGGCCCGGAACCTGCGACCGTAAGGATCCGGAATACAAATCCCAAAGGTGGTGGTCAGTGGATTTTTGCTGATGCCGCGGGGGGCCGCAACAGGAAACTGCCGAATATACTCATCGATTACCTGAAGTCACTGATAGATCGTCTGGGAGGGGAGAAGGTCCATAAACCCGAGATAGAACCGCCACCTCTCAAACCACCCATTCTTCTGGAAAAAACCGACGAGGTAAATGATGAACGCAACACAGAGAAAAAGCAGGAGATAAAAAAATGAACAAAAAAATTTACCCGATGTCAGGACGTGAAGGGTCGTTTGTTTTCGGCTGTGCGAGGATATCCCTCGCGGCGGCAGGTATGGCTTTGCTTGCATCTTGTCAGACGACCGGAACCAATGGGGTCTCGAACTTTGATCTCTTCGGCACCCCTCAGAAGATCGTCGTCGGAGAGGATGTCGTTCTTCCCCGCAGCAGCGCCGCCCTCAGCAGGACAGAGGGTGTTGCATCTACAATCCGTATCATCGTCGACCTCGACCGGCAAAAACGATTTGCCGAGGCCAGACACCTCCTATCTCAGGTCAGAAAGGTACAACCCGGTAAGAGCGAAGGGTATCGATCGCTTACCAACTCAATGGCTGTCCTCGCCCTCAAGGAGGGGGAATTCGAGGACTTCAAGCGGCTGGCCCGTCAACTGGATCGGTCTCTCGGTAATCCGGTCCACGTCAAAGCCCCCCACACTGAGCTCATCACCCTCTATAGGGCCGTGACGGGTAAGGTACTCCCGGTCAATGCCCCGTCTAACATGAAATTGCTGAAGGACAAATATGCCTACATCCAGAACGCCAAGCTCCAAAGGAGAAATAAACGATGAAAACTCTATATAAGATGTATCCCAGTGCACTGGTGGCCGTGATATTTGGCATTGCTGCCTTCACGGCGCAGGCAGCTATTGCCAAACAGACTTCCCTCGATGTCCGGATTTTCGAAGCCTACAAGAAGATCGATGTCCGTACGACCAGGCACGAGGAAAACTCCGTCAGGATAAGAGAGCGTATCGTCAGTATTTCAGGGCAGATCGAGCAGTTGACCCGGGAATACCACGAGATCGAAGAGGTGACGGAAGGCGACGCCTCCAGGGAGCGCATGGAAATTCGCGGCAAATTGACGGAGCTTACTGCCGAATATCTAAATCACGCCCACAAACTGGTCGATGCGGCCGCTCTGGTGATTTCGGCCAATCTCTCGGATTTGGCGGTACTCGCGGAGGAAGTGAGGAAGTCGGGAGATCCGAGGGGAAGCGTCGAACAGCTGAAAGTTAGAATTCGGGATAACGTCGCAGCGGGTAAATCCATGCGCCGTGCCTTAGTCGAGCTCCGCAATTGGGTCCACGAGGATCCCGGTATTGCGGGGAGGTTTCAGAGCCTCATGCGGATCGCCAAGACCCTCGATGGACGTGTTACGATTGATAAGGCGCGGGTGAGTGGCCGGTCAAAAGCTTCACCCATTCGTGCTCAACGCGATAGGTTGGCGTCACTGGATCGTACCGTCGACAGGTTAAGCGACATGTATACGCAAGTCATGGCGGAGAAGGAGTCTCTCATCGATCTTCGGGATGAGGTGGCCATGTCGATCCAACTCGGGAGACTTGAAATGATCCGGGAGGTCGGTGAGAGGGCGATCCCGAACCTTCTCGCCCCGAAAAATCCCAGTCTCGATATTCCGTCCCTTGAAATCGTCGCCAACGGCATCACGCAGGTAAACGACGACCTCATCCGCGAGGCAGCCGGAGCGCCGTCACCTGGTAAACCCGGAAAACCGGCCGAAATCCCGGAACTCTCCCTCGACGGTTTGAAAAATTTTTAGGAGGTAATGATGAAGCAATCTCTCTCACGCGTAATTCTCTATTCAATCCCGGTAGCTGCCTTCCTCTGGATCGGAGTGACTTCAGCCTCTGCCGGGGAAGTCAGGGAAGCCGATAAACTCGTCCATAAGGCCCTAAAGGAGCGAACCAAGACATTCTGCAGGTCAGTTCTTCCGGCCTGGTTCAAACAGAAGAGCGGGCAAAAAGAAGGGACATTGAGGACCCTGGTCGCCGACTGCTATCTGGGTCACGCTCGTCTCGCCATCCTGGGAATATACGACAAGCCATTTCTCAAGGACATCGGTCTTTCGGAACTCCCTTCCGCCCTTCTCGTACGGGAAACAGGTATGTCACTTGACGTCTATCGTCCCCTCGCGGGAAGGACGATCAAAGACTACGTCGAGGGCAAGTAGGCCATGGATGCGGCGACGGAAACGAGACCCCCTTCTGCCGGCAGAAATACCAGGGGGCTTCACACCATAATCGCAATGGCGATACTGGCGGTTGGAGCCTTTACGCTTACGAAGTGGATTACCCCGCAGCTTCTTGTCGGTGATACCATTGGAAATCTGGAAAAATATCTGGGCTTTTCCTGGCCGTTCTTTGCTGCTGTTCTCTCTTTTATTCTTTACGCAGCGGCGGCGTGGATCATCGAAATACTCGAGTTTTCTCCTCCCCGGAACTGGGATGGCATCGATCAGGCCCTCCACTGGGCGACGGAGGCCTGTCCACTGGTGGGTTTGTTGACGACTTTTGGAAGTCTCCTCATGGCGCTACTCGCTTACGGAGAGGCGGGTCCCGGTCAACCGGAGACGCAGGCAGCCTTCATCAAACAATTTGCCATTGCCTTTGGAAGCAGTATCGCAGGTGGTTTGCTCGCTCTTCTGGCATTTACGTTACACCGTCTTCTCCCCGAATACCCGGAGGCGTCGGAGTAATGAAAGGCCTCAACACTTCCCACGACCGACGCCGGAAAACCAGGGGTTCCATGCCTAATCTCCGTCCCCCTACGTTGATGATCGATCTTCTCTTCGGAGCTTTGATGCTCTTCGCCTTCCAGATGGGAGACCCAAATTCCAAGAGTGTTATCCCACATGGTATCGAACTCCCGACGGACGAGACGGACGATACAAAAAAAACAACGGAAATATTACCTCTCCAGCCGGTGAGCATTGGAGGAGGGGAGTGGATCTACGAAACAAACGAAGGCGATCGACTGACGGCCGATGAGGTGGCAGGGCGGACTAAATCCGGGAAAATCGCCCCCGTATTGATGCTTTCGAAGACGATCTCCGTTCAGGAATACGTTGATGCCGAGACGCCTCTCAGGAAACTCGGCCTCAAAGTTGGCCTCGCTGTAACTTCAGATAAGGGAAAAACCAAATGAAATCATTATTCCTTTTTACAGTTCTCTTCGTGCTTCTGGCTTTTGCCTTTAAAGACCCCGATCAGTCGGCATGGGATTTCGCCAGGGAAGTAAGTTCCAACGTCATCCATAAAGTCAACGACGTAGGGGAGGGAGAGGAAGGATCGAATTTTGGCCGGAGCCTCGACAACAAGGTTACGGAGAATTTTGAGGATATCCGTAAACGTCTAAAGAAGGGAGAAAAGAAAGTTAAGCCCTCAGAGAAAAAGATGAAACCCATAGAGAAGAAAACCAGGCCTGCCGTTCAGTTCGCAAATAAATCTCCCAAGGAAAGAAAACCGATCCTTCCTACAGAACGTAAGCAGGAGCCATCAGTGAGGTTTGAGGAGGCAACCACTCCCCTGGAAAAACCCGTTCAAGCACCTAAAAGGCTGGAGGAAGAACCGCCCCAAATCACCATAAAACCGGCGCCGAGCCTCCCTGCGCGTCCTCTCGAGGAGGTCGTCGTCGAACCCCTCGGGGAAAACCTCCCCATACAGCCCGAAATAAAGGTTACCGCACCGACGATTTCATCGCCCATAGACAGCGCAGAGCTTGCTAAAATCGGTGCCCGTTTTGATCGGGCAAGCCGCCTTCTCAGTGAGATCAAATGAAAAAAGGACGCTACATTTTTCTTCTGACAGTCCTGACAATTTTTCTTTTCGGCGCTTCACATTGGATTTCCTCTGATAAGACGGTTCCCCATAAACAGACCGAGAAGGCTTCTCTGAAAAAGCAAAATACAGAAATCAATCAGGCTAGAATAAACCGCAAGAGGGAAGACAGTCGCAAATCTCAGGAGGTGCGGGTCGTGACCCTCTACCCTGCAGGGTCGATCTCCGTCAGAAAGCCCCCGCCAAAAGAAAAACCTCCCGTCAGGAAGGTGAAGGCTCAAAAGAAGAGGGTTGAAGCCCCAAAGAAGAAGCCAAAACCTCTTAAAGTGCAGGTAAAGGCGGCGCCTACCAAAAACAGACCCCCGCCGGAGAATGACATCCCCCACGTCAGCCGTACCTACATAGGTGAGCGCCCGAAATTGGAGGTTGGTTACGAGTACATCGGTTTCAACCGTTATATCGACGTTATGGAGAGGATCGGTAGGTTGTTTGTCCTGATTGAAGATGGAGACAAGGTCAAGCTTGGTCCGGAGGTCTCACTTATACGGAAGACAATCCTCGGGGACCGTGGAATTGAAAAGGAACAATATGCCGTCGATAGGCCCCACCTAATTTCGGATCCCTTCATCGGGGAACTCCTATCGGAGCTAGATCTCCCGGAGACGGCGCTGAAGGATCGTGTCGTCCTGCTTTTCAATAGCCCCTTCGACGACTTGCTATGGGACGTCATTGCCAGCGTAGCGGACGCCAAGAATATCACCCTCGGAAGTATTATGCAGGTTTCGGGCGACTACATTGAGAAAGGTGACAGTATTATTCTGAAACTCACGCACGCGGTTATCAAGGACACCCTCAAGGAAATGCCCTTCAATCGTTCCATCAGGGTGTCGCTTTGAAATCGTCAGAGGGAATGACAAATATATTCTGCAGTATGGTGCTGGTGTTCGGGTTGATCCTCTCCGCCTGTACGGAGACGCGTTACGTCGATTACGGAGAAGGCATCAGAGACGATCAAATTCCTCTCAAGATGGTCGCCTATGAAATTGACCCTTCCTTCTACGAAGAGTTTCCGACGTGCGTCTTCATACTCGAGCCGGGGCCACGCGATCAGGTTACGGCGGACTTATCCCGGATTATTGAAACGGCGCTTTCACGCCATATTGCGGCACGCTTCGATAGGGTGATCGACGGTCCCGAGAGAAGAAACGCGGTCGAGAGGTATAACCTCGATACAGACGATCCGTCGGACCTCCGTTCCATCCTGAAGAGGCTCGAATGTGACACCTACATTCGAACGGAAGTCCTCGACCCCCATATCGAGTACCTTCTCGTCTGGAGCCAGGTAGGTGTCGGTCTGGAACTGCAGTTGAGACGTTCGGAAGACGACCACCTCCTCTGGAGAGCCCGCCATAAGGCGAGGAGATCGGAAGGGGGTTTGTCTTTGTCTCCCATCGGCATTCTCGTCGATACCGTCTTCTCTTCCCGTTTTGCAGCGGATCGCGAAGTCGCCGAGAGCCTGGCAGACGACGCCGTGAGGAGGATGGTATTTCCATTGCCGAATACGCGGTCCTTCTGAGGGTGTTGGAATGGTTTCAAATTGCCCGAGATTAAGGAATTTCAGCCACATTTGGACCATCAATTCGACAAGGTTAGAAGTCAAATTAGCGGAATGCTGGATATCCGCCTTCCGTTGAAAAAATAAACAGTGGGCAGCAAAAATATGATCAATCGCATCTGGAATGGAGAAGTCGGTCTGGGGTGGGCCTTCTGGGGTATCGGTTTAGGTGGCTTCGCGTTTCCGCTGGGGGTCCTGCTGTTCTGGTGGATGTTCTTGGGTGAGGGAGCTTCATTTTCTTTTGCCAACCTGCTTTTCATCATTCTGGGTCTCATACCGACGGTTGTCGTCTGGCGAACGGCATCGAGGGGTGCCCTCAACTTCTGGAAGAAGGCCGCAAAGGGTGCGATCTTTTTTTCAGTTTTATCGGGTTTTTTTATA
>Ga0315338_1003240_pt1 | contig 14524 bp, 9 predicted proteins | sample ASW8metaG_FD_204518 | JGI IMG/M metagenome (GOLD analysis project Ga0315338, IMG submission 204518) | Ammonia-oxidizing marine archaeal communities from Monterey Bay, California, United States - ASW #8 | ecosystem: Environmental > Aquatic > Marine > Coastal | place: USA: California | collected... | reverse complement strand
TATCACCAATGTTAATGAGACAGGAGTCAAACTTGGCTATACTCACATCACAAGGACTACAGGTACCTAATCAGTTCGAAGCTATCCAAGAATTATATCTAGACAAAGGATGGACAGATGGACTCCCCATTACTCCACCGACCCCAGACAGAGTAATGGATATGCTGGCTTTTTGTCCTATGTCAGCCGAAGATATTATTTGCGAAGTCCCGCCCAATTGGGGTTCTGCCTCTGTAGAAAAACTCGCTATAAACGCAGTCATGGCAGGGTGTATTCCACAATATTTTCCTATTGTTATAGCCGCATTCCAAGCGATGTCAGATCCATCTTTCAATCTTTACGCCATTCAAGCTACCACACATCCTTGCGCACCATTGATAATAATAAATGGTCCAATACGAGATCAGTTAAATCTTAATAGTTCGTCTGGAGCATACGGGCCTTGCTGGAGAGCCAACGCTACCATAGGGAGAGCCATTCGACTAGCTCTACTAAATATTGGTGGCGCCCACCCAGGTATTGGAGACATGTCAACACAAGGCTCGCCCGCAAAGTATAGCTATTGTATCGCGGAGAACGAGGAAAATAACCCATGGAACCCTCTCCACGTTGAACGAGGATACTCTCTTGAACAGAATACCGTGACAGTAGTGGCCGGAGAACCGCCCCACAATATAAACGATCACACTGGCAGTAGTGCTGCAGATATCCTTACTATCATATCGGGAGCAATAGCAGTGACGGGAGCCAATAATGCCTATACTGGCGGCGAAACTTTTCTAGCTTTAGGACCTGAGCATGCAGCAACGATAGCCCAAGATGGGTTTAGCAAACAAGATATTGTGGACTGGTTAATGAAATATGCACTAATTTCTCTTAGTAGATACACGGCTGCTACGTTAATCGAGAGATTCGGTAACATACCTGAGAAACCCATTCCAATGGTTCGTAATCCAGATGATTTAACCATTATAGTCTTAGGTGGGCCAGGTAAACATTCCTCATGGATACCTACCTTTGGTGGAACTACTCATTCAGTTACTAGTGAGATTAAAATCAAGTAGAACCTTATACCCAACCAATATATAAACTAAACTTAATGAAATGATTTACGTCTGTCCAATTATATAAACCCAATAGGTCATAATATACAAAGACTCTAAGGGTACATTCAATTATTTGCATTTCAATAGTCAAAGTTAGTAAATGAAAAGGAGTCTGACATGGAAGCGACCTGTATAACCCATATCGGAATATGTGTCCGCGACATGGAAAAGTCCCTGTCATTCTATAGAGACATTTTGGGGATGACGATCATCGGTGAAAAGCTTACTGAGCCCACCGAAGGGGGAAGTCAAGGAGCTCGATTAAGCAACTATAAACTAGAGAGAAAATCTCGTCATTTTGTGAGTCTAAGTTATGGAACAGGCCTCACTCCGACTCTGACATTAACCAGCCATCCAAGGGAACAACACTCCGGAACTCCTATCATGTTGGATCAAATCGGGATTAGCCATCTGTCTTTTGGCGTTGATGACGTAAAGTCATTAGTAAATGAACTTCTAGATAAGGGTGTCGAGTTAGCAGCCCCTATTGAAACTTTCACTGACGCTAATGGTGATATACACAGTGTATATTTTAAGGACCCAGACGGTATACTAATCCAATTCAACAAACCTTCTACAGCTTGGCAGACGCCTGTAAAGGGGGAAGGAATTTCTTAAAACAAAAGGGTTACCATCAAACACCGCAGACTATATTAGTAATCACTTGGCAACTGGATACAAGTCTCTCCTATCGGCGCCCAATTCTAAAGCTGTAGCCGTATCTGCTTCGGATAATTTATTCATGCCAGCTGCGAGATAAACAGCTGCTCTCCGAATATAAGAATCAGTTTCAGTCGGCGCAAGCATAATAGCTGTGGAATAATAGTCTATAGCCAATTTAGATTCTCCGTTATCTTCACTAATCAAGCCAAAATTGTGATACACCGGGGCGTAAGACGAATCTAGCTGTAAAACCGCGTTCCACGTGTCTACCGCCGTAGCAATATCTCCCTCGTCTGCATATGATAAGCCTTGCAAAAATCTAGCTTCTACCGACGCTGGTGACATCCCTGTTATATCCAACGATGTTAATAAAACTTCCCTAGCCGCCTTCGGATTACCAAACTTCAGTAACGCGCTTGCAAAACTATTCTTTATAACGTAAGAGTGTGGAACCATATCAATAGACTCTTCATACAAACGAATTGCCTCCATGGCTACGAGTTCGCTCTCAAGTAAATCTGCCAGATGCACAGCTGATTGCGCAGCTTCATACCGAGTCTGCCATCTGGTATCACCCGCATTTATAGCAGACATATAAGAATTGTATATACCGTCCATCAAACATTTCTTAGTTTCATCGCCGACCTCTAGTCCAGGACAGACTTTACCATTACCATGATCAAGATCAGTCTGATAAATATGAGCCAGATTTGAATAATACATAAATTGGTCGGGGTCTAATTTTATGCTCTCGTTCAAAGCATTTAAACTAGCAACTAAATCACCTCGATTGAAATCGTCATTAACATATGAAGATTTTGCTAAAGCTAACGATGGGACGACAGCATTATGCCATGTTAATACACCAAACCCACTAATTAATAAAGATATTAAGCACAATCGACCGGCATTATTTAGTGTTAGGAAATTAAAAGTAGAAGGGTATGCTGACAGCGACGCTACTTCTTGTTTGTGTGTTTCGGATGATGTAATCGCGCGGAATTTACCAACTACTGCCACAATGGCCCAAAATAATATCAAATCCGTAACCCGAGGCACTCCTAGCATTTGCTCTGCAGATCTACCAATTATTAGAGCTACTATTCCAATTAGCAAAATACTTTCAACGAAATTCAACAAATGCCTCTCGTAAAATAACCGAAAAACGCCTACAAGAACTATCGATGTGACAATCCCAAAAATTGAAATAAACCCCAATATTCCTAGCTCTATCCAAGCATGAATCATAAAATTGTGGGGATGGTTAGTAGATATAGGCAATTTATCTTCGGTAAGAGAATAACTTTGCATCATAAAAGCTGTCCGAAATAGTTCGGGCCCATACCCAAATAGGTATGACTTCCAATCTCTTGTGTTTGAGTCAGGAGTTAATTTTGGCCTATCAAAAACAATATCTAGAGACACTTTTGCGATGTTTATTCGCTGTAATAAGCTGCTGGCAGATACTTCAGTCACAGTGAAATCAGAATAAGTTCTATCGATCAAACTTATGCCTGTATCACGATTAATATCTGAAGAGTCGGCTGTTATTATTGGCAGTTGACTAGGGGCGAGCACTAATGCCATTGCTACTAGCACTGATGCAGTTAATATTATGGACGACCGTAACGCAATTCTAAAGCCGCATATAAGCGTCAACAGGCCAATAAATACCGAAGACGATATAACAATAGCAATGGTAGGGCCACGACTAGACGTACAAACGAGTGCTGCTATCTGAATAGCCAGTATAAATACCCACAAAAGTCTGAGCGCCCATATATACTTGGAACTATTACGTAGAGATGTCTGAACTGTACCTATAATCAGAGATATACCAATCGTAAACACCAAGAATGAACTTAGGAATATCGGATTTCCTAGAGTGGAGGTTACCCGAACCGATTCTTCTCCTATTCCAAGGAATCCTAAATTGAAATATTGCAAGACACCATAAGTTGATACTAAAATTCCAGCGAGTAGAATAGCCGCAAACAATCTCCATAATTGCGCTCGATTGTTAAGGTTGCTGGCTAGGACCATGTAGAATATTCCATAGCATAACAAGTTATATGCAGAAGAGTCGTCAGAACTTGGTATATATCCCCAAACACTAACTTTCAAACTTGAGGACAACATAGTACTTAAAGCTACCGATAAAAAATATACGGCTGAGAAAACACTAACGACTCTGAATGGATTATTAAAAAACCAACGACATATAATCACCATACGTACTTTGAGTGATCTCAAAGTACGTAAGTCTATTAACCATCTGCAACAGGAAAGTGAATTCAATCTAAAAAGCTGGGAGATCAGCCAAAGCGAACCCATTAGAAATACGATTAATCTAAAAATAATTATTTTCGGAAATTCAATACTTAATGGGAGTGCTAAAGGATGATCTAAAATCGTGGTAAACGATAAAGGAATAAGTAATATAACCGCGAGCCAGCAATATTCCAATGAAGAATTCAAGAGATAGGTTAATGTATTAGATGCCTGGTTTTGGGGTTTATGCAACACTGAATGACTCAATTAAATATTCCAGTTATATTACTTACGAAAATAACGTCTTTCGAACATAGTCTACAATATCAAAGTAATAAATACGCCTCATATAGATGAGAGGAAATCCAGATTTGGCAAATATAATATATTATCATTACCCAGACCATAGACTCTAAACCAGATTAATTTCACTCGGCCTTGCTATATCAGATAATGTGATACTAATGTTCCTATCTATAATAATCCCAGCATACAACGAGTCGGAGCGTATTCAGACTACCCTGCTGGGGATAACCAAGTACCTTGATAGTTGCAATTTTCAATGTGAAATAATAGTTTCGGACGACGGCAGCACTGATGACACATCAGCTATCGTCACACAGTTAATAGAAACCAACTCTATGATAAGGTTGCTGAAACTTGAACATAAAGGAAAAGGTTGGGCGGTACGTAATGGATTAGCCAACGCCACTGGAACATATCGGTTCATATGTGATGCAGACTTATCCATGCCGATTGAGCAGATAGAACGTTTTTTACCTCCTGAAGGTGGATTTAGTGATATTACGATAGGATCAAGAGAAGCTCCGAATGCTCGCCGTATAGGCGAACCCACAATTAGACATATAATGGGCCGCATTTATAACAATATAATTCGTGTGATGTTCAGAAATTCTATATCAGACACTCAATGTGGGTTTAAATGCTTTAAGTGGGAAAAAGTTGAGCCTATTTTTAGGAACCAATCAATTAATGGATTCGCTTTTGATATGGAAGTATTATTTTTGGCACAAAAATCGGGGCTAACAATTAATGAAGTTGGTATTGATTGGCACTATAACCACCTCAGTAAGGTAAGACCAATAATAGACCCATTACTGATGACATGGGATTTGTTTAAAATACGGTGGCGGTATTTAACAGGAAAATATAATTAACATCAGCAGAATTACTTGCTGCTAGTATCGTACTGAATAATACGTCAATTAAGATAAGACGATATATTTTAATATGCTATTATAGGCAGGCTTCGAGAGTACCAAGGAGGCTGATATGCCATACGGAGATAATGATTGGCTGGCTTTGACCCAAGAACCTACTCTAGAACCGGATCTGCCCATATGTGATCCTCACCACCATTTCTGGGACTTTAGGAATGAACGTATTCCTTACCAAAGATATTTACTCGACGAATTAAATAACGATGTGTACAGCGGCCATAATGTAAAATCGACAGTATTCATTGAAGCAAGGTCAATGTATAAACCTAACGGGCCTGATGAATATAAATCTGTAGGAGAAGTGGAATTTGTACAAGGTTTAGCCGCTGCCAGTGCCAGTGGATTGTACGGCCCTACTAGAGTTGCAGCTGCTATAATTGGAGCCGGCAACCTAAATCTCGGAGAAAATGTTCAACCAATTCTAGAAGCTTTAAAATCTGCCAGTCCGAACAGGTTAAATGGGATTAGACAGCCGTGCGGATGGGATCCACATCAAGATGTGGAAAGCAGAGCTCCTGAGCATCAGTTATCCAACAGTAACTTTAGAAAGGGGGCTCAGGTGTTGGTTAATATGGGATTGTCTTTAGATGTAACAGTTTATTTCCACCAACTAGAGAAACTTGCAGAATTTGCTAAAGAATTCCCCTCCCTACTAATAATACTAAATCATATTGGTGGACTCTATAGAGTTGGACCATATGCTAATAAAGACGACGAAGTGATACCTCATTGGCGTGCCGGAATTAGCAAAGTGGCAGAATGCGACAATATAGTTCTAAAACTCGGAGGAGTAGGACAACCTAGATACGGATTTACGTGGCATAATTACGTCAAACCGATAACCTCAGAAGAATTATCTCAAGAGCTAGAACCATTAATGAACTACTGCATCGATCAATTTAGTCCTGATAGATGTATGTTTGAGAGCAATTTCCCACCAGATAAAGTTTCTTATTCATACAATATATTGTTTAATGCATTCAAACTGTTATCAAAGCAATATTCCCCGAGTGAACGAGCTAATCTACTTCATGACACTGCAGCTAAATCATATAAAATAGACGTTTAGTTACCTAAATACTAATCTTTAAAGGAGAATATTATGGCTTTTTTTAAACTTTATACTGGGGACGACGGTGCCTCTCATATGGACGAATTAGACTTAGCTTCTACTCCTGACCTAACCACATTACACGAAGCAACAAAAGCTATCTTTCGATCATCTGAATCAGGCTATTTTAGTGATTGGCATAACGCTCCCAGAAGACAATATATAATTACTTTATCTGGAGAAGCCGAGATAGGCCTACGTGACGGTACAATCCAACATTTAGGACCTGGTGACGTTAATCTAGCAGAAGATATTACAGGCACAGGTCATACGACTCGTGTTGTTGGAAATGCTCCTCGAGTCACAGCTACAATTCACTTAGAATAATCTCAATACTCCTATGGATTAAATAAAAAGCTCTCAGAACATTCTGAGAGCTTTTTATTTAATCCATACAACAGACTCAGTAACTAAATAATAAATAACTATTTCATTCCAAAACCTGACTATTGCTTGTTGTAAACGGAACAAATGTTCTATAAATTTACATTATTGATATTTTCCCAGTCAGGAACAAATATGCCTTTAGCCTGCATGTTAATTACTCATTTCCCAATGAAAGCCGAATTATCTCGAAACAGTACATTAGATAACAAACCTGTAATCATTGTCGAGCAATCTGGCCGAAGGCAGATCGTCATGGACTATTCAGTGCATACTTCTGGAGTCAGCATAGGCATGCCAATACAAGAGGCTCTTTCCATGTGCAAAGATGTCATATTGTTAGAAAGTAACGAATCTTATTACGAGGAAACATTTGAATCTCTTTTACAAAACATGGAAAGTCGGAGTCCTATCGTTGAGAAATATTCTTTAGGACATGCATACATAGGTTTAGATGGATTGGAACCAATGTACGGCGGTGAGGCAAGATTGATCACAAATTTAATGCACTCTGTACCGTCTTATTTTAATCCGAGAATAGGTGTATCAGAATCTAAATTTCCTGCATATTTAGCAGCTTTAACCAGTGTCGCAAACGGATCAACTAAAGTACCAGAGAACATTATTGAATTCCTTAAAGGATTTTCAATAAAACTTCTGCCAATATCGTGGAAAACCAAATCACGTTTTATAGAACTAGGGATATCAACATTAGGTCATATAGCAGAGCAACCGATAGGAGCTATACAAGCCCAGTTCGGTAGAGAAGGAACACAAGCGTGGGAATTGTCCAACGGCATAGATAAACGATTCCTATTTCCCAGAAAACCTCAGGAAATGATTAGTGAAGATCTTATATTTCCATACCCGCAAAACATATTATCCGGAATTCTTATAGCTATAGATTCTTTAATAACAAAAGCTTTTTCACACGCTTATATGAAAAATAAATACGCAAGGAAAATTCAAATAGAATCAAACATAATTAACCACCCAACGTGGATAAAACAATTTAACTATAAACAACCTGTGAATAAAGACGGTGCATTAAAAATTATTAAGAATTCTTTGCAAAATACAAATATTCCAGGCCCATTAGAAGACATGAAGGTGACGTTAATAGGCATAACCGGAGAATCCGGTATTCAAACCAACATGCTATCTAACGTCAGAGAACAAGAACGTCTCAAAGAGATTATTTATCAAGCGCAAGTACGTTGGGGAAACAACCCATTACTATATATAGCTAAGGATGTAGAACCGTGGTCTCCAATCCCAGAGAGAAAAACCATATTGGTCCCATTCGTCTCCTAAACTCTCCCATACCAGTGCATGTAAAAGTTAATAAATATCAAAGGCCCATGGAAGTTACCATCAATAGGAAAATATCTAGGATTCTAGAAATAAATGAAGTGTGGGAAATAAATATGGAATGGTGGAGACCCATACCCACCAAGCGAAGATATTTTAGGGTAACCACTTCGTCTAATAACAATTTAATTATTTTTCTAGATATGCAAAATAATGATTGGTACATCCAGAAAAGCTAACTCTAACAATGCCTTACACAGAATTACATTGCCATAGTTACTATTCCTTTCAAGAAGGCGCCTCAAGCATTGAAGAGTTAATAGAAACTGCCAAATTGCTGGATTATCCTGCGTTAGCACTTACCGACCATAACAATCTATGCGGCGCACTGTCATTTGCACAAATAGCCAAAACCTCTGGCATACAACCAATAACAGGAGTTGAAATAACTCTTACCAATAATTCTCACCTGACTCTAATCGCCAAAAATAGAAAAGGTTATAGCAATCTTTGCAACCTCATTACTAATGCATCTATGCAATCAGATCATAAATTCCCCCAACTTGATCCCATATATCTGCAAAATCATTCAGATGGAATTATCTTACTCACTGGCTGCCCAAGAGGTTCAATTCCCGATTTAATATCTAAAGGACTCTTTGAACAAGCTGAGTCCGTACTACGTCACCACTTGGAATCATTTGGACCATCCAATGTATTTATTGAACTGCAAAATAATTTTGCTAAAGGCGATTCTTCACGAAACGCCCAATTAGTCAGACTTGGCAACAAACTCGGAGTACCTGTAGTAGCTACTAATAACGTGCATTACCATAAAAGGGACCGATATCGTCTACAAAACGCGTTAGTAGCTATCAAACTTAATCAATCTCTAGAATCAGCGTCTCCTTATTTAAAAACTAACGATCATTATCACCTTAAATCCTATGACCAAATGTCCAAAATATTCAGAAATACTCCAGAAGCTCTAAAAAATACAATCCGAATATCTGAACAATGTTCATTAGACTTAAGTAAAGATTTAAAATACGAATTTCCTGATTATCCTGCACCAGAAGGACATACACCACAAAGTTATTTACAGGAAATCTGTTACAAAGCCGCAATAAGACGATACGGAGAAATAAACTCAAAAATAAAAGATCGTCTAGAAGAAGAGTTCCGGTTAATAAACAAGCACAACCTTTCTGGATTTTTACTCATATACCATGACATCATCCAACTGGCCAGGGAGGTAATGGTCGATTTAGGATTAATCGATAGAGAAATTCCATTAGAAGAACGGCCTCCTGGCAGAGGTCGCGGATCATCAGTAGCAATGTTGGTAGGATATCTAATCGGTCTATCCCATATAGACCCATTGGAATTCAACTTATCTCTAGATAGATTTCTTCCTGAAGATATGGCCTCAGTGCCTGATATCGATTTGGATTTCCCACGTAATATTAGAGAAGAGTTAATTAAACGTGTTCACAGTCAATGGGGATGGGACCATGCTGCGTTAACAGGAATGATCAACACGTATCATATGAAAAGTGCTATTCAAGATATTGGTAAAGTTCTAGGGCTACCTAAATATAGTCTATCCCAGCTTATCAATAGAGTAGAAAGTTCCGATGCCCAAAACTTATCCCTAGAAATGGAATCTCTTCCAGAATTTAAGGATCGTATCAACACACCAGTCTGGAAAGATCTAATCGATCTATCCTATCAGTTGGATGGGTTTCCCAGATATCTTGCACAACATCCCGGAGGTATGATTTTTAGTTCATCTCCACTGACAGACATTGTGCCTATCCAACCTGCAAATATTCCTGGAAGGTACATATGCCAGTGGGATAAAGACACTATAGAATACGCCAAATTTATAAAAATAGACTTTCTGGGGCTCGGCACTTTATCTCAAATGCAAGATATATTACAACTTATAGAAGAGCGAAAGGGCTATTACATAGACCTAAGCCGAATAAATTTTAACGACCAACAAGTCTATAACTCCATCCATAAATCAGACACAATCGGTATATTTCAGATAGAAAGCGCAGCACAAAGACAAACCACTCCACGTATAAAACCAGTCAATCTAATAGACATGGCCTATGAAGTTGCTGCTGTACGACCTGGAGTAGGAGCTAACGATGGAGTGACACAATTCATTAGACGACGCAACGGTCAATTATGGAATTATGACCATCCTCTTGAAGAACGAGCCTTACACCGAACTCTAGGAGTGATTTTATTTCAGGATCAGGTAAATCAACTAGCTATAGATGTAGCCGGTTTATCACCCGTAGAAGCAGATCATCTTAGAAGAGCATTCACAACGTTTAATAAACGTAAAAATCTGGATCAAATAAAGCGTCACTGGGAAAATTTTAAACTGGGAGCAATTAAGAACGGAGTGCCTGATAAAATAGCTCAAAGAATTTTCCGTAAATTTAATGGCAATTATATGTTTCCAGAAGCACATGCCTTTGCATTCGGAGTCACTGCATATCATATGGCATGGTTGAAATATTATTATCCGTTAGAATTTTTTATATCTATATTCAACCAACAACCTATGGGATTTTATAATCTGGAAACCCTTAAGGAAGATGCAAAAAGGCATGGAGTTCAGGTTCTAAATCCTGATATTAACCATAGCCTAGCTAAATGCATTATTAAAGACGAGTCTTTATTGCTAGGACTTCTCAATATTAGAGACATCGGAATAACTTCTGCCAGTGCGATAATAAATTCCCGAACAAACAATGGTTCTTTCAGTAATTTATATCAGGTAATGCAATATACCGGACTTGAGCGTCACCCTATCGAAAATCTTGTGCGATCAGGGTCTTTAGACAATCTCATTGCAAGTCGAAAACAAGCTTTATCTGAAATAAACCTCAGATACCGCCCACCGAGCGAACAAATGGCTATGCAGCTCCCAATTAAGCAGGATATGCTACTGCTTCCTACAGAAACCTCTGAAGAAATAATGCAATACGAATACAATTCTCTAGGAATACATCCGAAAGGCCATTTATTGCTATATCTTAGAAAACATATCGACAAAGATATTTTGACCAGCCAAGACGCAATGAAATTTCCTGATGGGAAAAATGTAAAAGTAGCAGGGATTGTTATTAGACGTCAAAGACCTTTAGGGAAAGCCATTTATATGACGCTAGAAGATGAGACTGGACATACTCCGCTGATTATATGGCCACAGGTTTATCGTCGGTTACGATTAGTATTACGTGAGCCATTACTAATAATTAACGGAATAATAAGCCGTCGAGATGATACTATAAATATAGTAGTACAAAACGCACGTTCATTAGATTGCCTAAAAAACCCTCCAAAGTCTAAAGACTGGGAATAGATATTTGTCAGACGATTCATCCCAACATAATTCAGATCTCATAATAAAATTGACCAATCTCTCACGCGTCTATCAGGAAGGTACTCTGGACCGTCAAGTCCTGCGCAACATAAACGCTGACATAGCACCCGGACAATTTTCCGTCTTATTGGGACCTAGTGGCTCCGGAAAATCCACTCTCTTGAACCTTATAAGCGGTATTGATATCCCAACTACTGGTGAAATCATTATCAACGGATATAACTTGACCTCAATGAGTGAAAAACACCGTACTATTTTCAGAAGACAACACATCGGTATCGTTTTTCAATTCTTTAATTTACTACCAACATTAAAAGTACTAGAAAACGTAGTATTACCTTTAGAACTTAATGGTATAACTGGGAATTCTGCAAAACGCCAAGGGTTGGATTTATTAGATTCAGTAGGACTTCTAGAACGACAAAACGCTTTCCCAGACAGACTATCAGGAGGTGAACAACAACGGGTAGCTATAGCCCGTGCATTAGCTACAGACCCTCCATTGTTACTAGCAGATGAACCCACAGGCAATCTGGATTCAGAGAATGCCGAATCGATTATGCAACTATTGCATAATCTTCATAAGACAATGAATAAAACTATACTTGTGGTAACTCACAGATCTGACTTCCTGAAACTTGCTGATCGGATATTCACAATTGCAAATGGAGAGATGAAAGAACAACCCATCCTCGACTCCCAAATATTAGATCAATTCTCAGAGAAGCCCAGTTGACCTCAATGTTATGGCTATCTAGCTTTCGTTATTTAAAGCAACATCCTTTACAGATATTTCTCTCCATTCTAGGTATATCTCTCGGTGTGGCCGTAGTTGTCTCAATAGAATTAGCCAATGAAAGTGCTAAAAAAGCATTCTCACTATCGACAGATGCTATAACAGGATCATCAACCCATTTTATAGATGGCGGAACATCCGGACTACATGAAAGCTTCTACACAACGCTAAAAACAGATCTAAAAATTAAGCACGCGTCCCCGGTTATTGAGTTATTAGGAACAGCGACTAATCTGGATGACATTACAAATAAAAAGGACATTCCCATCACCCTATTAGGGATCGATCCATTCTCACAAGAATCTTTCCGTATAGATTCTAGAAATACATCAAATTCTGACATACGTAGGTTAATTTCTACTCCTCTAACAATATTCGCAACATATTCCACGGCCGAAAGCCTTGGAATATCCAAAGGAGATCCCTTAGAAATTGAGATCAACGGACTTCACTATACAATGGAACTTGCCGGCCTTATTGCACCGGATAACCTAGTCTCTGAGCAGGCATTGACCAACATATTATTTACTGATATTTCTACTGCCCAAGAGATTACCGGCACATTGCAAACTATAACCAGAATAGACCTCATAGTAGATAACAATGAATTAACTGCTATAGGCGAGGCCTTACCACCTGGGGCATATATAGAGGAGAGTTCTTCCCGCAATTCCGCTACAGAACAAATGACTAGGGCATTCGACATAAATCTAACAGCTCTGAGTTTGTTATCACTATTAGTAGGGTCATTCATAATCTACAACACTATGACGTTTTCAGTAGTCAGGAGACGAAGGTTGATCGGCATGCTACGGGCTGTAGGAGTATCAAAATCTCAAATTTTTACGTTAATCATAGTGGAAGCATTTACAATTGGCTTAGTAGGCTCCGTGATAGGTGTAATCGGAGGAATATTTCTCGGAAAATTTCTACTAGGCATTGTTTCCCAAACTATCAACGATCTCTATTTCGCAGTTAGTGTCAATGAGCTTTTCATTAATCCCCTAATCCTATCTCAAGCAGGAATACTTGGTATTACAGCTACTTTATTGGCATCATCCATGCCGGCAATAGAAGCAACTAGTGTACCTCCAGGGACATCTTTAGTGCGTTCTTCATTTGAATCACTGATATCTAAGTGCATACCGCATGTCAGTACATGCGGATTAGGCTTATTGCTGGCAAGTTGTTTAATTTTATTTATCCCTGGCAATAATTTGATTATGAGTTTCATTGGCCTACTTTGCATAGTACTTGGAAGTGCTCTGCTGGTCCCTATAACAACAATATTTTCACTAAAACTACTAACACCAATTTGCGGAAAGCTATTTGGATTGCTGGGAATTGTGGCTACAAGAAGCATTCGCAATTCTCTGAGTAGAACATCAGTAGCAATTGCGACATTAACAGTTGCCATCTCATTGACTATAGGTATAGGTCTCATGATTGAAAGTTTTCGTGCGACAGTAGACATCTGGCTAGATACCGCACTCGGAGATGGTATTTATATTTCTACTCCTTCGGCAAATCTTAATCTTTTGGAAAGTTCTATAAAAACTAGCATCCTCGACCAATTATCTAGTATGGACGAAATAACCGTCATAGATACATTTAGAAGGGCACGCGTGAAATCCCCAAACGGTCCCGTAGAAATTGTATCTATCGACACCACTTTTAAAACCTTTAACCGTCCCGAAAGATTTAAATCCGGCAACCCAGAGGACATCTGGAATACATTTCAAAATGGTAAATCGGTTGTAATATCAGAGCCATTCGCTTTTCGAAATAATTTCCGGACAGGCGATTCCCTAATATTAGATTCAAGACATGGGCAACAGAGTTTCAGAATAGCTGGAATATATTACGACTATAGCTCTAGCGATGGATTAGTCATGATGCATCATACTATTTACCAGGCTCTCTGGGATGATAAAGAGATCTCGTCTGCACGCCTTCATTTAGCTACTACTGCGAACGTACGAGATACCATCAACAAAATCTACTCCTCTACATCTAACATTCAAACCTTAGAAATTAGGTCAGACATTGAATTAAAAAATGCTGCGCTAGAGGTTTTCGACAGAAGCTTTAAAATCACCTCAGTTATGCGAACCATCGCTATAGTTATCGCCTTTATAGGCGTATTAGGGGCTTTATTATCTTTACAAATAGAATTAAGGAAAGAATTCGGGATAATGCGTGCACTTGGATTCATCCCTTCCCAAATATCAA
>Ga0315338_1003239_pt1 | contig 14526 bp, 9 predicted proteins | sample ASW8metaG_FD_204518 | JGI IMG/M metagenome (GOLD analysis project Ga0315338, IMG submission 204518) | Ammonia-oxidizing marine archaeal communities from Monterey Bay, California, United States - ASW #8 | ecosystem: Environmental > Aquatic > Marine > Coastal | place: USA: California | collected... | reverse complement strand
GTGCAGGCGGCGAATATTCCAACATGTCGCGGAGTAAGCGTAAAATACCAGCGGAGAAACCGAGAGATAGGCAGCAATTTTGTAGTGCTCAGGTCCCAGCAGGAAATTCCAAACGGCCGGAATTACAAATATCGATACCAGGGTCGTATAGGAGCAAAACTTGAATAACAGGTCACCTGGTGGCTCCCACGCAACCCGGCGCCGCCTCGGCTTCATTGGGCCGGTGCGCCCGTTCGGCGTCAGAGCAAACATCGCGATATCGGGATTGGTTGCGTCCCTAAAGGCGCTTGCAATGGTGTTGGACATGCGGGTCTTTCTGATGGGTCGCGGAAGTTGAGCACTCAACTGAGGCGGGCGCAAGGCGACTTTTAGCCATTCACCATGCGTCCCTCTCGCACCGTCATCCCAGCGAATGCTGGGACCCAGATTTCACACGCAGGCTTCTATGATCTGGGTACCAGCATTCGCTGGCATGACGACCTGGCATGACGACCTGGCATGACGGTTTATAAGAAGCGTCACTCCGTATAATTCCACATCTGGATCGTGTCGTAATAATCCTCCCACTCCGGATTGGTTTTCTCGATCAGTGCCAGCTTCCAGACCCGCCGCCAGGCCTTGATGTTTTTCTCGCGGGCGATGGCGGTGTCGAAATTGGGGTGGAATTCGTACCAGACGAGGTGGTGGACTTTGTATTTGCGGGTGAAGGCGGAGCCGCGGTTTTCTTTGTGGGCGAGGATGCGGCTGGCGATGTCGCCGGTTACGCCGGTGTAGAGTGTGCCGTTGCGTTGGCTGGCGAGGATGTAGACACAGGGGTGTTTGGCCATGGCCTGGTTTGTATGGGCGGTGTGTTTGATCTGGGTCCCAGCTTTCGCTGGGATGACGTTATTGTGTGTATCATAGGTTGTGTGTGTGATAACAACAAGAACAAACTGGCAGCAAGTTGGCACCAGTGTTTCGACCCTGCCTTCATCTTTCCACAAAAGGGGCCTAGGGGGTTATTAACCGTACTTGCTTAACCGGGTACGTTATCACTCATAATCAGGCCTTCCCCCCCCATGTCTGAACTCGAACGATCCCAGACCAACCAGGATTTCCTGGATTCCTCTTTTCTGCAGGGCACCAATGCGGTGTATCTCGAGCAGATGGCTGCGGCCTATGCGCGGGATCCGTCGAGTGTTCCGGAGAGTTGGCGAGCCTTTCTGGCGGCGGTGAATGATGCACCGTCGGAGGCATCCGCCTCGGCTGAGGGGCCGAGCTGGAAACGGGACGACTGGCCTGTTAGCCGGAATGGCGATCTGACGACAGCGCTGGGGGATATTGCGCCGGAGGCGATGCCGGAAGAAAAAGTGCTGACGCAGAAGGTTGCGGCGCACGTGGCACAGACAGACCCGGCCGTAGATCCTGAAGCGATCAAGGTGGCCACGCGGGCCTCAATCCGCGCGATTATGATGATCCGGGCGTTTCGCGTGCGGGGGCATTTGGCGGCGCAGCTGGACCCGTTGGGGATTTCATCCTTTGGCACGCAGCCGGAGTTGGAGCCTGAAACTTACGGGTTTGAAGGCGCAGCGCTGGACAAAGAGATTTTCATCGACGGTTATCTCGGGCTGGAAACCGCAACGCCGCGGCAGATGCTGGAAATTCTGCGTCGGAATTATTGCGGGCCGATCGGCGTAGAATTCATGCACATCTCCAATATGGAGGAGAAGGCATGGATGCAGGAGCGTTTCGAGGGCGCTGACAAGGCGATCACATTTTCCGCCGACGGCAAGAAGGCGATCCTGGCGAAGCTGGTCGAGACCGAGCGCTTTGAGCAATTCCTGCACAAGCGCTATCCGGGCACCAAGCGGTTTGGCGCCGATGGCGGCGAGAGCATGGTTCCGGCGCTGGAGCAGGTGATCAAGCGCGGCGGCGCGATGGGTGTTGAGGATGTCATTATTGGCATGCCACACCGCGGGCGCCTCAACGTGTTGGGCGCGGTGATGGGCAAGCCCTATCACCAGATTTTCCACGAATTCCAGGGCGGTAATACGCAAGGCGAGGACGAATTTGGCTCCGGCGATGTGAAATACCATCTCGGTGCGTCATCCGATCGCGAGTTTGACGGTAATAAGGTGCATCTCTCGCTGACGGCCAACCCGTCTCATCTGGAGGCGGTGGATCCTGTGGTGCTGGGCAAGGCCCGCGCCAAGCAGGAGAAGAATTGTCGCGAGAAGCCGGGCACGCCCCGCATGAATGTGTTGCCGCTTTTGCTGCATGGGGATGCGGCCTTCGCTGGCCAGGGGATTGTGACCGAGTGTCTGGGCCTGTCGGGTCTGCGCGGCCACAAGACGGGCGGTGCGATCCACTTTATCGTCAATAACCAGATCGGTTTCACCACCGACCCCAAGGACAGCCGGTCCTCGCCCTATCCATCGGATGTGGCGCTGGGGGTTCAGGCGCCGATCATTCACGTCAATGGCGATGACCCAGAAGCGGTGGTTCACGCGACAAGGATTGCCACGGAATACCGCCAGACCTTTGGCAAGGACGTGGTCCTGGATATGGTTTGCTATCGCCGCTACGGCCATAATGAGGGCGATGATCCGACGTTTACGCAGCCGATCATGTACCGCACGATCAAGGGCCTGCCACCGGTCAAGGTCCTGTATGAGCAGCGCTTGTTTGCCGAGGGCGTGCTGACGCCGGCGGAAGCCGAGGCGATGGCGAACGATTTCGACGCCTATCTCGATGAAGAGTTTGACAAGGGCAAGGAATTCGCGCCCGACAGTGCGGACTGGCTGGACGGCCGCTGGAGTGGGCTGGGCTTGTCTGAAGGCGATGACCGCCGCGGCGAAACCTCTGCCGATACCGATGTTCTAAAGTCGGTCGGCCTGTCAATGACGACAATCCCAGACGGGGTGAACGCCCACCGCACACTGCAGCGTGTGATCGGTGCGCGTCGCAAGGCGATTGAAAGCGGTCAGGGTATTGATTGGGCAACGGCGGAGCATCTGGCTTTCGGTACGCTGGTCACTGAAGGCTTCCCGGTGCGTCTGTCCGGTCAGGATTGCGGACGCGGCACGTTCTCGCAGCGCCACAGCCATGTCGTCGATCAGGACACGGAAGAGCGCTATACGCCGCTGAAAAACCTGACCGACACGCAGATGAAGTATGAAGTCATCGATTCCATGCTGTCGGAATTTGCCGTGCTGGGTTTTGAATATGGCTACTCCCTGTCAGCGCCCAATACGCTGGTGATGTGGGAGGCGCAATTTGGTGATTTTGCCAATGGTGCGCAGGTGATTGTTGACCAGTTTATTTCCTCCGGTGAGCGCAAATGGCTGCGCATGTCCGGCCTGGTGATGCTGTTGCCGCATGGCTATGAGGGGCAGGGGCCAGAGCACTCGTCGGCTCGCCCCGAGCGCTATCTGCAAATGTGTGCCGAGGATAATATGCAGGTGGCGAATTGCTCGACGCCGGCGAATTACTTCCACATTCTGCGCCGCCAGATCCACCGTAATTTCCGCACGCCACTGGTGATCATGACGCCGAAAAGCCTTTTGCGTCACAAGCGTTGCGTCTCGACAATGGCGGATATGGGGCCTGGCTCTTCCTTCCACCGCATCCTTTGGGATGATGCCGATACGTCAGCACGCAGTGAGGACGAGGTGTCTCACACCACGATCAAGCTACAGCCGGATGAGAAGATCCGCCGCGTCGTGATGTGTACGGGTAAAGTGTATTACGACCTGCTGGAAGCGCGCGAGGAGAAAGGCATTGATGATGTCTATCTGATGCGCGTCGAGCAACTCTATCCATTCCCCTACAAGGCCCTGCTCAAAGACATGCCGCGGTTCAAAAACGCGGAAGTGGTCTGGTGTCAGGAAGAGCCGCGCAATATGGGGTATTGGACCTTTGTTGAGCCCAATATCGAATTTGTTTTGACCAAGATCGGCGGCGAGGCCAAGCGCCCGCGCTATGTCGGTCGTCTGCCCACCGCGTCCACTGCCACCGGCGTTGCTGCCAAACACAAGTCGCAGCAAGAAGCCCTCGTTGAAGAGGCTCTGAAATAATGTCTGCTTCTCCTGAACAAACCACACCATCCACCAACACAAACGAGACCTCCATGACCGATATTATTGTTCCCGTCCTCGGCGAATCCGTAACTGAAGCGACGGTCGGAACCTGGAATGTCGCCGCCGGTGACAGCGTCAAAAAGGACGATGTCTTGGTGGAGCTGGAAACTGACAAGGTCGCCGTCGAGATCCGCGCCGAGACGGACGGGGTGATCTCATCCATCGCCGCACCCGAAGGTGAGACGGTTGAGATTGGCGCCAAGCTAGCTGAGATGAGTGCGGGCGGCGCGGTGGCAGCTGCAGCCCCTGTCCCTGCTGCGGAGCCCGCGGCAGAACCCGAGACCGTGGCCGAGATGATTGAAGCGGTGGTTGAGGCGACAGCGGCGGAAGTACCGGCTACAGCCAGTGCCGGTGCGTCGACGGTTGACGCGACGGTGCCGCAAATGGGTGAGTCGGTGACGGAAGGCACAATTGGCAGCTGGCTGGTGAAGCTGGGCGATACGGTTACGGTCGATCAGGCCCTGGTCGAGATTGAGACCGACAAGGTCGCGATTGAAGTGCCATCACCGATCGCCGGAGTGGTTGCTGCGCTGCTGGTTGATGAGGGCGACAGTGTCGCTCCGGGTGATGCCGTGGCGAAAATTTCTGAGGGCGGTGCTGCGCCTGTTGCCGAGGCCGTGGCGGAAGCCGCGCCAGCTCCGGCGGCGGCCTCTGCTGAGGTGAAGACCATGCCATCTGCGGCCCGCGTTGTGGCCGAGAATAATCTGGATGCAGGGGCTATCGAAGGCACCGGTAAGGACGGTCGTATCACCAAGGGTGATGCGTTGAAGGCGGCGGAAGCTCCGGCTGCGGCACCGGTTGCAGCTCCTGCCCCAACACCGGCTCCCGCGGCACCAGCGGCTCCGGTGCTCAAAGCACCGACGCCCGCACCTGCGGCTGCGCCACGTGAAACAGGCCCACGCGAGGAACGCGTGAAGATGACCCGACTGCGCCAGACCATCGCGCGGCGTCTGAAGGACGCCCAGAACACCGCGGCGATCCTGACCACGTATAACGAGGTCGACATGTCGGCCATCATGGCTGCCCGCAAGGCGCACCAGGAAGCCTTCGTCGCCAAGCACGGCGTCAAGCTGGGCTTTATGAGCTTCTTCGTGAAGGCCTGCTGCACGGCGCTGAAGGATATTCCCGAGGTCAATGCCGAGATTGATGGCACCGACATCATCTACAAGAATTACTACAATATGGGCGTCGCCGTCGGCACCGAGAAGGGCCTCGTGGTTCCCGTCGTCCGCGATGTCGACCAGATGTCCCTCGCGGAGATCGAAAAAGAAATCATCCGCCTCGGCAAGAAGGCCCGCGACGGCAAGCTCGCCATCGACGACATGCAGGGCGCAACTTTCACCATCTCAAACGGCGGCGTCTATGGCTCGCTGATGTCGATGCCCATCCTGAACGCTCCGCAATCCGGCATTTTGGGCATGCACACCATCCAGCAACGCCCGGTCGCGGTAAATGGCAGTGTCGAGATCCGTCCGATGATGTATCTGGCCATGTCCTATGATCACCGCGTGGTGGACGGCAAGGGCGCTGTGACTTTCCTGGTCCGCGTCAAGGAAAGCCTGGAAGATCCGCAGCGCATGCTGTTTGATTTGTAGGGCGGATTTACAGTCCTATAAGCTTGCACTTCGGTAGCACCTTGGCCCTTACCTTCTAAGGCAGAAGGGGGCATATAGAGAGCAAGGCACGGTCCCGTGTCGCAATTTCTCACAGCGAGGCAAAACATGTCCGAGACCTATGATCTAGTCATCATTGGCGGTGGCCCAGGCGGCTATAATTGTGCAATCCGTGCCGGTCAGCTGGGGCTGAAAGTGGCGTGTGTGGAAATGCGCGGAACGCTGGGCGGCACATGTCTGAATGTTGGCTGTATTCCTTCGAAGGCGCTTCTGCACGCTTCCGAGCTGTATGAAGCTGCCGGGAAGGATTTTGCCGGGCTGGGGATCAAGACGGGCGGTCTGTCGCTCGACCTGGATGCCATGCTGGCCCAGAAGGACGAGGCGGTTGATGGCCTGACCAAGGGCATCGAGTTTCTGTTCAAGAAAAATGGCGTAGATTATGTGCGTGGCCGTGGCCGGATCGCCGGTGCGGGCAAGGTTGAAGTTGAAAGCGATGACGGCACGCAGACACTGGACGCGCGCCATATCGTGATCGCGACGGGGTCCGAAGTGACACCTCTGCCAGGTGTCGAGATTGATGAGAAGCGGGTGGTGTCTTCCACCGGTGCGTTGAGTCTGGCGAAGGTGCCGGAGCATCTGGTGTTGATCGGTGCGGGCGTGATCGGGCTGGAGCTGGGTTCTGTCTGGCGTCGTCTGGGCGCAAAGGTCACTGTGGTTGAATATCTGGACCGGATCCTGCCAGGCATGGATACAGAGCTGGCCAAGACCGCCAAGCGGATCTTTGCCAAGCAGGGTATGGATTTTCATCTGTCGACCAAGGTCACTGGCGTGGACACGTCCAGCGCAGACAGCCTGAAAGTCACGCTGGAGCCTGCGGCTGGCGGCGAAGCCAAGACGATTGAAGCGGACACGGTGCTGGTGTGCATTGGTCGTCGTCCCTATACGGAAGGCCTTGGGCTAGAAAATGTCGGTATTGAAGCGGATGGCCGCGGCGTGATCGCCAATGATCACGGCAAGACGTCGGCCGAGAATGTCTGGGTGCTGGGCGATTGCACCACTGGCCCGATGTTGGCCCACAAGGCCGAGGATGAGGGCGTTGCCGTGGCGGAGCGTATTGCCGGCAAGGCGGGTCATGTGAATTATGATGTCATTCCGGGCGTCGTCTATACGGCCCCGGAGATTGCCAGTGTCGGTCTGACCGAGGACGAGTTGAAAGCGTCAGGTCGCGCCTATAAGAAGGGAAAATTCCCCTTTCAGGCGAATTCGCGCGCGCGCACCAGCCACACCACGGACGGGTTCGTGAAAATCCTCGCGGATGCCGAGACAGACGAAATCCTGGGGGCCCATATGATCGGTGCCACTGTGGGTGAAATGATTGGCGAAATTTGCCTGGCGATGGAATTCAGAGCGGCGTCGGAAGATGTAGCGCGCACCTGTCATCCGCACCCATCCCTGTCCGAAGCGGTCCGGCAGGCCGCGATGGGCGTTGAGGGCTGGACGATGCAGGCTTAGCCCGGCAGGCTTAGCCCGGATCGCGGCCGGATCGAGGCAAGGTGAAGACGGGTTGAGGGCTGGCTCCGGGCGGAAATGGGCAGGTTTGGCGCAAATTCGTATTCAGCATAGAAATATGATAGAATATTAGCTGGGTAAGGGGTTTTTCTGTGTTCCGCATATCGGATTCAGAGAGATTTTTTGATCGATCCGCGATTATCACAAGAAATTCAGCGGACATACACACTGATCCGGGGCATAAAGATTCGCGTGAGGCGATTTGTTTGCGGCTTTTGGGAGCCGTGATGACCTCAAAATGGATGGTGGCAGCATGGTTTCAGTGCCGGACATCGAGACATCTCGTCTTCGCCTGGTTGCGTTGACCGAAAAACTTGCGCGCCTGCAACTGGAAGATCGGTCGGCATTTTTTCAAGCGCTGGGTGTTTGCGAGGAAGCGTCTTGGCCGCCCCAATTGATGGATGAAGGTGCGATGCGCTGGTTGTCCGACGAACTCGCCCAACATCCTGATCATGTCGGCTGGTATAACTGGGTCTACGTTTCTCCCAGTTTGAACCGGTTGATGGGTATCGGCGGCTTTAAGGGCGCTCCAAACCGGGATGGTATCGTGGAAATCGGCTATTCCATGCTGATATCATTTCGCGAGCAGGGCCTGGCGACTGAGGGTGTGACAGCCCTGCTGGACTGGGCCTATGCCCATGACAGTGTGAACGGTGTCATTGCGCATACAAAAAGCCATCGCAATCCGTCTCATCGCGTGTTGGAAAAAGCCGGGTTCATAGAAGGCAAGCGCGCCTTCAATGAAGAAGAAGGTTTTGAAGTCACAAGCTGGTCTCATCAGCGCCAGCTTGCCGCCGCGGAATAAGTCAGCGCGTTGCGGACCGGCTTTTTGATGATCGCGGATGCGCTTCATCATAGACATTCAGCAGCCGACTATTTTCCACTTCCGCATAAATTTGCGTGGTCGACAGGCTGGCATGGCCAAGCAATTCCTGGATCGTTCGCAAATCGCCGCCATGGGCGAGTAAATGCGTCGCGAAGGCGTGGCGCAAGGCGTGTGGTGTGGCAGAGGCGGGCAGGCCGAGAGCGGAGCGCAGGGTTTGCATCAATTTCTGGACGGTGCGCGGCCCGAGCGGGCCGCCCCGGGCGCCGCGAAACATCAGATCATCGGGTTCAAGCGGAAACGGGCACAGGTCGGCGCTGGCCGCGACGGCCTCGCGGACGACGGGCAGGATCGGCACCATGCGCGTTTTATTGCCCTTGCCGGTGATGGTCAGCGCGGCGCCAAGCTGGCGGTCTCTTTGTTTCAGGGACAGGGCTTCGGATATCCGCAGGCCGCAGCCATAGAGCAGGTACAAGATCGCCGTATCGCGGGCTTTTTCCCAGTCTTCTCCCGGGCGATCGCCCGCTTGTTTGAGTAGGTCGAGGGCGGCTTTTTCGCTGACAGGCTTGGGCTTGCTGCGGGCGATTTTCGGGCTTTCGACCAGGGTCAGGGCCGGATTTTCCAGTTTCCAGCGGCGCTGGAGATAGGCGTAAAAGGTGCGGATTGCCGACAGGGAGCGTGCCAGTGAGCGGGCAGAAATACCGTCAGGCCCGCGGCGGCGGTCGGCCATCCAGGACCGAAAGTCGACGGTTTTCAATTGCGCGAAGTCCGCCAGCTTCAAACCGCGCCCGAGATGACGTGTGATGTGATCGAGAAAGCCGTCCAGATCCCGGCGGTAGGCATCCACCGTGCGCACACTGAGACGGCGCTCACCGGCGAGGTGGTCGAGGAATAATTCTACTGCCTGGCTGGCAGGACGGTCTAGCTCGCGTGCATCCATTTTACGATCAGGCGCTCCAGAGTGCGGGCGAGGAAGTTGAGCAGCTCGGTGCCATGCCCGGTCTGGAACAGGCTAGGGTCGCGGGTGGCGACGGCGAGCAGGCCGTCATGGCCGTTAAAGTCGAGGCGAACAATCGCTTCGGAACGCACGCGTTTGGACTGCGGGCCATAGAGAACTTCGGCATAGGCCGGATTGATCGGGCCGAGATGTTCGATGTGCTGGCCGAGGATCTGTCCGGTGAAGCCTTCCTTGGCGCCGAGGATGGATTCCGCCGATTTGATCGGCGAATGGCCCTCAATATAGACACGGCAAATATCGACGCCGAGCGCACCGGCCACGCGGCCGGAAAATTTACGATCGAGTGCGTTGAGATTATCGGCTTCCAAAAGCGCCAACACAGCCATATGGATCTGGCCCTGAACGGCGAGATTGGCGCGGGCGGTTTCGACAATTCCTTCATTGAGCGCATTGAGCTGACGCACTTCCGTGCTCAGCTTTTTTCGAGCGGTAGCCCCGAGATCGATAATGCCGTCTTCGGCCTTGCGTTCGGCGATAAGAGCAAACAATTCGGCGTCCTCACGAATGAAGTCCGGATTGGCCATCAGATAGGCGCGAATGCTCTCGACATCGAGTTGCGGTGCGGGATCGTCTTTGAGTGTAGCGGACATCAGGTTTTGCCTCCTGGCGAATCAGACGTCAGTGTCGGACCAGTAAGTTTCCGAATCGCAAACCGCACGGCTTCCTTGACCGAAATCGACACCAAAAACTGCAATCGCGCCGCGATCCTGTTTCCGATGCCACTGCCGGAGGCCTTCGATTACCTTGTGCCGGAAGGCATGGAGCTGCATGTGGGTGACCATGTGAAGGCGCCTCTGGGCAATCGCATGGCGGGCGGTGTGGTGTGGGCGCTGAAGGACGGGCCGGGTGATCGCAAGCTGAAATTCGTCGAATCAGCCTCATCCGGGGCACCGATTCCGGCGGGCACGCGCACATTTGTCGATTGGGTGGCGAAATATCTGGTGCTGCCGCCGGGTGTGGTGTTGCGCGCGGTGCTGCGCAGTACGGATGCGCTGAAGCCCTCGCCGGTGGAGACGCTGTACCGGCTCTCGGGCGAGGCACCGCCGCGGATGACCGCGGCGCGCGAGAAAGTGCTCGATACGCTAGCCGGGCTGGAATTGGCGGGGGCAACGGATATTGCTCGCGAGGCGGGTGTCAGTGCCGGCGTGGTCAAGGGGCTGGCCCAGGCGGGGGCGCTGGAGGCGATCTCGCGGCCTGTTGATCCGCCCTTTGATGTGCCCGACCCGGAAATGGACGGGCTGAAGTTGACCATCCTGCAAGTCGATGCGGCGGGTGCGCTGCGCAAGCAGGTCAAGGCAGGCGGATTTCAGGCAGCCTTGCTGGACGGGGTGACCGGTTCGGGCAAGACGGAAGTGTATTTCGAGGCGATTGCCGAAGTGCTGCGTCAGGATCCTGACGCGCAAATCTTGATCATGTTGCCGGAGATCGCCCTGACCGAGGCGGTGATTGCGCGGTTTGAACAGCGTTTTGGCGCGGCACCGGCGCTGTGGCATTCCGGGGCCGGCTCGAAGGCGCGGCGGCGGGCCTGGCGCGAAGTGGCCGAGGGGCGGGCCCGGATTGTGGTCGGCGCGCGATCGGCTTTGTTCCTGCCGTTTGCCAATCTGAAACTCGTCATCGTCGATGAGGAACACGACCCCACCTATAAGCAGGATGAGGGCATGCCCTATCAGGGGCGGGATCTGGCCGTGGCACGGTGCAAGCTGGAAAAGGCGATGGTGATCCTCGCCTCGGCGACGCCGTCGCTCGAAAGCCTGAGTAATGCGCGCGCCGGGCGCTATGTGCATGTGCGCCTGCCGGGCCGACCGGGTGTGGCGGTGTTGCCGGAGATTGCCGCGATAGATTTGCGCGAAACACCGGCGGAGAGCGGGCACTGGTTGTCGCCGCCCATGGTGGCGGCGATGGTGGAAACGCTGGAGCGCGGTGAGCAAAGCCTTTTGTATCTCAACCGTCGCGGCTATGCGCCGCTGGTTTTGTGCCGGGCTTGCGGGCACCGGATGAAATCGCCGGACACGGCGTCCTATCTGGTCGAACATCGTTATACTGGGCGGCTGGTCTGCCATGTGACCGGGTTTTCCATGGCCAAGCCGAAGGCCTGCCCGGAATGCGGGGCGGAGGAGTCGTTGACCTCGATCGGCCCCGGCGTGGAGCGGGTAGCCGAGGAAGCGCGGCGGACATTTCCCGAGGCGCGAGTGGAGGTGTATTCCTCCGACAGTTCCAGCGGGGCGGAGCTTGTTGCGGCGATGGAACGCGGCGAGATCGACATCATGGTCGGCACCCAGATCGCGGCGAAGGGGCATAATTTCCCCAATCTGACGCTGGTCGGTGTGGTCGATGCGGATCTGGGTCTGGCGGGCGGTGATCCTCGCGCCGGGGAGCGGACGTTTCAGAATTTGGTGCAGGCGGCGGGACGTGCGGGCCGGGCCGAGCGGCCGGGGCGGGCGCTCTTGCAAACCCACCAGCCGGAACACGAAGCCATCCAGGCGCTGATTGCCGGGGACCGTGACAGCTTTATCGAGATGGAGATGATGGCGCGGGAGATGCTGGGCCTGCCACCTTTTGGGCGGCTGGCGGCGATCAGCTTTATGGCGCTCAACCCTGACGCCGTCGACAAGGCCGCCGGTAATTTTGCCGCCGCGGCCCCGTCGACCGAGGGGGTGGAGATTTGGGGGCCGGCCGAGCCACCACGCGCTATTGTTCGCGGCTGGCACCGCCGCCGAATACTGCTAAGAGCAGACAGGGAAATTGATATCTCCGCCTATTTGCGGGCCTGGAAAACACGCGTGAAGACGCCGTCTTCGGTGCGGGTGAGCATTGATGTCGAGCCATACAGTTTCATGTGATCTGCCAATTCGAGGACAAATTTGATGCTTGAAATCCTGATGTCGCCGACGGTGTGGATGTCGCTGGTCACACTGACCTTCCTGGAGGTGGTTCTGGGCGTCGACAATGTGGTGTTTGTCTCGGTCGCCTCGCAAAAGCTGGCCAAGGACAAGCAGGTCAAGGGTCGCAATATCGGTATCTGGTCCGGCGCGATCATGCGCGTGGTGATGCTGTTCGGCCTGGTCGCGCTGACCGGGCTGACCGAGGCGACGCTGTTTACCGCCCCGGAATTTGTCCGCCCGCTGGCTGATCCCGATCATCCCGAAGTGATGATGGATTTCACGCTCGAGGATCTGATCCTGCTGATTGGCGGCCTGTTCCTCCTGTATAAGGGCACGCTGGAAATTCACGAATCCATTGAGGGTCATGAAGACCGCGAAACCGGCGGCAAGGCGGCCGGTTTTACCGCCGTGGTGTTGCAGATGACTGTCATCAATGTCGTCTTCTCGCTCGACAGTGTGCTGACCGCGATTGGCATGACCAAGGATATGGGCGGCTCTGACGGTGACTCGGCCCGCATGTTTGTGATGGTTGGTGCCGTGCTGATCTCAACCATCATCATGGTCGTCTCCGCCAAAAGCGTCGCCGGCTTCCTGGAACGCCATGCGACGGCGAAAATGCTGGCGCTTTCGTTTATCCTGCTGGTCGGTATGGCCCTGGTCGCTGACGGTCTCGGCTTCCATATTCCCCGCGGGTATTTGTACTTCGCGATTGCCTTCTCACTGGTGGTGGAGACGCTGAATATCATGATGCGCCAGAGGAAGGCGAAGCGGCTGGCGGAGGGGCGGTAGACTTGAATGCGTTCACGAAAGTCTGGATAGCGACGCTGGTTCCGTGGGTTTTGCTTTTTGGCGGCGTCGCCTTGATTGTCGCCGTCGTGAATATTTTGTTTAGGCCGGGACACTGGATTGCCCCGGTTTTGGGACTGATACTTATCGCGTCGACCCTCGCGACCGGAGCAACTCTCCACGTGTGGTCGAAATGCCCCTCTTGCGAACATAGAAATGCATCCGTCCTATGGGCGGCTGGTTGGAATGTGTTGCAGGGGATTTGGCGTGTACCCGGCCCTGATTGTCGGCAATGCGGTCTGGATTTGAGAGAGCTCTAACTTAGGAAAGAACTCCCTCTTCCCTCTTGGGGAGAGGGTGGCGCGCATGCGTCGGGTGAGGGGCCTGGACGCGCAATGAGGACGGACTGAAATTCAATTGATGTGACCACCGGCGCCAAATGAATGCGGTGGGGTTGGGTTAGATCACCCGCTCCAGCGCAAACCCGCTGACATCCACGCTGACTTCTTTCTCAAGTGCCAGTTCTGCGGCGATATCGCCTATCGCTGGGGCGAATTTAAAGCCGTGGCCTGAACACGGCGCCAACACGACCATATCTGGGTCGCCGGGCATCAGGCCGATCAGGAAGCGATCGTCTGGGGCCAGCGTGAATCTGCACTCGGCGTAGCGCTGGGGGTGGGCGGATAGGCCGGGGAGGCATTGGTCGAGGCCGGCGGCGAGGGCGGATTTGTCGGCGAGTTCGACGCCGCGGCTCTTTATATATTCTGCGCCGCGCTGACGGCGGTGGTGGTAGAGGCCGAATTTCAGGCCGGCCCCCTTATGGGGCGGGAAGGCGTAGTAGCGCTCACTGTCTTCGGTCTCGTATTGGAAGATCGGCAAGTCGTTATAGGCGGACATTTCGTCGGAGCCATACCAACACAGGATTTGGCGCTCTGGTGTGAGGATCGGAGCAAGTTTCGGGATCAGCTCGGCAGCCCAGGCGCCGGCGGCGATGACCAGCTTGCGGGCCGTGATCGTGTCGGCCGCGGTTTTGATCTTGTAGCCGTTGGCAGTCTTGCTCCAGCCTGTGACGCGAGTTTCGCCGCGCAGGTCGGCACCATTCCTTATGGCATCTTCGCGCATCCACTTTATTGCATCGTCGCTATCGAGCAGACCTGAGTCTGGAGACCAGACAGCGCGGGCTTTTGTAGGCAGGTCGAGCGCGGGAAAGCGTGATGCCAGATCGGCGTGGTCGAGGACTTCATGCGCGAACCCGCCGGACTGGGCGGCGGTCAGTGCCGCTTCAAACACGCTGTCTTGCCGCAGAGAAATATCCAGCCCGCCGGTGATGCGTAAAAACTGGCGGCCATATTGTTTGTGAATGCGCTCCCAGGCGGCGTAGGCGGCGCGGACAAGCGGCGTATAGACGCGGCCCTCGAAATACACAGATCTTATAATGCGGGTTTCACCGTGCGATGAGCCCTTGTCATGGCCGATGGCAAACTGGTCGACCGCGATCACGGATGCCCCGGAAGTGCTTAGACTCCAAGCTGTTGCCGAACCCATGGCGCCGAGGCCGATGATGCAGACATCATAGTGCATGGCTCACTTTCCCCGGTTTTGCCGTCCTGTGAAAGCGTAATGAATGCTGATTCTGCCGAGTCTGTGGCTTGTGGCCTTGGTGAGGCTGTGCTATCGCAGCCGCGAACAAAGGGACAGGTCGCCTTGCGCGGAAAGT
>Ga0315338_1003238_pt1 | contig 14530 bp, 14 predicted proteins | sample ASW8metaG_FD_204518 | JGI IMG/M metagenome (GOLD analysis project Ga0315338, IMG submission 204518) | Ammonia-oxidizing marine archaeal communities from Monterey Bay, California, United States - ASW #8 | ecosystem: Environmental > Aquatic > Marine > Coastal | place: USA: California | collected... | reverse complement strand
GTCCGAGCTACTTCGCCATGAAATACCTGCAGGCGAAGGGCTTCCGGATCATTCCCGTCAATCCAGTCGCCGCGGGCCAGGAACTGCTCGGCGAAACCGTCCGTGCCAGTCTTACGGAAATCGAAGAAAACATCGATATGGTCGACATCTTCCGCAACGCCGAAGCCGCGGGTCCGATTGCCGATGAAGCAATCGAGATCGGCGCCAAAGTGGTGTGGATGCAGTTTGGCGTCGTCAACCCCGATGCCGCCGGACGCGCCGAGGCCGCCGGCCTTCGCGTTGTCATGGACCGCTGCCCCAAGGTGGAATACGCCCGCCTCAACGGCGAGCTGTCCTGGAACGGCTTCAATTCCAAAGTCATATCGAGCAAACGCCGGAAGCTTTAAAGAGGCGGATCGACAAACATGGAACCTGCATCCTCGGCTTGACCGAGGATACCGTCCAACGTGGGAAAACCGCCACGGAAATTTTGAAGGAGACACCCAACATGTCCAACAATGAACCTGGATTCGAAACCCTGGCCGTGCACGCCGGCGGCGCGCCCGACCCGGCCACCGGGGCGCGGCAGACACCTGTCTACCAAACGACATCATTCGTCTTCGACGACGCCGACCACGCGGCATCGCTGTTCAATTTACAGCTTCCGGGTTTCATCTATTCGCGCCTGACCAACCCGACCGTTTCCGTACTTGAAGAACGCTGCGCCGCGCTGGAAGGCGGTGTCGGCAGCACCGCGACCGCGTCGGGTCATGCGGCGCAAATCCTTGCTCTGTTTCCGCTGATGTCACCCGGCGACGAAATCGTCGCCGCCAACAAGCTCTATGGCGGATCGATCAATCAGATGGGCCACAGCTACAAGAAGTTCGGATGGAGCGCGAAGTTCGTCGATCCCGACGACCCCAAGAATTTTCGCCGCGCCGCGACCGACAAAACGAGGGCTTTCTTCATTGAAAGCCTTGCCAATCCGGGCGGCGTGGTCACGGACATGGCCGCGATTGCCGCGATCGCCAACGATATTGGCGTCCCGCTGATCGTCGACAACACCATGGCGACTCCCTATCTGTGCCGGCCGTTCGAGCACGGCGCCGACATCATCGTCCATTCCACGACCAAGTTCCTGAGTGGCAACGGTACTTCGATCGGCGGCGTGGTGGTGGATTCCGGTACGTTCAACTGGATGCAGAACGACAAGTTTCCCAGCCTGTCCAAGCCGGCGCCAGAGTATCACAATCTGACCTTCGCCGAGACTTTCGGCGAGCTAAGCTACACGATCTACGGCCACGCGATCGGCCTGCGTGACCTTGGCGCGTCGCAGTCGCCGATGAACGCCTTCCTCACCCTGCTCGGTATCGAGACTCTGCCGCTGCGCATGGACAGGCACTGTTCCAACGCGCTGGCCGTCGCACAGCATCTCTCGACCCATGCCGCAGTCGACTGGGTCAGCTATGCCGGACTGGAAAGCGACAAATATTATGCGTTGGGCCAACGCTATCTGCCGAAGGGCGCAGGTGCGGTCATGACGGTCGGCCTCAAGGGCGGCTACGACGCCGGCGTCCAACTCGTGGAGTCGGTGGAACTGTTCAGCCATCTGGCCAATATCGGCGACAGCCGCTCGCTTGTCATCCACCCCGCCTCGACGACGCATCGGCAATTGACCGAAGAACAATTATCGGCCGCGGGCGCTGGTGCAGAAGTCGTTCGACTGTCAATCGGCATCGAAACCGCAGCCGACATCATCGCCGACCTTGACCAGGCGCTGGCGCGGTCCGGTGGGTAGTGACGCGCACTGAGGCGCCTTTTTAACGTAACAATCGCTCATCCTCCCCCTGTCATGCCGGAGTTGATCCGGCACCCAGGCGACAGCGGCGCAACAGGGAATAGATTGGTTTCCGGATCAAGTCCGGGATGACAGATGTGCGCGATGACGATCCAATTAGAATCGCCAAGACGGAAAGACCAAAGCGTCTTATTTTCTTTCCCAAGCCGCGAATCGCGGTGTTCATTCGAGGGCGATTCCGAAACCGGAAAAATGATTTATCGTCCAATCGCCTTCGCTCATACGGCGGACTGATGATATAAGCAGAGCGGAATTCGATCGATGGCGGAGTGTCATGTTCAATCGTTGTCTTTCGGCGCTGATGACCTGTTTCTTGGCGCTTGTCCTATTACCCGCGATGCCTCGCGGCGAGCAAGCCTTTGGCCGCTATCACGCGCTGGTCATCGGCAACAACGCCTACGCGAATCTACCAAAGCTGAAAACCGCCGTCGGCGATGCTGAGGCCGTCGCGGCATTGCTGGAACAGCGCTACGGCTTCACGGTGAAGCTGCTGCGCAACGCGACCCGGAACGATATCTTGCGGGCCCTCAATGCCTATCGCGCGGACCTGACGGAAGACGACAATTTGCTGGTCTATTACGCTGGGCATGGTTGGCTGGACCGGCAGTCGAATACCGGCTTCTGGCAGCCGGTCGATGCCGAGGCGGAGGACGATCTCAACTGGATCGCCAACGAAGCCCTGACGCGGCGCCTCCTTGCGATGAGCGCCCGGCATGTGATGGTAATCGCCGACAGCTGCTATTCCGGCACCCTGGTACGAAGCGCGTCGAGCGCCCTGCCAACAGGACGAGAACGGTCAGCGTGGTTGCGTAGGGTGGTTGCAAAACGGTCACGTACGGCCATTGTGTCGGGTGGACTCGAGCCGGTAGCGGATGCGGGAAAAGGCGGCCATTCGGTCTTCGCCAATGCTTTGCTCAGCGCCCTCGGCGAGAACAGCGAGATACTTGAAGCGACGGCGCTGTTCAAGACCTTGCGCGGACGGGTCGTGGTCAATGCCGATCAGACACCGCAATATGCTGACATCCGCCGCGCCGGGCATGAGGGCGGCGAGTTCCTGTTCGTACCAGTCTCAACCACCGATACGGCAGCGACGTCTCCTCAAACGCCGGCAGCACCGGGATCGACCCGAGGCGGACCACCGCGTGCCAATATCGAGCTCGCTTTCTGGCAATCGATACAATCGAGCGACCAGCCCACGGATTTCGAAGCCTATTTGAAGCAGTATCCCGATGGTGCGTTTTCGGCATTAGCGAAAAATCGCCTGGCCGCTCTGCAGACGGATTCGGCAAAACCGCAGAACGTTTCAGGCATCTGGACCAGTGAAACTCTAATCAACCCCTTCGAGAAAAGAGATCGTTATCACCTCCAGTTCGATTTCAAGCCGATCGGCCGGCGGCTTCTCGGCAGCGTGAAACGCGTTTCATCCGCCGACAGCCCCCGGAAGGTCCCCACAACGTCGCGCGGAATCATCGACGGGCAGTTGGAAGACGGCGTTATCACCTTCCAGGAACAGTTCAAGGTGCTCTTCGGCTCGCGGACCGAGGATCATCGCCGGACCTATACGGGCGAACTCAAGGAGGGCACGATCGCATTCGTGATGCAGGATACGTTGGGAAATCCGCCGATCGAATTCACGGTCCGCCGGGAACAAAAATAGCGCATCGCTTGATGCACCGCCCGGCCGCGTGCGACCCTATCGCAACGATTTTACACGGAGACACGCTTATGGACGACACAGCCCCCATACTCCAACCCTCGCTTAGCTCGCAGTCGATCATTAACGATCAAATCGCGGCGACCGAGACCTCCAAACCAACCCTGTTCAGCATGAAGGCGCAGATGCTGGAACAGGGCCGCACCGATACGGTGCTGGCGGCAACCGAGGATCTGTCGGTTCGCCTCAAGGTCTATGCCTCAGGCGGGGAAAACGAACTGCACGCGCATCCAGACGAGGACCACGTATTCGTCCTCCTGCAGGGCAGTGCGCGGTTCTACGGACCCGAGGGCGAGACACAAGACGTCCTCGCCAATCAAGGCTTCATGATGCCGAAGGGAATGCTCTACCGCTTCCACGCGACCAGCACGGACGAATGCCTTGTCATGCTCCGCGTCGGCACGCCGAATTTCCAGGGCCAGGCCAGGGATGACCGTCTCGGCACCGATGGCAAACCGCTGGTCGGCGACACGAAGGCGAACCGCACGGTTCCGGTCCTGTTCAAGGACGGCGTGTATTTCGGCGATTGAATAGGCCGCATTCACACAGTTTCCTCTCGCCACGCGAGAGGGCAAGGATGAGGGGAATAACCGGCTGTTTGTTCACCCCTCACCTTCCCGCTTTGCGGTCCCTTCCCTCTCCCAAAGGGCTGAATGGATTTGATGACCATTCAGGGTAATACGAAACGACAGAGGTAACCCACCCATGGATCTGACCAAACTCTCGGCAACCGAGGTCGTCGCCGCGATCGAGGCCGGCGACACGACCTGCCAAACCGTCACCCGCGCCCTGCTCGACCGGATCGAAGAACGCGAACCGACTGTCGATGCCTGGGAGTATCTAGATCCGGACGCGGCGCTGGCGACGGCGAAGGCGCTCGATGCGGGCCCCTCCAAGGGGCTGATCCATGGCGTGCCGATCGGGGTCAAGGACATCATCGACACCAAGGACATGCCCACGACGCATGGCTCGCCGATCCACAAAGAAAACCGGCCCTGCACCGATGCGCCCTGCGTTTCGCTGGTCCGCAACGCGGGTGCGCTGACCCTGGGCAAGACGGTGTCGTCGGAGTTCGCCGCACAAACCACCGGCAAGACGAAAAACCCGCACAACCCCGCGCACTCGCCGGCCGGCTCGTCGAGCGGCTCGGCCGCCGCGGTGACGGACTTCATGGTTCCGATCGCGTTCGGCACCCAGACCGGCGGTTCAATCGTGCGGCCGGGCGCGTTCTGCGGCTGTATCGGCTACAAGCCGACCTATAACGACTACAACCCGCTCGGCGTCCACGACAACACGCGCAGCGTCGACACCTTGGGCATGATGAGCCGGACGATGGAAGACCAGGCGCTGCTGCGGGCCGTCTTGACTAATAGCCCCTACCGCCCGATCCAGACGGCGACAATCGGTAACCTCCGTATCGGATTTTGCCGCACGCCGAACTGGCATATGGCGGACGCACCGACTCAGGCCTGCCTCGAAGACGCAGCCCGCGACTTGTCGGCTGCGGGGGCGAACGTAGAAGATTTCGATTTGCCGGACGGTTTCGACGCGGCGATGGAGGGCTTCGACTCAGTCTCCGGTTACGAATTCTCCCGCACCTTGTCCTACGAGTGGGTCAATTATCCGGAACTGCTGAGCCCGAACCTGCGCGATAACCGCGTCCCGAACGGCCTCAAGGTCACGGCGGCGGAATATCAGGCCGGCTTGGCCGCGCTCGGCGACTACCGGCGGCGCTACGCTGCGTCGCTCGAAGATTGGGACGTGCTGATCACGCCAAGCGCCATCGGCGAAGCGCCGGCCGACCTGACCACGATTGGCGACCCGGCCTTCAACCGCATATGGACGGGCCTATACGGTCCGGCGATCAACCTGCCGCTCTATACCGGCCCGCAAGGCCTGCCGATCGGACTACAGGTCATCGGTCATGCCGGACAAGACGAGCGCTTCCTGGATGCGGCCGATGCAGTTTATCGGACGTTGCGGTAGTGCGGCTTATTTCCAAACGATTTCGCGTTTGATCGCATAGATACGGCAGTCCTGACCGCCGCTATCACGAACACAGCCGGATACCGCCAAAGCCTTTAGTCCCGGATTTAGGCAAGGCGAGTTTTTGCAAAAGCTGTAACTCGAATAAATACCATCGGGAGAAACCGCAAAATACTCCGGATCCCGCTCCTCGAGATATGTTTGGAATCGTCTTTTGGTCCGTGCCGACAACTCTATGGGACCACTGCCGAATTTCGGGGCAATTCTATCAGGTACACGTCCAGCGGCCTGCCATACGATATCCTCGCCCATCGCATAAAGTTTACACGGTACGCTGCCACTCCTTTGGCGGCAGGCGCGCAATGCCACGACACCTCCCGACTCCGTGCAATTGAACCGCCCACTGTGGCAAACGCTATAGCCGTAATTTTGTCCATCCGTGGACACGGCGAAATATTCACCGTTCGGGTTCGCGAGGTAGGATTGGAAAAATGCCTCAACATGCCGGGACAGATTGATGTATCCGCTTCCTGCATCCGGATTCGTCGCCTGACAGCCGGTCATGAGAAGCAATGCCACAAACGCGTATGCGAGCCAGTTTTTCAGAGCGTTCTCAATTTTTCCCGCAATAGTAGCAACATTGGTATTTGTATTGCAACTTGATGCGCCCCGAGGCTTATCGACTATCACGCGCGAGCAGACGGAAAATCGTTGATGCCGAGTTCTTCCCGCAAATCCTCGGAAATCTCTGCCTTGTAGTCTTCCAACGGCGTCCCGGTTGCGTCCGCTACACGAACAACTGCGTCGTAAATTCCGACGATCGCCGCCGCGTCGACCAGCGCCGCATCGCCGATCGCCGCGTGCAATGTCTTGCGAGCCCGATCCAAGTCGCTGGGTTCATCCGCATAGAACGCATCTGCATAGGCGAGCAACGCCGCAGCATGCGGAATTATGTCGTCGTCCAAACCATGAATGTTCGTAAGGTCGTAATCATCTCCGGTGTGTTGGCCGCTCGCACGGAGCAGCACGGCATGGCTGGTGGTTCAATAGACGCACTGGTTGATGGCGGAAACCCGGGCGGCGAGGAATTCGATCTGAGCGTGCGTCAGATCTCGATACTCAGTGCCGAAGTCGCGCACCTGCGTGGGCGGTAGATACATCACCGCGTCGAGATCGAAAAATCCGATCACTTCGTCCGGCACTAGGCTCATCGCACGATGGATATTTACACCAGGCAGGCCTCCGTACAGTCCGGCTTCAGCCTCGGTGACGTCCTCGGGTGCTACAGTCGGGACCCAGGCGCGGTCAGTCTTCGCACCAGACGGCCGGTGCCGGCTTGGCGCGCCGGATTTCGGGTCGGGTAGCGCGAAGTTGGGCAAGCCAATTGCGCGGGTAAATCCATCTATGGCGACGACATTCACGACGACACCGACGGTCTCTACAAATTCGCCGTCCGAGACCCCGTTCTCGAGTGCCGTGTCGTAGAATGCGCGGGTCAGGCGGCTTTGATCCGTCACGACGCGGTGAATGACTTCGACAATCGCTTCGGGAAGCGCGCCGCCGCAGTCATGGACGCCCTGCACTGCGAAGGGAGACAGCGCCGACCGTCGCTCAGCGCAAAATTTACAGGTCCGCGCTTCGCGCGCTTCAGCGGCGATCGCGACGCGCGTCGGCCCATCCCACCAAGTGCCAGGCGCCCCTAATCGCGCCCAGGCACGACGCTGCGCGGCGACAATATTGTCCCGTATGGGAAACGGGAGCGCGGCGTAATCGATGTCGCTTTTCATCCACCTATTTCCGCGTCACTCCGCGCGTGCAGCTGGAAAATCGTTGATGCCGAGTTCATCGCGTAGACCCCCGGAAATCTCGACCTTGTAGTCTTCCAACGGCGTGCCGGTTGCGTCGGCAATGCGGACGACGGCGTCATATACGCCAACGATCCCGGCCGCATCGACCAGCGCCGCGTCGCCAACTGAGTCATGCAATGCTTTTCGGGCCTTCTCCAGGGTACCTGGATCTTCCGCGTAGAAAGCATCGGCGTAGGCTGATAGCAACGCCGCGTCCGGGATTTTGTTGTCCCTGGACCCGAGAATGGCCGTGAGATCGTATTCGTCTCCAGTGTGTTGGCCGCTCGCACGGAGCAGCACGGCATGACTGGTGGTTCAGTAGACACACTGGTTGATGGCGGATACTCGCGCGGCGAGAAATTCGATCTGCGCGTGCGATAAATCGCGATACTCTGTACCGAAGTCTCGCAGCGCGGCATCCGGCAGGTATTGCGCGGCGTCGATGCTGTGGAAGAAGCCGATCACCTCGTCCGGCACCAGGCTCAGCGCGCGATGGATATTGGCACCGCCCAATCCCTCGTAGAGATTCGCTTCGGTTTCGGTAACATCCTCCGGCGCGACTCTTGGAACCCAGGCATGATCGATCTTGGCACCCGTCGGCCGCTGCCGAGCCGGCTCGCCGGCCACGGGCGCGGGCAACGCAAATGGCGGCAAACCGAGCGCCTTGGTGAACCCATCGACGGCCAACACTGTCGCGATGACGCCAACGGTCTCGACATACTCACAATCCGAAATGCCCTCATTCAAAGCGGTCTCAAAAAATGCGCGGGTCAATCGGCTTTGGTCAGTGGCGATCCGGTGCACGACTTCGATTAGTGCCGCGGGCAGCTCACTCGCATGCTCATGTGCTCCCTGAACAGCAGTCGGCGACAACGCGTCCTTGCGGGCCCGGCATAGTGCGCAGTCTCGCGCCGCACGCGTTTCCGCGGCAATCGCCACCCGGGTTTCACCGTCCCACCAGGTGCCCGCCGATGCCAAGCGCTTCCAGGCGTCTTGATGAGCTAAAACAAGATCGCCGCGCACGGGAACCGGCGCGGCGCTGTAATCAACAATCGCGTTCATGTTCAGTCCCCTGCCTCAAGCCCGGGCCGATGCAGTTCACGCCGCCCGCCGGTACGCTCGTACTTACGGGCCGGTGTGTTGACGACGTCGCCGAGCGTGTCTGCGCCGAAGGATGCAGCATAGCGCTCTGCTGGAGCATCCGCGTAGAGCGTCGTGCGTTGGCGGGGCTCGCGGCCGATTTCGCGGATCATCTGTTCCATCGCTTCCGGCGGCATCTCCTCACCGTGCGCCGCGCCGGCGGCGCGGGTGATGGTCTCGTTCATCAGGGTTCCGCCGAGATCGTTGGCGCCGGCATTGAGGCAAGCCTGCACACCCTCCGGTCCCATCTTAACCCAACTGGTCTGGATATTGGGGATATGCGGATGCAACGCGAGGCGTGCGACAGCATGCATCAGCACTGCTTCGCGGAAAGTCGGCCCGCGCCGGGCGCGCCCCTTCAGATAAATCGGCGCTTCCTCGGCGACGAACGGCAGCGGAACGAATTCGGTGAAGCCACCGGTGCGCTTTTGTAGATCGCGCAGGCGCAGCAGATGCCGCGCCCAATGCACCGGGCGCTCGATATGACCGTACATGATCGTCGATGTGGTCCGGATGCCAGCATTATGCGCGGCTTCCATGACCTGAAACCATTGCGTCGTGTTGACCTTGTCGGGGCAGAGGATCGCGCGAACCTCGTCGTCCAGCACTTCCGCTGCCGTACCGGGCAACGAGCCGAGGCCCGCCTCACGCAGCAATTTCAAGTATTCGGACAGTTCCAGGCCCAGTGTCTGTGCGCCTTGCCAGACCTCGAGCGGCGAGAAGGCGTGCACATGCATGTCCGGCGTAACGGACTTCACCGCACGGCAAATTTCCAGATACGTCTCGCCGGTATATTCGGGATGGATGCCGCCCTGCATACAGACCTCGACCGCACCGCGATCCCAGGCTTCTTCCGCGCGCCGCGTGATTTCGGCGATGTCCAGGTCGTAGGGCCGGCCCCGAAGGTTCTCGCTCAGCTTGCCTTTGGAGAAGGCGCAGAACTGGCATTTGAAATAGCAGACATTGGTGTAGTTGATGTTTCGGGTGACGACGTAGCGCACCGTATTGCCGCTCACCGCGCGCCGTAGCGCGTCGGCCGCGTTGCAAATCGCCGCGACTTCGGTCCCGCGCGCCTGGAACAAGCGCGTGACTTCCGCCTCGGAAAGATCTTGACCATCTTGCGCCTTGTCGAGGATTGCGTTGACCGCGTCGCTCACCGGCGTCGTCGGGCTGCTGCTCAGTGCCGGCGGTGTCATCGGGGTGCCGGTCATCCAACCGTCGGTCCGTGGCAAACCGTCGGCATCGATCATACGCAGCACGGTGGTACGCAGTGTCTTACCAAGCCAGTTGTCGCCATTCAGGGCATAGGCCGGATAGATTGCCGAACGCTCTGTCAAAGTCTTGCCGCAGGCGGCCGTCGCCTCGGCCAGCGCATTAAGGTGCGGCCAGGGCGCTTCCGGATTGACGTGATCGGGAGTCACCGGCGACACGCCGCCCCAATCGTCCAGCCCCGCCGCCACCAGTTCCGGTAGCGCACCGGGGCTGAGATTCGGTGGCGCCTGGATCGTCATCTCCGGTCCGAAGATGAGCCGTGCCATCGAGATGGTCCACAGCAGCTCCTCAGTCGAGGGTTCCGGCGCATGGGCCATCTTGGTGTCGGCCTTGGCTCGGAAATTCTGGACGATGATTTCCTGGATATGGCCGAATTCTTCATGGACGTCGCGGATCGCCAGTAAGGACTCGATGCGTTCGCGCCGGTTCTCGCCAATGCCTATTAGAATACCGGTGGTATAGGGTACCGCGAGCCGTCCGGCGGCCCGCATCGTCTCAAGGCGTACTTCGGGGTTCTTGTCGGGTGATCCGTAATGCGGTCCGCCTTTTCCCAGCAGCCGCGGCGACGCGGATTCGAGCATCAGTCCCTGGCTGACCGATACCTCGCGCAACGCCGCAATCTCCGCCTCGGTCATGACGCCGGCATTGATGTGCGGCAGCAGGCCGGTTTCCTTCAGTACGATCCCGGCCATTTCCGTGAGATAGGACAAGGTCGTCTCGTGCCCCAGCGCTGCCAGTTCTTCGCGGGCGACGCGGTAGCGCAGCTCCGGCTTATCGCCCAGCGTGAATAGCGCCTCCTTGCAACCCGCCGCGGCCCCGGCTCGCGCCACGGCCAGCACCTCGTCACGGGTCATGTAGGCGCGTTGCCCTTTGCGCGGCGGGTGCGCAAAGGTGCAGTAATGGCACACGTCGCGGCAAAGCTGCGTCAGAGGAATGAAGACCTTACGAGAATAAGTGAACAGATTGCCGTGACCTTCGTCGCGCAACGCCGCCGCGCGCACCATCAGGCCCCGCACGTCATCATTCTCGGCCAGCGCTAGAGCCGCCGCGTGATCGAGATAGGCGCTCATACCGCCACTGCCAAACGTTGGGCAATTCCAGTCTCTTTCAGCCAGCACTGCGCCCGTGTTGCCCCTTCGGAATAGATCAGGGCCGCCAGATCGTCTGGCCGGTCGATATCCAGACCAATGCCCGGCAACCGCACGATCTTCGGCGTGACGCCCGCTTCCTCGGCGGCGCGCAGATGCGGCTTGAAACTGTCATTGCCGAAATGGAAGGAAATCAGGTCCGGTGGCGAGACGGCGATGCAGTTCGAACCACGCTCGTCCTGCGCCGGGACAATAGTCATCCCCTTAACCGTCTCATGGACGGCCAATACTTCCGCTATTTCCGACGGCGGCACGAGCGGAATATCACCCGGCAATGCGATCATGCCGTCGGCCCCCTGCCCTGCAAGCCATGCAGCGGCCGCTTCTACGGCCGCGGTTTGCCCTCGGTTCTCGTCTTCGCGTAAGACCTGTGCCCCGTGTTTCTCGGCTAGCGTTGCCGCCGTTTCGTCTCGCGTAACGACCAGCACGCCCTGCAACTGCTCCACGGCGCACAGAGTAGAAAGCACATCCTCATACATCGCCTGAAACAGGCCGCGCCGCGCCTCGGCATCCAGCACGCTGGCGAGCCGCTGCTTGGCGTCGTTGAAATCCTTGGCTGGCAATACGGCCCACATTTTTCTGGTCAACTCTGCTTTAGCTGTTCTGAGAAAGTGACGATTCCGCGCGCCAACGATACACGATCATCTAGGGATTTCATCACAGTATTCGTTACATGTACATCCGGCCCATCCGCCATTATCGCATCCGCCGCGGCCGCGTCTACCGTATCAAGCACGAATCCGTCGATCAGCCCGGCATAGTGCCGCGCGACGCCCTGCGCCGTCGCATCCATGCCAAGCTCGCCCATCATTTTCGCCGTCGGCCCCTTGATCGCCTGCCCGCCGACGATCGGCGAAACCGCGATTACCGGTGCGCCGCAAGCTTCCAACAAGGCGCGAACGCCTGGAACAGCCAAAATCGGATCGATACTGATAAACGGATTAGAGGGACAGATGACGACCAATTCGGGTCCGTTACCCGCAAATGCGGCTTCCAGTGCCGCGCTCGGCCGAGCATCAATCGCACCGTCGAAACGGAACCCTGTGACAGTCGGTTCGCAGCGATCGCGCACGAAATAATGCTGAAAGGCGAGTGGACCGTCCGGCGTCTCGACGATGGTGCGCACATCCCGGTCCGCCATCGGCGCAATGGCCGCGGCGATCCCGAAACGTTGTGCGATATCGGCTGTCACCGCGCTCAATGTCTCGCCGGCTTGCAAGCGCCGGGTCCGTTCGACGTGCAGCGCGAGGTCGCGGTCGCCGAGGTTGAACCAGGTCTCGCCGCCGAGCGTGCCCAGAGTGTCCATGAACGCCCAGCTTTCGTCCCGGCGTCCCCAGCCCAGTTCCTGATTGGCGAGGTCACCCAACGTGTAGGTCACCGTATCGATGTCGGGGCAAATACGTAGACCGAGATGCTCAAAATCGTCACCGGTATTGGCCACGATCAGCAGTTCAGAAGGATCCACAGCTTTGTAGAGACCGAGCGCCAATTTAGCACCGCCGACACCACCGGACAGCGCAACGCACCGTATTCCGCTCACCGGAACAGGTCCTCGTCCTTGTCACGGATCAAGGCCTTGCCCGTCATGTGTTCGCCATCGACCGAATAACCGCGAATTATCACCGCCGGCGCCCCTTCGGCCGCCTGCCCTTGCAGTATGGACGCTGCCGCCGCCAGTTCATCGGCGATACCAACGATGGAGACTTTGAGTTCCCGGCCGAACAAATCGTCGTCGCCGCGCAAATCCAGGATAGCCGGCATCCCCGCGACCCCGATCGCGATCCCCGTCGTGCCGCTGCGCCAGGCCCGCCCGACACTGTCATTCATGATCACCGCGACTTCAGCCCCCGCCCGGTCCTTGATTTCCGCCCGCAGGTCGGCGCAGTCGCCGTCCGGGTCTACGGGCAGCAACAAGACGCGGTCGTCATCCTCGCCGCCCTCGGCGACGTTCGAGGCGTCGATACCGGCATTCGCCATCACGAAACCCAGCTTGTGCGCGACGATCAATACGCCCGGCCGGTGCCGCACGACCTCGCTCGACTCGGACAAGATCAACTCGACGATCCGCGGGTCCTTATCGACTTCGATTGCCAATTTTTCGGCTTCGGCCGAAGGAGTCACGTCGGCGATCGAGACGTAGCGGTCCTGTGCTTTCGAGAAAATTTTCTGCGCTATCACAAGGATATCACCATCTTCTAAGCTATCGCCTGACGAAGACAGCGCATCGAGCAGCAACGACGCCAAGTCGTCGCCCGGCCTCACCAAAGGGATGCCGTCGATTGTACTGAGGGTTAGTCGCCGTGCGCTCACGGGCTGTCGATCTTAAAAGCGTTAGACGGCGTAGGACGCCATAATCTTGCCGTAGCTTTCGAGATGCTGCGCCGGGTCAAGATTCTGTTTCGCCATCGCCGGCGGCACCTCGCGCCCCACGGCAGCCTCGTTCCGATAGATGATGCCGGCCGGCATGCGGCCTACCGTATCGAGTTCCACGCCGCGCGTGAACGCCATCGACATGTCGGTCGGATCGTAATCTGGATCCTCGTCGACATTGTCGAGCATGGCTTCCCAACTGGCATAGGTATCGTGGTAGGTGACACAGGGCGACAAGACTTCGAGGAATGCAAAGCCGCGTTTGGCGCGCGCATGTTCGAAAGCCGCGACTGTCAGTTCATGCAGTTGGTGCGACCAGCGTGAGAAGCCGCGCGCGATGAAGCTGGCACCAGGAATCGAAAGTGCCAGTCGCGTTGCGTCCAACCCATACGCCGCACCTGCAGAATCCATTGTCGGCGAATCCTGCCCCTTGGTCAGCCCATAGACGCTGTTGTTCATAACGATGTACACGAGGTTCGGGTTGCGCTTCACCGTGTGCACGAAATGACCTGCGCCGATGGCGAAACCATCGCCATCACCGCCGACCGCGACAACCGTCAAATCCGGATTGGCAAAGGCGACCCCTTGCGCTGTCGGCAAAACGCGCCCATGCAGCGCATGGTAACCGTAGGTCCCGACATTATTCTGCAAGGATCCAGAGCAGCCGATGCCGGCGAGAATCATGACATCATGCTTTGCGATGTTGAGATCGATCAGTGCGCGTTCCAAGGCACCTTGAACACCGAAATCGCCGCAACCGGCGCACCAGATCGGCTCCGCTGGCTTATACGTCTTGGTCATTGGCCTTCAGCCTCTTGTTCGAGAACGAAATTCGCTATGTCGACGGCCCGAAACGGGACGCCGTCATATTTCAGCATGCTTACCATCTTGCCCTTGTCCGCACCGGCGCCGCTGACGACGTGCGCGAACTGGCCAGCATTGTTGTATTCGACGACATAGACCCGGTCGCACTCGTCCACAAAATCGGTCGTTTCGTCGAGAACCGGCCAGATTGTCCGCGGCCGTAAAATTTGGACGTCGGTCCCGGCATCCGCCAAACGTATGGCCGCGCGGACCAATATCGGTCCGGCTGACCCGAAGCCCAGTAGCCCGATCTTAGCCTTCGGATCGCCCCATCGGGCACCTTTCGGCAAGTCATCGCGGACCGACGCGATCTTGCGCTCTCGCTTGTCGATCATCTTCTTACGGTTCTTCG
>Ga0315338_1003237_pt1 | contig 14532 bp, 16 predicted proteins | sample ASW8metaG_FD_204518 | JGI IMG/M metagenome (GOLD analysis project Ga0315338, IMG submission 204518) | Ammonia-oxidizing marine archaeal communities from Monterey Bay, California, United States - ASW #8 | ecosystem: Environmental > Aquatic > Marine > Coastal | place: USA: California | collected... | reverse complement strand
CCTGACGTTAGCGGGCGAATGCGTAGAGGCAATTGATGAATTGAATACAGCGATCCGTCTTGGACCGCGCAATCCCGACAACGCGATGTGGTATTCTTATATGGTTTTGGCTCTTTTCCAGGAGCGCCGCTATGAAGAATGCATCAAATGGTGCCAGGATGCGCTCAGGGATCTTCCCAATCCGTTGCCGGCCATGCACCGTCCCATGGCGGCATCTTTTGCCATGCTGGATCGTATGGACGAAGCCCGAGCGGCAATAACAGAGCTAAAGTTGCGGGCGCCGAACGTGTCGGCCGAGTCCACTCGATCGTTCCCGTTCAAAAACGCCGACGCCGTCGCGCACTATGTTGAGGCAATGTGCAAGGCGGAAGCGCCTGCGTGATACTCCGCCACGAGGCATCAGCAAGCGTGAGGAATTTCGGTCGGCACGTCCGGAAATGGCCGGGCCCGACTGTCGTTCATGGTCGCCGATAACGGCCACCGGTTGAGATCACAAGAATTAGCTGGCGTGAATCAGCGTAAAGCCGTCATCGGCGCGGCGGAGTCGGATCCTGGCGGAACAGCGGAAGTCACTTTGGATCGGGCCGAGTTCGCTTAGTAGCCAATCGGAAAGTGGTATTTTTCCCAAGTCACGCTATGACTCTGCATGTCGCGACGCTAATCGGCTAATTACCACGGCACGACGTCTACCCTACTGCGTTGATTTCGAGGGTCATTTCTATGTTGGTACGTTTCAAGAGACCAAAGACGCTATCCCAACTTCTGGGGGTATTTTGCTTCGTCCTGATAACGCTTTCAGGGCCCACATCGGCAAAGGCGGTTTCCTTTATTCGCGATACGGAAATCGAGAACACGATCCGCCTATTTTCATCGCCAATCTTTGAAGCTGCCGGCTTGAACATCGCCGATATTCAGATTCATATTATTAGTGACCCTGCCTTGAACGCGTTTGTCGCCGCCGGACAACGCTTATTCATCAATACCGGACTCTTGATGCGCGCCGAGCATGCCGGGCAAGTCATCGGCGTTATCGCGCACGAAACCGGCCACATCGCGGGCGGCCACCTCGTCCGACTGCACGAACGTCTGCGCGGCTCTACGGCGCGGGCCGTATTGACCACTCTGTTTCAAGGCGTTGCCGCCAGCTACACACGATCGATGGAGCAATCGGCCGACCAGGCGGCTGTCAGTTTTTTGGACGAGGCAGGCTATTCCGGGAAAGGCCTGGCCGAGTTTCTTCGCACGCTCTCCAAAGAAGAGGCGTTGTCCACGGGAGACCAGGACATCTACCTGCGGTCTCACCCTTTGACACGGGACCGCATCAAATTCATGAATGATCACGTCGCAAAGTCGAAATTGTCGGACAAACCGATGCCGGTTGACGTTCAGCAGGCACACGACCGGATGCGCGCGAAACTCAAGGGTTTCGTCAACAAACCGGCACGCACCTTGCGGGAGTATAAAGCCGACGATCCCAGCTTTTCGGCGCGTTATGCGCGCGCAATTGCTTTTAAAAAGCTTCACCGGATCGACGAGTCGCTGGCGCTCATCGATGGGCTCCTTGCAGAAGCGCCCAATGACCCGTTTTTGTACGAACTGAAGGGCGATGTCCTGCAAGATGCCAACCGCGTTGCGGAATCGATTCCGCCCTACGAGAAGGCGTTGGAAATTTTGCCGTGGGCCGCGCTCATTCGCATCAGCCTGGCGCAATCGCAACTTGAAGCGAAGGATCCAGCCTTAGGCGATGCGGCCCTGGAAAATTTACTGGATGCCGTGCGGTATGAACCGGATATCCCGTTACTTTGGCGGCTGCTGGCGACAGCCTATGCCCGCTCCGGCGACCAAGCGAACGTCATGCTGGCCTTGGCAGAAGAAGCTATGCTCGCCGGCAAGAAATCCGAAGCGCAACAGCGCGCGGCACGTGCTTTGGAGATGCTCCCCGAAGGGTCGGCAAGCTGGCGGCGCGCGCAAGATATTCAAAACGCGGCAAGGAACAAATAGAATTAGTGAGCTTAGAAAACAGAACCGTAAGTGCGCTTTAATGCCAGCAAGCGCATGGCGCGGAGAGGTTACTTGGTCGGGTCACCATTGGTCTTCACTTTTTTTGGCTTCCATTCCCGCGCGAACTTCTGGGCTTTAGCGATTTGGGCGGGGGTCATTCGCTTGGCTACGATGTCGCGGTTCTCGCCAGCCTGCTCGTTTCCCGTCGAGGCCACGATGGCGAACCACTTGTATGCCTGAACATGGTCCTCCGGGACGCCTTGGCCGCCGTAGTAAATGACGCCGAGATTGTTCTGGGCTTTGACATCACCCTGATCCGCCGCCTTCCTGTACCACCGGGCCGCCTCGACGTTGTTCTGCGCGACGCCCTGGCCTTTGAGGTACATGGAGCCGAGCATGGACTGTGTCCTTACATCTCCCTTGTTTGCGAGCGAACGCAACAGCTTGAAAGCTGTCGCGTATTCGCCCCGTTGGTGAGCGGCGACGGCATCCTCTAAATCATCCGACGACGCCGGCGCCGCGATCATCGTTAAAATGATGGCGGCCGAGAGTATCGATTTCCAAGGTACCATCAACCCGCCTCCGCCTGCTCGACAACGACGCGGACGAGGATACAACGAGCCTGTTCTTGTCCAGTAACAAATAAGCGTGACTATTCAAAAAATTCCGAATGCGGGCGAAAAGCCGACGAGAACGGCGCGAAAGCCGACGTCGCGGCGCGAATGCTGAGACGAGAAGTCTGGTCTCGAATTTTGGTGTCGAGTTGCAGAAACGAAACCCGTCCTTGCAATCACGCATAAGGCCAGTGCCGAAGCGTGGGCGTTGCGTCCCACGGTGCTCCGAAACAATTGTCTGCGGGGTAATCCTGGCCCGAATAATTTAACGTCTCTGAAAATTGACAAGACAGGGCCATACACCCTCTCATTAAGCGTCGCGACAGGCGGCAGATCACGATAGAGAGGGAAATCCAATCATGAATCCGAGTTTCACGGCGTACCCCCTGCCGGGGAAGATGACGTTTTCCGCCGCAGTGCGGGTCGGACCGATGCTGGTCGTCTCGGGCATGACGGCCGCCGACGACAATCGCCAAATCGTCGGCACGGATTTGGAGACTCAAACCCGCTTTATCTACGAGAAGCTGGGCAAGGTGCTGGAAACCGCCGGCGCCAGTTTCGCCGACGTTATCGAGACGATCGATTACGTGACGACATTCGAGGGCTACGGGAAAACAGCCGACGTTCGCCGCGAAGTATTCGGCGACGGGCCTTTCCCCGCCGCCACCGGCGTAAAGGTCGCCGGATTGATCCGCAAGGGCGCCCTCATCGAAATCCGGACGGTGGCCTGGCTGGGAGAATCGTAACCTCCAAATTCCGGTCCCTGCGAGCAGGGTTTGCATCGCCATAACTTGAACCTACGACGTTGACATATGCGTTGTACTGCTGGTACACCAACCGTGCACAAAATTTCTCGAATAGGTCTATTTTTCAACGACTTGGGATGTGTTTTCCCAGGCACCGAATACGCTCCCCCAGGCGAAGGAAATTAATTGTCGATAGAACTACATCAGGGCGACCTGCCCGACGGCATCGATTTCGGCGACTCGGTCGCCGTCGATACCGAGACGATGGGACTCGATCCGCACCGCGACCGGCTTTGCCTGGTCCAGCTTTCCGCCGGTGACGGCAACTGCCATTTGGTGCAAATTCCAGCCGAGAACCGCAACGCGCCTAACCTGACGCGGCTGCTGTCGGACGCCAACGTTTTGAAGCTGTTTCACTTCGCGCGATTCGATATTGCAGCACTTCGAAATGGCCTCGGTGTCGACTGCGCGCCAGTCTACTGCACCAAGATCGCCTCCCGGCTTGTCCGCACCTATACGGACCGCCATGGACTGAAGGATCTGTGCCGCGAGTTGCTGGAAGTCGATCTTTCCAAGCAGCAGCAATCGTCCGACTGGGGCGCGGCGCAGCTATCCGATGCGCAGCGCACCTACGCGGCCAGCGACGTCCTGCACTTGCACGCCCTGAAGGATCGCCTCGACGATATGTTGCAGCGCGAAGGGCGCATGCATCTGGCGGCAGCGGCGTTCGGCTTCCTGCCGATCCGGGCCGAGCTCGATCTTAAGGGCTGGCCGGACCAGGACATTTTCGCGCATAGCTGAAACGGCCGCGAGACCGGATCAAGAATGATGCCGGGTGTCAATCTTGTGAATCCGCTCGCCATTATTTAATGGAACGAAGACGCAGGACCAATGGGAATCGCTAAAGGCGAATTCCAACAATCATGATTTGCTCATAGGTCTACGGAATCCTTTATTTATTAACCTCTCACGACTATGATTCCCGCCAGTGTAAGTGGAGGGAGTTAAGACCGACTCTCTCCCGGAAGACGCCCCGAAGAAAAGGACCTACGCGCTGAGCTCATCGCAAATCAAGACGCCGGCCACGGAATCGAACGCCGACCTCGAATCCGCCTCCCGGGTGCTGTCACTCGAAGCGGAAGGTATTCGCGCCCTCGCCGCATCGCTCGGCGAACACTTTATCGGTGCGCTCGATATACTCTCGGCGGTCGCGGGCCGCGTCATCGTGACCGGGATGGGGAAAAGCGGCCACATCGCCAGAAAGATCGCCGCCACCCTCGCCTCTACGGGAACGCCCGCCTATTTCGTCCATCCCGGCGAGGCAAGCCACGGCGATCTCGGCATGATCGCCCATGACGACGCGGTCATCGCGCTGTCCAACTCGGGCAATACCAAAGAGCTCAACGACCTGCTGGAATACACGCGACGGTTTTCCATCCCGACGATCGGGATCACCGCGCGGGCCAAGAGCATGATCTCGGAGCTGGCGGACATCGCGCTCATCCTGCCGCCGGTCCCGGAAGGATGCCCGATGGGCCTGGCGCCGACGACGTCGACGACGATGCAGCTGGCGCTCGGCGACGCATTAGCGGTCGCCCTGCTGGAACGGCGCGGCTTCTCGACCCAGGATTTTCACGTCTTCCATCCGGGCGGCCAGCTCGGCTCCAGCCTTCTGCGCGTCGGCGACCTGATGCATCGCGGCGACGACGTCCCGCTGATGCCACATTCGGTCAAAATGAGCGACGCCGTATTGGCCATGACGCGGAAGCATTTCGGCTGCGTCGGGATCGTCGACGATGACGGCAAGCTGCGCGGCGTCATCACCGATGGCGATCTGCGGCGCCATATGGGCGACACCCTGCTGACGTTGAACGCCGACGACGTCATGACCGTGGATCCGCAGACGATCCGCGAGCCCGCTTTGGCGGTCGAGGCATTGGCGCTGATGAACGATCGCGCGATTACGAGCCTGTTCGTGCTGGAGGACGGCCGCCCCATAGGCATTCTGCATATTCATGACTGTCTCCGAGCCGGGATCCGATAGCGCACCGCCAAAGGCGGCGGAACAAAGCAGACACAGCTTTGCGCAGCTTTCCTTTCGCCGCGAACGGCCGCGCTACAACCCGGTCTATGGGCGCTTCGTCGGCATCGCCAAGATCCTTCTGCCAACGATCGCGACCGCCCTGATAGCCATCGTCATCGTTTGGCCGGAACTGAGCGAGCAGCAGAACCGCTTCACGCTGGGGCCGGCGAAGATCGACCGTTCGGAAGCGGAAAACCTGCGCATGCTGAACGCGCGTTTCACCGGTGTCGACGCCAGCCGCCGCCCTTTTACCCTAACGGCGGATACAGCCGATCAGCAGGACGCGAAATCGCCCGATATCGCGCTTAACGCACCGAAAGCCGACATCCTGCTAGGCAACGGCGCCTGGGTGGCCCTGACGGCGACCAAGGGCAACTTCAATCGGGAGAGCAAGCTCCTTGAACTGGCCGGCAACGTCAATCTCTTCCACGACAGCGGCTACGAGTTTCACACCGAAAGCGCAATTTTCGACCTTACCGCGGGCGATGCAACGGGTACCGAGCCGGTCGAGGGTCAAGGTCCCTTCGGACATCTAAAGGCGGAAGGTTTCCGAATTTACAATCGCGGCGAACGCGTCGAATTCCTTGGCAAGTCGCAACTGACGATCAACCCCGACGCGGGGAGGAAGGCGAAATGATACGGGCCGCCATCGCCGTCCTGGTGTTAATTCTGGCAAGCCCGGCAGTCGCGCAGAGCGTCGTCACATCGAGCAGCGACGGACCGCTCGAGATCAACGCAGACGACGGCATCGAGTGGCAACGCGATACCAAGGCCTATATCGCGCGCGGAAATGCCCGCGCGGCCCGCAGCGGTGTCGAAGTCCTGGCGGATACGCTGACCGCGTTCTACCGGGACGGCAAGGAAGGCGGCGGCCAGGAAGTTTTCCGTATCGACGCGGATGGCAATGTACGGGTCAGTTCGAAAACCGAGAAAGCGTTCGGCGACAGGGGCGTCTACCATGTAGACAAGTCCGTGTTCGTGCTCGTTGGCGGGAAATTGCGGCTGGAGACGGCAAGCGCCGTGATTACGGCGCGCGACTCATTGGAGTATTGGGACGAACGCCAACTCGCCGTCGCGCGCGGCGAAGCGATTGTCGTTGGGTCTGACGGTCGTCTGCGCGCCGATATCCTTACCGCGCATATCGCCAAGGACGGCAAGCAGGATATCAAACAAATCGACGCCTTCGGCAATGTTCTGGTGTCGACTGGCACGGAAATCGCACGGGGCGACGAAGGCGTGTATAATCCCCGCACGGAAATAGCGACATTGTGCGGAAACGTGAAGATTACACGTGGCAAAAACCAAATGAATGGCACCTGCGCGGAGGTGAACCTCAAGACCGGCATCAGCCGCCTTGTCGGTGGCGGCCGGCGCGTAAAAGGCGTCTTCAAACCCAAGAAATAGATCGGGAAAGCGCAGATAAGTGGACGACGAAACGAAAAAAGGTTCCAACGATGGGTCCTTGCATTGGCCGGGCGACAGCCTCGTTGCGAATTCGGTTTCATCCGAAAACGAAAACGACGGCCCTCAGCTGATCGCCGAGGCCCAGGGTTTGGTAATCGACAAAGTCGGGAAGAGCTTCAAGAAACGCCCGGTGCTGCGCGACGTCAGCCTCGAATTGCATCGCGGCGAGATAATCGGTCTGCTTGGCCCCAACGGCGCCGGCAAAACCACCTGTTTCTATATCGCAACCGGCCTCGTCTCACCGGATTACGGCGCGATCTCCCTCGACGGCGCGGACATCACGCATTTGCCGATGTACCGCCGGTCTCGACTCGGAATCGGCTACCTGCCACAGGAAGCGTCGATATTTCGGGGCCTTACCGTCGAGAACAATATCCGCGCCGTTTTGGAAGTCGTCGAATCGGACCGCGACCAGCGCGATGCGATGCTCGACGCCCTGTTGGCCGAATTCTCGATTTCCCACTTGCGCCGGACCCCCGCAATTGCCTTGTCCGGCGGCGAGCGTCGTCGCGTTGAAATCGCCCGGGCACTGGCGTCCCAACCGGCTTTCATGCTGCTCGACGAACCGCTGGCCGGCATCGATCCGATCGCCGTGCACGACATCCGCGACCTCGTCTATCACTTGAAGGATCGCGGCATCGGCGTTCTGATCACCGACCACAATGTCCGCGAGACTCTCGATATGGTCGAACGCGCCTACATTCTGCATGACGGTATGGTGCTGATGCAGGGCGCGCCGGACGAAATCGTCGATAACGATGAAGTCAGACGTGTCTATCTCGGCGAACGATTTAGTCTTTAGTCATTTTTACTCGGACAGGCTCCTAGAACAGAATGGCACTCACTCCGCGTCTTGAGCTTAGGCTCTCCCAATCACTGGTGATGACGCCGCAACTGCAGCAGGCGATCAAACTGCTGCAGCTGTCGAGTATCGAGCTTACGGCCTATGTCGAGACCGAACTTGAACAGAATCCGCTGCTTGAGCGCGACGAGCGGGAGAACGACAATCAGCGCGAGGCGGACCGTGAAGCGGCCACGGAAAACGACACGACGGAACAGGGCGATGTTGGCGCGGACGTCCCCGACGGTCCCGACACCGCGGACCTGACCGGCGCCGAAACGATGCCAGCGGACGGCGACACGCCACTCGACGCCGATTTTGAAAATGTCTACGAACCGGAGGGCCCGGTCGATGTATCGGGTGGCGGCGAAACGGCGTTCGCGGATGCCGGCGGCGGCGGCCGCAGTGGCGGCGGCTACGAAGGCGAGCAGGATTTTACGGCTACGCTAAGCAAGGAACTCACCCTCCGCGATCACTTGAACGAACAGCTGAATGTCGATGTCGAAGATCCCGTAGACCGAATGATCGGTGTGCACCTCATCGAGATGCTCGACGAATCCGGTTGGCTGGCGGGTGAAATCGATATAATCGCCGACACGCTGAACTGCGATCTGGCGCGCGTCGAATCCTTACTCGATACGATGCAGAAATTCGACCCGCCGGGAATATTCGCCCGTAATTTGCGCGAATGCCTGGCGCTTCAGCTGCGCGAAAAGGATCGCCTCGACCCCGCCATGGAAGCCTTGCTGGAAAACCTCAACCTGCTGGCCAGCCAGGACATCAAGAATTTGTTGAAGGCCTGTCAGGTCGACGCCGACGACTTGGCCGACATGGTCAACGAAATCCGCGCCCTCAACCCGAAGCCGGCGCAGACCTTCGACCATGAGGTCGCGCAGACGATCATCCCCGACATCCTGATGCGTCCCAATCCGGACGGCGGCTGGATCGTGGAACTAAACCCCGAAACACTGCCGCGCGTCCTCGTCAACAACACCTATTACGCCGAGGTCAGCAAAGACGCGCAGAAAAAGGAAGACAAGGAATACCTCGCGGAGCGCTTTCAATCTGCGAGCTGGCTGGTGAAATCCCTCGACCAGCGCGCCAATACGATACTCAAGGTGTCTAGTGAACTGGTCCGTCAGCAACACAGCTTCTTTGTGCGAGGTGTCGAACATTTGCGGCCGCTCGTCCTGCGCGACATCGCGGAAGTGATCGAGATGCATGAGAGCACGGTCAGCCGCGTAACCACCAATAAGTACATGTCGACGCCGCGAGGCCTGTTCGAGCTGAAATATTTTTTCACGTCATCCATCGCAAGCGCCTCGGGCGGCGAAGCGCATTCCGCGGAATCCGTGCGCCACCGGATCAAGGTGCTGATCGAAGAAGAAACGCCGGACACGGTGTTCTCCGACGACCGGATCGTCGAAATCTTACGCGACAGCGGCATCGATATCGCCCGGCGGACAGTCGCCAAATATCGAGAAACGTTAAACATTCCATCGTCTATTCAAAGAAAGAGAATGAAAGCGCAGGCGCTCTGACGCGCCTGCAATTGCACGCCGTTAACGTTCGATTCAGGCTCTAGAGCGTATGTTGACTCTGTTAAGGACCGTCATTATGGTGCCGCACCTCGCGGGCCGAAATGCTCTAGTGCACCGCCCGCGCGTAATTTGACAAAACATTAGGCCAAGCGATCCATGCAGCTTTCCGTACATGGCAAGCAGATCAACATTGGCGACGCGCTTCGCGGGCATGTCGAAGATAGCCTTCCAGCGGTCGTCACGAAGTACTTCGAAAACCCCACAGATGCCCACGTCACGATCACCCGTGAAGGCAAGGGTTTCAAGGCGGATATTTCCGTCCATGTCGGCAAGGGCATCATCGTTCAAAGCCATGCCACGTCGGAGGACGCTTACGCGGCATTCGATACCGCCACGGTCCATATCGCCAAGCGGCTACGCCGCTATAAGCGCCGGTTGCGCGACCATCACCGCGGCCGTGACGAAACCCGGCCCACCGTCGAGGTCCAACAATTCGTCCTGGACCCTCAGTCGGAGGCCGATGATTCACAGCCCGCCGAAGATCAACCGCTTATCGTCGCGGAAATGGCCACGCAAATCGAGCGGTTGACGGTCAGCGAGGCGGTCATGCGTATGGATCTTTCAGGCCAGCCGGCGCTTCTGTTCCACAACAGTGCGAGCGATGCCATAAATCTTGTCTACGTGCGAAGCGACGGCAATATCGGCTGGATCGACACCAACAATACCGCGCAAAACGCGACTTCTTAATCGGGTAGAGCGGATGGAACTGGACAAGCTGATCGGCGCCAACTGCGTAATTCCAAGGTTGTGCGCCTCGTCGAAGAAACAGGCGCTCCGCGAATTGTCGCAATGCGCCGCGGATCATACGGGACAGCCCCAGCAAGATATTTTCGACGCCCTGCTGGAACGCGAACGTCTTGGCACAACCGGAGTCGGCAGCGGTGTCGCTATCCCGCACGGTAAGCTGGCCAGCCTGGATCAGCTCTATGGCCTGTTTGCCCGGTTGGAAAAACCCATCGACTTCGAATCGATCGACGAACAACCGGTCGATTTGATTTTTCTGCTACTCGCGCCGGAATCGGCCGGCGCGGATCATCTCAAGACGCTATCGCGTGTGTCGCGCCTGTTGCGCGACAAAGCGGTCTGCGAAAAGCTCCGCGGATGCGACACCTGCGAGACCCTGTTGGCGCTGATTACCAAACGCACCGCCACGCTCGCGAATTGATTTTCGCACTCAGTTAAGCGTAACGACCGCAAGATCGCGCTCGTACGCTTCGGCGACCACCGCATCATAACTTGCGGCGGCGACCAATTCCTGGCCGAGCGCCGACATCAATGCAAAATACCGCGCGTTATCGATTTCAACCGTCTTGATATAGGCAACCTGCTCGGCGCCGAGATGCGCGAATGCGCTGTCTGACAAGTGCCGCTCATTGATTCTGTCCATAATCGCTGGGCTCCTATCCCGAACCGGCTGCCGACGTCACGTTCATGGCGCCGGATTTCGACGAACGCCGCATTATCTTGATCTTCTGTACACGGGACTCCGGCTCCGGGCGGACGAGATCGACATGAAGCAACCCGTTGTCCAGTTCCGCGCCGATGATTTCGATGCCTTCGGCCAGAACGAAACTACGCTGGAACTGTCGCGCCGCGATGCCGCGGTGCAGATAGACCCGATCGGCATCGTCGCTCTGACGGCCACGGATAAGGAGCTGATTGTCCTCAAGCTCGATCGACAGGTCTGCTTCGGTAAAACCTGCCACGGCAAGCGTAATGCGCAGGCTGTTAACGTCGATCTGTTCGATATTGTAAGGCGGGTAGCCTTCCGCCGACATCTTCGAGATGCGGTCGAGCGTTTGCTCGAACTGCTCGAATCCCAGCAGGAACGGGCTATTGAAAACGGACACACGTGGCATGGCGCGGTCATCTCCTCCTTGATTTGAGCGAGCTGCCGTATACCCGGAACCCTTCCTAGGCGCCCCGGACGGAACTTATTTGGGGAGTCCGCCACCAGAATTCAAGCAACGACGGGTATCGCTTACAGGCGGGGGCGAATGCTACTGTCATGCCGCAAAAATTAGAGGGAGGCTGTAACCATGCCTACAATCCAGGCAAACGGAATCGACATCAATTACAAGCTCGAAGGACCGCAGGACGCGCCCACGGTCACGCTCAGCAACAGTTTGCTGACGAACTACACCATGTGGGACGCGCAGATACCGGTGTTGACCGAAAAATACAGAGTTTTGCGCTACGATTCGCGCGGACATGGTGGATCGCAAGTTACGCCCGGACCCTACAGTTTCGAACTGCTGACCGAAGACGCCCATGCGCTGCACCAGGCGCTTGGCATCGAAAAGACCCATTTCGTCGGCCTTTCGATGGGCGGGATGACCGGCCAATTGCTGGCGGCCAAGTATCCCGAACTTCTGCACAGCGTCACCTTGTGCGACACGACGAGCCGCATGCCGCACCCGGAGATTTGGGACGATCGTATCGCCGCGGCGCAAACCGGCGGCGTGGAAGCGGTCGTCGAGGGCACGCTGGAACGCTGGTTTACGCCGGCGATGAAATCGCGCGACCCCGGCGAGATCGACCGGATCACAACGATGATCCGCGCGACGACGGTCGAAGGTTTCAGCGCCAGTTGCCAAGCCATCAAGGCATTGGATCAGACCGGTATCCTGTCCGGAATCACAACCCCAACTTTGATCATCGTGGGCGCGGACGACCCGGCGACGACGCCGGAGATGTCGCGCATCATTCATGCGGAGATCAAAGGTTCAGAGCTCGCGATCCTGCCGGAAGCCGCACATCTGGCGAATATCGAGCAGCCCGGCGCGTTCAACGACACGCTCATGGGCTTCCTCGCCAAGCACTAAACGCTAAGCTGCTTTAAAAGCGACGATTCCCCCATTGGCGTCTTCGCCCGGGACCCACAAGGTCCCGTCGGACGCCTCCCGGGCCGCGATGCCGGCCTCCGATAGGCAGGCGCGCGGCTTGGCGAGATCGTCGACCGCGATTACGACGGCCGCGGCGCAAGGCAGCGCGGGCGCCGCGGCGCCCTCGAACCGCGCGGCGTAATCCGAAGGGCTCATGATGGTGACGCACCCGCCGCTCGGCAGCGCGATGGAGCCGTTCTCAGCCGTCTCGCCGACTATTCCCTCCAGCCGCTCTTGCGTCGGTGCAACCGGATCAGCGCAGAACACCACTTCCTCGAACGCGACGGCGCCGTTGGGGTGAGTCATCAGTGCGGGTTGCCAAATGACCTCTGGTGTTTGGTGTTCGATGACGATGAAACGGCCTTCCGGGAACAGCGCGTCCTGGCTGAAAATGTTCCGAAAGCGAAACTCACGAACGCCGTCGCCATAGGGCGCGTCGCGGCGGCGCTGGAGCGGCGGGTCGAAACCTTCTATCCGTTGCGCCAACGCGGCATAGGCGGTGTCGGCCTCCGGGCAGCGGAACGCCGTGATGTGGATGCCCTCGAACTGGTCGAGAAACGCTGTCCAGGGATTGTACCGCGCGGGATCCGTGACGCCGATCAGTTCCAGATAGCCGCGCGCGAACATCGCGCAATGGTTGGCGGTCGCCCACGGCGCCATTACGGCGCCGTCCGGCGTCGCCCCCATTTGCGGGCTGCGCGATGCCAATTGGAACCCGAGTTTTCGCCAGCGCGCTTCGCCCGCGTCCAGGTCCCACACCATAAAACCCACATGATCGAGTGACAGCCCGTTGTCGGTCATTGCCTACAATTCCTCCCAAGAACAGCGGGCAAGACCCTACAACGGGCTCGGACTTGGCGAAACCGCCTAGTGGAACGTCACCGGACCGTGAAACAAGTCGTCCACGAGTTGAAACACCACAAGGGCGGCTTCATTGCGCCGCACATCCGGATGGCGCAGGCGATAGGCCCCCACGGCCGCGATAAAAGCCGTGTGGTCAACGGCGCCGGCTTCCTTCTGTTCCTTAAAAGCGTTTGCAATCGCTCGCAAATCCGCCTCGTGTGTCGATAAATTTGGCATTGTTCCTCTCATCCCTAACGTGTTTGCTTGTGAGAGTGCATAAAATCCGAATCAGCCTTCAATCGCGTCACCCATTCGGGTCATCATCAAAAATAACGACGTATTTGCCCCTATTCCGCCCGGTTCAAGGGCATCGAATTGCGGATCCAGGTACTCATTCTCGAGAAAACTCGCTCAACCATGGTGTCGGCCGGTTAAATCGTGGCGATTTTCCGAATCGGATGGTCGTTGAATTCGATCCGTTTACACAGCTGCCTTTTAGGATTAACAGTCACTTATGGCCAATCCACTACCGACAGATCCGGGATTTTGGACATTCGAGACCAACGCCGCGGTTACGGCGGGCGGTGTTATCGTAGTGGTCGCGCTCTGCCTGACAATTCTGCGCCTGCGCAACACGCGGCAACGCAAGAGCCGTGCGGGGCGGCAGGAAAAGATCGTCACCCGCTTTCAGAATGACTCACCCCTGCAGGCGGCGGCGGAAAAACTGGCCGACCGCGGCAATATCGAGACGCGGGTCGCCGCGGTGGAAACGCTGAAGGGGATCGCGCGGCAGTCGCCGCAGGATTACTGGTCGGTCATGGAAACGCTAACGAGCCATCTGCGGCGTTATGCGCGCGCGCCGATCAGCGCCCAGCCGACCGGCGGATCTCAACCGGCGTTCAAGCTGGCACCCGATATTCAAGCCATTCTGTCGATCCTGTTGCATCGGGATACGCAGCATGAAAGCCGTGAGGCCGTCCTCGATCTTCGCAATACCGACCTCAGCCGCGCCGATCTGCGGGGCATATTCCTGCGCTACGCCAATCTGCAGGGCGCCACGCTCATGGGCACCGCGCTTCGCAGCGCCAATTTGCGCGATGCCAATCTGCGCGCGGCGCGCCTGAACAATGCGAGCCTTAGGGGCGCCGATTTGCGCGGGGCCAACTTCAGCGAAGCCTCTCTTCGCGATGCCGATCTACGCTATTGCGATATGCGCGGCGTTATCCTGAACAACCTCACCGACTTGATTCACGCCGATCTCGGCGACGCCGACCTGCGCGACGCCAGCATGATCGACGCGGTTCTTTGCGAGGCAACGCTGAGCCGGGCGAGCCTGCGCGGCGCGATCCTCGAATTCGCCGACCTGCGGGGCGCCGCGCTCGATGAGGCCTATCTGCGCGACGCCAATCTCGGCGGCAGCGACCTTCGCCACGCGCGTCTGAACAAGGCGGACC
>Ga0315338_1003236_pt1 | contig 14533 bp, 14 predicted proteins | sample ASW8metaG_FD_204518 | JGI IMG/M metagenome (GOLD analysis project Ga0315338, IMG submission 204518) | Ammonia-oxidizing marine archaeal communities from Monterey Bay, California, United States - ASW #8 | ecosystem: Environmental > Aquatic > Marine > Coastal | place: USA: California | collected... | reverse complement strand
TCATTTACTTCGACAGTACATCCAGGTGTCATAGCTTTAGGATAAAAAAATAAAATAGTTTTAGATGTTATTTCTGAAGATTTTAATACAGATCCATCAATCAAAGAGAGTGTAAAATTTGGTAATTGTTGCATAATAAATTAATTATTAATTTCTTTTAAAAGATCTTCAGTATTGCGTATTCTACAGTATCCTTTTATTGCACTTAAAGAGTTAATATGTCTAGACTCTGTATGTGTTGCGCAAGCATCATCTATTAAAGTTATTAAAAAACCTTTATCACATCCATCTCTAACTGCCGTCTCAACACACTGATCTGTAACAATGCCCATAATCATTAAATATTGTATTGATAAATTTCTTAGAACATATTCTATATTGGTAGAGTTAAAAACGCTTGAAGAAGTTTTAGGAATAATAATTTCATTTTCAAGAGGTTTAAGTTCATCTATTACTTGAGCGCCTTCAGAGTTTTTTGCAATACATAAACCAGATATCTTATAATCTAAGCCGCTATCCCTTCCATCAATAGTAAGAGACTCAATAACTGTGTATATAACTTCAATTTTATTATTTCTGCATGCATTAATTAATTCTTGGCCATTAGGAATTACTGTATTTGCTATCCTATCCCACATATATCTATCATCAGGTTTATCTAAAATATTTTTTTTGTTGTATTCTGCTTTTTGTAAATCAACTATTAAAAGAGCGGAATGCTCTTTTTCTATCTTCCTTTGACGAAAATCTGTATTTCCAGATAAAGGAATGTTTTTTATTTCACTTTTACTAATCATAATTTGTTTTTATTCAGGTAATAATCCCTTATTTTATTTGAAGGAGTTAAACAATAATTTAATTTATCATTATTATAATTTCTATTAAGTATATCAGAGACGAAATTAGACCAAAAATTGATTGATTTATTTTTTATTAACAAGTCTTGTCGTATTTCAATTAAAACATGGGGAAGTCCGTAACTTTCAGAAAAAAAAGGAATTGTAAAATCACCTGCCAGATCAAGTTTATATGGTTGATTAATGCCTAAAACAATTTTTTTATTTTTCTTAATTTCTTTTGTAAATATTGATGATAACCTCTGGTCCTTTCTTTGCAATAATCCAATGTGCCATGGCCTAGATTTTCCAAAATAAATTGGTGTAAATGAGTGAATAGATACTAAAATAGGAACTATTTTGTCATTTAATTTCTTTTTTATAATTTTATTAATCTGGTCATGATATGGAGAATAATATTTTTTTGCACGTAATAATTTTTCCTTTTTACTAACATTTTTATTACCTGGTATTATAATATATTCACTTTTTTTTACAAAAGCCCCTTGAGATTTAAGAGAGCGATTGCAGTCAATTAATAATCTAGAAAAACACGAATGAATTAATGAACAGTTAATATTTTTTGAAATTTTTTTTGCTACTTTTAAGGCTCCAATGTCCCAACCTATGTGTTTATTTACATCAGAAAGTTTGAGACCTAAATTTTTATATGTCTTTGGTATATAGTTTGAAGCGTGATCACAAAGTATAATTATTTTGTTTAAACTAGTAGGTTTATACACTGAGAAAGCTTCGAGATTTGTTTTCATTAAAACTACGAATTAATTAATTAAATTAAAAAACTTCAAAATATCTTTCTCTTTCCCAATTATGAACTGTTGTATCATATTGTCGTAATTCTGTTTCTTTGATTTTTATAAATTCATCAAAAATAATTTCTCCAAGAAATTTTTTAAATAACTTATTTTTTTTTAAATATGATAATGAGTCTTGAAATGTTCTTGGTAAAATTTTTAAGTTATCTGTATCTGTCTTATCAGAAAATTCTCCAGCATCCTCAGTGAAAGGATCTTCTAAACTAAGTTTATTTTTAATACCTTCTAAACCTGATGCTAGAACGGTGTTGACATAAATATATGGATTATTAGCGTTATCACCGTGTCTTAATTCTATGTGCTTTCTATTTTCTTTTCCAGGTATTCTAATAAGTGTAGATCTGTTTTCATTTCCCCAGCAAATATGTGCGGGAGACCATGAACCTGGAACTATTCTTTTGTATGAATTTACAGACGCACAACCAGTAGCCGTAAGGGAATGTGCGTTGTTTAATATACCTGCTACAAAATGAGAGCCTAGTTCAGACAACGGAAATTCATTATTTTCAGAACAACTAATTTCTTTATTATTGTTGTCCCATAAACTTAAATGAATATGCAATCCATTACCTGGCAAATGATCAAAAGGTTTGGGCATGAAAGTTGCAAAATAATTATTATCTCTCATTATACTTTTCACAAAATCTTTAAAATTTATATAATTATCGATTGATTGAATTACATCGTCATATTCCCATGTGGCCTCATATTGACCAGGTCCATATTCTTTCCCTACTTGTTCAATATTTATATTAGTCAGTTTCAAGGATTCATATAATTCTTTCCAAAATAAATGGATTTTATCCATCCCTGAAACTGTAAACATCCCATCAAAACTAAAAGGCACAAGGGTTTCATTTTCTTTTGTATATATTGAAAACTCAGGTTCTAAACTTAACTTAATATTAATATTTAACTCTTTGAATTCATTGATTAATTTTTGTAATTTATTTCTTGGACAACCTTCCCAATTATTGCCTTCTTCATCAATCATATTTGTAAAAAATCTTGCAATGCCGGGACGATGTTTTAGTTGTGTATAGCTACCAAAGTCAGGATTAGCTAAAAAATCACCGGTATTAGCAAGAAATTTAGCATTTTCAGCAAAATGATCGTCTAAACCAAAACTAAGATTTGCTTTTGCGAAAACTACACCTTTTGAAATGATTGATCCAATTTTAGAAGCTGGGATTAATTTTCCACACAATCTTCCAGAATAATCAATGTAACATATTTGAACTTGTTCAATATTGTTTTTTTTAAATTGTGACTCAAAATTTACCAATGAACTCATTTAACTAACAAAAAAAGATTTAACTTCATTAATATTAACAACATGACAGTAAATCATATTAATTATCTCTAATTCATGATTATGTAATGCTTCAGTTGCAGCAGCGCAACAATCTTCAACAACAATAACATTAAAACTTTCATCTACAAGACTTCTGACAGTTGAAGAAACACATTGATCAGTAAAAATACCTGTACAAATTACATTTTTAATACCCATATTGTTTAAAATTAATCTTAAATTCGTACCTGTTAAGGCGCTATCTGTAGTCTTCATCATGACAATATCGTCGGATTCAGGTTTTAAATCATCAACAATTTGACCACTTGGAGTATCTTTAGGCAATAATAAATAATTAAAACCTGGTTTTTTTTGGCTTAAAGAACGATCAAGGCCACTTTCTTTATGACAAGAAATTCTTGCAAAAATATTTTCAACATTTTTATTTCTTAAAAAAGAAATAAGATTTTTTATATTTGGTATTACTAAATCATTCATTCTATTAAAGAAAGGTTGCCATTCAACATTCTCTTCAGTGTTTGGTTTTGGCTCTAGATATGTTTTTTGGACATCTATTATTAAGTGAGCAGTTTCTTCAGGTTTTAAAACAATATCATCGGGATCTTCCGCATACTTATAATAGAAACTTCTATGACGTTTTTTCCAATTCATATTACTGCCATTCCTTTTTAATTATTTTATTTATTGTATCTCCTATTTCTTTGAATGGGAATAATCCTTTTGGTTTTGTAATCAAAAAAATTATTATAGTAATTGATAATACAATTTCTGTTAAGCCAATAAATTCAAATTTGATGGCATCACTAAATTTTATAACTTTTTCAGTCCAGCGTAAAAACTCATAACCAATTGTAACTAACAAGGCTCCTGCTATTGCTCCTGTTACGGTAAATGATCCTCCAATAATTAACATCGAAATGACTAAAAATGTTTCCTTTAAATAAAAGGATTTTGGAGAAAATGATGTAATAAAGTGACCCCACAAGCCTCCTGCTATACCAGCTAAAAAAGCGCTTGCTATAATTGCAAACCATCTTAAATATACAATGTTTGCTCCAATTGATTCTGCAGCAATATCATTATCACGCGAAGCCCTTAGCAATAATCCAAATTTGGAATTTTTATAAACAAATGCAAAGATTACAGTTAAAAAAGAGAATATTAACGCTATCTCTAAAGTGGTAGCTTTAGGCAAGCCAAAAAAAGTTCTAGGGCCATTTGTTACTGCGCTCCACCCTACAACTATAGAGTGTATAACCATTAATAATGCAAAAGATGAAATTACTGCTGCAGCATCATTAAGTCTCATTAAAGGCAAAGTTAATATAGCTGCAATAATTGCAGTAAAAATACCTCCAATCAAAATTGATAATATCGGATCAAAAGCAACATTTTCGAAAATAGGGTAAAGGTCTCTTAGTACAAAACCTTTCATTTTTATAGGCATTGATAAGAGTCCTGAACTGTAAGCACCGATACTCATAAAACCTATATGTGCAAATGAGAGTATCCCAGAATTACCCATAAATACCTGCAAACCCACAACCAAAATTATGTAAATAAAAAGATTTGTAACAGTTCTTTCAAAAATAGCTGAACCAAAAAAGAAATTAATAAAGTAAATTATAATAAATAATATTAAAAAAAATAAAATACTAAAGGTGTTTTCATTATTAATTATCTTCATTATGTCCTAATCCCCGTTGCCGGTCCTTTAACTAGTCCCTGAGGTCTAATTAAAAGAATTAAAATTACTATAGAGAAAGTAAAAACATCCCTAAATTTAAGAATATCTTGGGGTAATAAATAATTAAAGCTCATATCTATAAAGGCTAAAATAAAACCTCCTAAAACGGCACCATGTACACTTCTCATACCTCCTATAACTGTAGCTATAAATGCTATTAGCAATGGCTCTAAACCAACGCCGGGAAATACATTTGCTATTTTGCTCATCCAAAGTGTTCCTGCAATTCCAGCAAGTAAACCACTCATTGCAAAAGCCGATGTTATCACTAAGTTAGCTGGAATACCTAACATCCTTGTCATATTAAAATTTGTTGCTGCAGCTCTCATAGCTAAACCAAGAGTAGATCTTTTCATAAATTGATAAAAAATAATTAAGCAAAGAAAGGTTACAAAAATTGAAATGAGATTTCGAACAGGAGTAATTACCCCTAAGAATTGAACACTATCAGATAAAAAACTTGGCATTGGTACATTTTTTGGTTTGGCTGAAATTAAAAGAAGAGCTGCATTTTGTAATAAAGTAGCAAAAGCGAATGAAGTAATTAGAACAGCCGTAACTGATTTTTCTCTAACTGGTCTGAAAGCAACGTAATCTGTAAAAATTGAAAATAAAATTGACATCAGAATGGCCGTTCCAGCCATAAAAAACCAAGGAAAAGGACTACCTTTAAGAAGAAAGATTGAATAACCTATGACTAAGACTAATTCACCATAAGCAAAATTTACTAGTTTTAAAATACCATATACTAAAACTAATCCAAGAGCAAAAAGAGCATAGAGACTCCCTAAACTCAAAACATCAACTATATATTGTAAAAACATTTTTATTCACCAAAATATATTTTTTTAAAATCTGTCTTTTCTTTTAAATCTGAAGCTTTTCCAGAAGAAACTATTTCACCTAATCGCAAAAAATAGACTCTATCTGCTATGGACAAAGCTTTCATTGCATGTTGTTCAACCAAAAGTATTGTTAAATTTGTATCTTTTTTTAATTGCTCTATATGTTCGTATATTTTTTCAACAATTGTTGGTGCCAAACCCAAAGAAGGTTCATCTAATAACAATATTTTAGGTTTGGACATAAGCGCCCTACCAATAGCTAACATTTGTTGTTCACCTCCAGATAAGGTGCCTGCAACTTGAGAATTTCTTTCTGATAAAATAGGAAAAAGATTATAAACTTCTTCTATCGTATCTTGTAAAGTATTTTTTTTTTTACGATTTATATAACCTCCTAATACGAGATTTTCTTTAACTGAAAGATCGGGAAAAATATCTCTATTTTCAGGTACTGTAGCTATGCCTAGAGTAAGTATTTTCTCAGGAGAAAATTTAGTAATATCTTTTCCTGAAAATTTTACTTTTCCCAAAAGTTTATTTGCAACACCAGCAATAGATAAAAGAGTTGAAGATTTTCCTGCTCCATTAGCTCCTAACAAAACTACTGTTTCGCCTTGATTAACAAATAAATCAACTTTTTTAACCGCTATTACAGGTCCATAATTAACTTGCAAATTATTAATCTCAAGCATTTTCATCTTTAAATCCTTCTCCGAGGTATGCTTTAACAACATCTGGGTGTCTTTTTACCTGATCAACTAAGCCTTCTGCAATAGTTTTGCCAGAATCTAAAACATGTAGTCTGTTGCAGAGTTTCATGATTAACGACATATCGTGATCTATAATCAGTATACCTAAATTAAATTTATCTGGAATTTCTCTTAACATATTTAAAAGTATTTCTGATTCATCATCATTCATCCCTGCAGCAGGTTCATCCAAAAGTAAAAAATCTGGGTCGGTAGCCATGGCTCTCGCAATTTCAACCCTTCTTCTGTCTCCATAATTTAGAGTATTCGCAAGAACATGTTTAATTCTATCTAGTTTAAGATAGCTAATAATTTCATCACAATATCTAATTTTATCAGCATAATTCATATGATTGACTAGTGAAGCTGATTTTATGTTTTCAAAAACATTCAATGAATCAAAAGTTCTAACAATTTGAAAAGATCTTGCTAATCCATTTTTAACTCTATTCTGAGGTGATAATTTCGTAATATTAAGATTATCTTTAAAAATATTTCCTTCCGTAGGTTTTAATTGTCCACCAATAGTATTTAATAAAGTAGTTTTACCCGAACCATTTGGTCCAATTAAACCTAAAATTTCTTTTGTTTTCAATGATAAAGAAACCTGATCAAGTGCCCTTAAGCCCACAAAATCAACAGTTATTTTTTCACAAGATAATTTCATAAAAAAAATTTTGAAAAAGGGGAAAAATAATTTCCCCTTTAAAAAAATAATTTATTATTAAGGTGCTGGAGGATTTTCAGGATTTCTCCAACCTAAAAATGATGGATTTCCTTCAGTCAAACCAACTAAAGCGGCTGCTTTATAAGGATAATGGCCATCAGCAGCATTACTGTAATCAAGATCTCCAGTTAATAAGTTAAATTCATTATCTTCTAGAGCCTTCGCAACTGCTGCGCCATCAGTAGTTCCGGCTATTTCAGCTGCTTGTGCAAATAACATTACAGTATCCCATCCAGTTGCAACAAAAGCGGTATCAGGAGCTGAACCATGATAATCTGTATATAGTTTTACAAATTCCGGCATGTCAGGATGACCTTCAGCTGACCCCATCCAAGTATGAGTTACAAAATAAATATCGGAGCCAAACTTAGTGCCTAGAGCTTCCCAAACTGATGGGTCATCATATGAATCTCCTCCAAGTATTGGGGCTGTTATGCCAGCTTCTCTTAATGTTTTAGTGATAAGAGCAATATCTATTCCATAAGAAGAAATAAATATAACATCAGGTTCTTCATCTAAAGCTTTAAGTCTAGCAAGTTGGGCAGAGAAATCATTGTCACCATTTGTGTAAGTGTCTTCTAGTAAAATTTTACCGCCAATAGCATCAAAATGTACTAAAAAATATTCAGACAAACTTCTTGTATAGGCAATGATTTGATCAGTTACAACATAAGCCGTTTTCCAGCCCTTTTCATTGTATGCAAACTCAGCTGCTGTTGCACTCATAGTTGTATTCCACATAGACAGAGTAAATTGTTTATCTCCTAAAGACCAAGAGCTAAAAAGTGGATCGGAGGCACAAAGTGACATGCCAACAATACCAGCATCCTGAGCGGCCATGCTTGCAGGACCTCCAAAATCAAAATCACATGGTGCTATAATAAATTCAGCACCTTGTGCAATAACTTCTAAAGCTGAATTTCCTACAGTCACAGGATCAGATTTACCATCAAGATTTACAAATTTAACCGGTCTACCTAATATACCGCCCTTTTCATCGTTAAGATATTTTACAGCAACTTTAGCACCGTTAATACCAGGCGTATCTAGAGGAGCCTGCATACCTGTTTCACAAGCAGCTCCTCCAATCAAAACTTCTTTTGCATAAAGAGTTGTCCAACTAAAAAAAACAATAGTTGAAAAAACAAAAATGCATAATTTGGATAAAATTTTTTTCATAATACCTCCTATAATATGGATAAAAAATTATATTAATTATGCTAGATGATAAGAACAAAGAAATCTATACTTATTAATATATAAAAACTATGTAAAAATATTTAATATATATCAAATATTTACCAGCCTTTATACTTTTCAACAACGCTATCTGGAACTAAGCCGTTGGAAACATCAGTGAAAGCCTGATTAAGGATTTCTAAACCTAATTTAGACTCATTTTCATTCATTATTAGCGGAGGTGTCAATTCTAGTACGTTTGATTCCATACCTACATAAAAAATAACAAGACCCAATTCATATGCTCTGTATACTATCTTTGCAGTTTCAAGTTTTGCTGCTTTCTTTTCTTTATGACGATTTTTTACTAATTCAATACCAATAGCAAGTCCTCTACCGCGAACATCTCCTATTAATTCATGTTTATTGGCTAGTTGTCTAAATCCTTCTTGTAAACTTTTACCAACAATATTTGCATTAGATATTAAATTTTCATTATGAATTGTTTTTAATACAGCCCTACCAGCTGATACCGACACGGGATTTCCAGAAGCAGTCATAATTGAAAAAGCAGGTGCAAAATCCATTATTTCTGCAGGACCTACAACTGCAGATAAAGGTAAGCCTCCCCCTAAAGCTTTGCCAAAGGTAATAATATCTGGAGTTAGACCATCATGTTCAAAAGCATGCATTAATCCAGATCGACCAAGACCAACTTTTACTTCATCTACAACTATAAGAATTCCGTGTTCTCTACATTTTTTTTCTAAAGATTTCATAAAACCACTTGGTGGAACAATTACTCCTCCATCTGATTGAATAGGTTCAATAAAGACAGCGGCTACTTCTTTTGGCGGACAGGTTGTATTAAATAATTCATCAAGTTTTTTTAAAATATTTTCAGGCGAATTATCTTCAAGCTCTGAGCGATAAGGGTTGGGATAGGACAAATACACGACACCTTCTCGTTTAGGTGAATGGGTCTGTGAACTATGGCCAGATACTGACATTGAACCAGAAACACCACCATGATAAGCACCATAGAAAGAGATAAATCTTCTACGCCCTGTTGCTGCTTCTAATAAACGAACAACCATATCATTAGCATCAGATCCTGAATGTCCAAACCATACTTTCCGAGGGATATTGCCTGGTACAATTGAAATTAATACTTCTGCTAAAGCAATTGCTGGTTCAGAAGCATAAGAAAGTAAGCTAGCAGAAGCCATACCTTTAGATGCTTGTGAGATAGCTTCAGTAATAGTGGGGTGACTATATCCTAACCCAGCAGCTCCCCATGAACCTGCGAAATCAAGGAGTCGTCTTCCATTTTCTTCTATTATATAACATCCATCTCCTCCTATTGGTGCAACTGGAAAAAAACGAATTTTTTCTATTCCTGCAATAACCTTTTCATCACGATTTATGAGATCCATAATAATTAGTAAATAATAGAAGGTATTATTGAAAAAAAATCAATCTACAAATAATATATAGTTTAAAATAAGTTGGTCGGGAAGAGAGGATTCGAACCTCCGACCCCATCACCCCCAGCGATGTGCGCTACCAGGCTGCGCTACTTCCCGAATTATTGTTTGACTGCGGCAGCCATTAATAAAGGAATTATCATCACAAGAGTCATCGGAACTGATGGATTAAATAACCAATATAATAAACCTGCAGAAAAAATAAGCATCCATATTTCGTTTTTTTGAAAAAATGTCATGATGACTTATTAAACTTTTATTCTAAAAATTCTATTATAAATCTACTGGGTCAATACACTCTTTGGTATTATTCAAAGGGCTATTAACAAATTTACTAATTACATAAAATTCTAAAAATTCTTCTATCTTAGACACAAAATTATTTTTTAAATATAATGAAGTATCGTCGTACAAATAATCTTTTGCCTCTTCTATAGAGAGCAATACTGGCATACGATGATGAATTTTTTCAATATATTTGTTTGCTGATTTAGTGATAATGCTAAAAATCTTCTTACTATTATTTTTAAAATTAACATATTTCCAGATACCTGCAAAATAAATTGGATCTGCTTCGGGTATGTGAATAAAATGAGGAATTTTATTGTTATTTATGACAGACCATTCAAAATAACCATTTGCAGGAATGATGCACTTCCTCTTATAAAAAGATTCTTTAAATAAAATTTTATCTTTAATAGTTTCTAATCGGCTGTTAATTATATTTTTTTCCAAATTTGATTCTTTGTCTAAAAAAGTATAGCCCCATTTTGCATACTCCAAATCCATTTTTTTATTATTAGTTACAATTTGTATGAATTGAGAAGGAGCAATATTATAGGATAAATTGTTTTCTTTTAATGGTGAAATAATTTCAAAAATTTTTTTAATGGTACTTGCTTTATTTAAATTAACAAAACGACCACACATGAAAAACCTATTATATCTGTTAGTATAGAATGAAAAGAATTATTAAGCTGATTTTGCCAAAGGCAAGGGTTGGGATACAGCAGTAGTCATCCAGCAGTCTTTAAATTTGCTTTCTGCGATCACTTTTTCCAACGTCCAAGTAAATCCAAATTTGTTTCCCTCTTTATCTGTAATTTCAACGAAGAAATAGGTTATAAAATCTCTGTCTGAAACAGAAATGATATTATGATCAGTGTGATCAAGCATGATAAAATATGATGGTGAAGACATCATTTTAACAAAATTCTCTAAGGGTCCTGTATACTTTCTATTTGAAGGATGGGCGAATTCCCATGTCTGGACAACTCCAGCATTTAGATAAGGATTATTATTATCCTTTAATGCATTAAGTTGTATGGAAATAACCTCAATGGGCGTCAGGGCAGGATTAGGCTTTAATAATTCTGCAAAAGCTATATCCGATATAAATATCGTAAATAATATTATAAGAACTTTCACACTTATTATTTAATTAGCATTAGGCATATTACAATATGAATATTTTTGAATGTATCCAGGGTTTTATAATAGGTTTAAGCTTGATCATTGCAATAGGTCCGCAAAATCTATTCGTAATTAGACAAGGTTTAAGAAAAAGCTTTGTTTTAATTGTATGCTTAATATGTAGCTTGTCTGATACTCTTTTAATTATTATTGGAATAGCTTTTTCGTCTTATCTTTCTAGTATCTCGCCTTTAGTAATCTATATTTTAAAAATCATTGGATCTATATGGTTGATTACATATGGTATTATCAAAATAAAAAATTCTTTCAAACTAAGAGAGATTGAGATTAAGAATAAGAATAAGAATAAGAACGAAATTATTAAAAACGTTATACTTACAACATTAGCGCTTACTTTTTTAAACCCACATGTTTATCTAGATACAGTTATTTTGGTTGGAACAATTGCTTTAAATTTTCAATCCAAATTATCTTTTGGAATAGGCGTTGTTACTTCTAGTTTTGTTTTCTTTTTTTGTTTGGGGTATTTTTCTAATTATATATCAAAATTTATTCAAAATAATAAATCATGGTTCTGGATGGATAATATTTTTGGAGCATTAATGATTTGTTATGGACTATTTTTTATACTAGCTATCTAAAAAGACCTCAAAACGTGATCGAGTTCTTGTGTTACAAAATCACTATCTTCTTTAGTAAAAGGCAAAGGAGGTTTGATCTTAATTACATTGTGAAATGGGCCATCTGTACTCAACAAAATACCTTGGTTTCTTAATTTGTTGGTAATAAGTGAAGCAAGTCTTTTATTGGGTGCTTTTTTTAAATTTTTAATAAAATCTATCCCTATAAATAACCCCCTCCCCCTTACTTCTGAAATTAAATTAGGATGATTTTTCTTAATAAAATTTAAAGAATTAAGAAAATATTTACCAACATCATGAGCATGTTTTTGCAACTGTTCATTTTCAATAATCTCAAGCACGGCATTACCTACGGCACAAGAAACTGGGTTGCCACCAAAAGAATTGAAATATTCCATTCCATTATTAAACACATTCGCAATTTCTTTAGTTGTAATTACTGCTGCAATGGGATGCCCATTTCCCATGGGTTTTCCTAAAGTGACAATATCAGGAATAATTCCGTGCTCTTCAAATCCCCAAAAATTATTACCTACACGACCAAAACCTGTTTGAACTTCATCAACAATACATAATGCATTTTTTTTTCTAACAAGTTTAAAAGTTTCCTTAAGGTAGTTTGGTGGTAGAATAATTTGACCACCACAACCCAAAATACTCTCAACAAAAAAACAAGATAATTTTTTATTATTGGCATAAATTTGATCAATTACCTTTTGAACATCCTTGATATATTCCTTTATCCAAGATTTATTTGTATATCTCCAATCTCCTCTAATGCCATCAGGCATTTTTGCAACATGTACATGATCTTTTTGACCCATGCCTCCCTTGCCATTAAATTTATATGGACTGAGATCTATAAGAGAATTGGTATGTCCATGATAAGCATTATCCACAACCAAAACATCTCTTGATTGAGTGTAAGTTTGTGCAATACGGTAAGCCAAATCGTTTGCCTCTGAACCTGTACAAACAAAAAAAACTGTATCTAATTTTTTAGGAAATTTACTCAATAGTTTTTCACTGTAATCATTCATTATTTTATAAATATACCTTGTATTAGTATTTAGTTTTTCATTCTGATGAATTAAGGCTTCGTGGATTTTTGGATGACAATGCCCAACATGTGAAATATTATTTACACAATCCAAATATTGTCTTCCCTTATAATCATAAAAATACTGATCTTTTGCCTCAAGGAATTGAAGAGGTTTTTTATAAGAAATAGATAAATTATTGCTAACAAGTGAACGTCTTTTAAGAATTAAATTATCAATATTTTCATGTTTTTTAAAAAATGAATTGGGAATACCTAAAATTAAATTTGGATCAGGTGAAATTTTAGACCACATAGGAATTAAAATATCTTCAGATACACCCGGAAAATTTTCTTTTTCCCCCATCATATTCATTATAATTTGAAAATGTAAATGAGGCGGCCAATTACCATTGATAGGATAATTACCTATTTCAGCTAGTACTTGCCCTTTTCTAATTTTCTGCCCAACATGCAATAATTTTAAGCATTTTTTAGACAGATGGCCATAGAATGTATAAAATCTATTTTTTTTATCTATTGCGTGCTCTAGGACAATTGTCGGACCATAGTCAAATTCAAAAGCATTATCTGTGAGGATCAATATCTTACCATTTAACGGTGAATAAATAAAAGTGCCTGCTGAAGCAAATATATCAATACCAATATGTATATCACGCCTGGTATTGGGATTTAATAATGATACATAATTTTTTCCCTTATAAACATTTCTTTTTTCTCTGTATAAACCTATGCCAATAATAGAATTATTTTTACGTAAATAAGAATTAATTTTTTTTGATATTGACCTGGGATTGTGTGTAGAGTTTTTTGCAAAAATAGATTCAGAATTTAAATATATGGTAGATTTATTAATTCTATTTAAATCAAAATCTAAGATATTAGAAAATTTGTTATTTTTTAAGTAATCTATAATTTTTGAATAATTATTAGTTATGGGATAGTCACATAAATCACGAAGAAAATAAATAAATAAATATGGATTTATTTTATCTAATTTATATAATAAGGACCAAGCATCTTTTTCACTTATGCTAAGGTATGCATTATTTGGAAATTTCTTCCTTTGTTTAGCCGCCATTATAACGGTAATTGTTAAACGAGATTTGACAAGCGACATTAAAGAAAAAAATTCATCAAAAGTAATTGAATAGATATTGTGATAACTAAGGATAATATTTTTTAAAGGAGAATATAAATCACTTTTGTTCATTAGTGCATATGATAGGGTTATAGCTAAATCATTAATTGTAGGTGCAAAAATCATATCTCCAAAATCAAGCAATCCAATTACTTTATTATTCTTAACAACTAAATTGTAATTATTGACATCCCCATGAGTTAATGAAAAGCGTAAATTATTTTTATATTTTTTAACAAAATAGTCATATTCTTGAAAACTATTTTGAATAATGGTTTTTCTCTTTCCTTTAAATAAATTGATATCTTTTTTAATCCAATCAATTGAAGATGGATCCCATTCAAACTTTCTAAAAGATGAGGCATGTCCAAGATTTTGTAATTCTTTTGATAAATTTCCCAGCAAAGAACCTAATGACAATTCTAATTCTTTAGAGGCTTTGGACTTTGCAAAAATTTCACCCTCTATATAACTTAAAATACGGACATAACATGATCTGCCAATTTCATCTTTGTAAATATTCAATGTTGAATGTA
>Ga0315338_1003235_pt1 | contig 14534 bp, 12 predicted proteins | sample ASW8metaG_FD_204518 | JGI IMG/M metagenome (GOLD analysis project Ga0315338, IMG submission 204518) | Ammonia-oxidizing marine archaeal communities from Monterey Bay, California, United States - ASW #8 | ecosystem: Environmental > Aquatic > Marine > Coastal | place: USA: California | collected... | reverse complement strand
GGGAGTTCCGATTTTATCCGGCGAGTGGCCTCGATAAACGTCAGGCCGTACGCATTGTGTTCCTCGATTCCGGTTGCGACGGCGAAAATATTCGGATCGAAGATAATGTCCTCGGGCGGGAATTCGATTTCGTTTACGAGTAGCTTGTATGAACGCTTGCAAATCTCCACTTTTCGTTCGGCAGTATCGGCTTGGCCCTCCTCGTCAAAAGCCATCACGATCACGGCCGCTCCATAACGAAGGATTTCCTGTGCCTGATGCAGGAAGAGCGTCTCGCCTTCCTTGAGACTTATGGAATTCACGACGCCCTTACCTTGCACACATCTTAGGCCAGCTTCGATCACTGACCATTTAGAGGAATCGATCATGACCGGCACGCGTGCGATGTCAGGCTCGGAAGCCACCAGCTTCAAGAATCTGTCCATCGCCGCCTCCGATTCCAGCATTCCCTCGTCCATATTGACGTCGATGATCTGAGCACCATTTTCGACCTGATTGCGCGCGACGTTCAGTGCCTCGCCGTAATTATCTGCCTCGATGAGTTTCTTGAAGCGTGCGGAACCCGTGACGTTAGTTCGTTCGCCAACGTTCACAAAAAGGCTATCCGGACTTATCTTGAACGGCTCCAACCCCGAGAGCCGGGTCACTTTTGGGAGTTGCAACTTAGCTCGTGGCGCGTAGCAGGAGACGGCTTCGGCAATCGCAGAAATGTGCTCAGGAGTCGTGCCGCAGCATCCGCCTGCGACGTTTAGCCAGCCCTTCGCCGCGAACTCGCCAATTACCTCGGCCATCTGTTGCGGTGTGTCCTCGTACTCCCCGAACTCATTGGGCAGCCCGGCGTTGGGATACACGCTAACGAAAAATTCTGAGAGCCCAGCGAGTTCCTCGATGTACGGTCTGAGCTCCGTGGCGCCCAGTGCGCAGTTCAACCCGATTAGGAGAGGCTTCACATGGCGCACGGAGTTGTAGAAGGCCTCGAGCGTTTGGCCGGAGAGCGTGCGACCTGAAGCATCGGTGATGGTACCGGAGATGATCACCGGCACGTTCAGTCCTTTCTCATCGCCAAGGCGTGCGATCGCATATAGGGCGGCTTTGGCATTTAGAGTGTCAAAGATCGTTTCTACCAAGAGCAGGTCAACCCCGCCCTCGATGAGCGATTCGGCTGCCTCGCTGTACGTATCGACAAGCTGTTTGAAACTGATGTTTCTCGAGCCGGGATCGTTGACGTCAGGAGAAATCGAACAGGTCCGATTCGTTGGGCCGAGCGCGCCCGCGACAAAATGTGGTGCGCCGCTATCGGCCGTTGCGGTATCTGCAGCCTCTCGGGCCAGTCGTGCCGCGGCCCTGTTCAGTTCGCGAACGAGACCTTCCATTCCGTAATCTGCTTGGGAGGGGGCCGTTGAGTTGAACGTGTTCGTGGTGATGATGTCCGCGCCCGCCGCGAGAAACCGCCGGTGAATTTTCGAGATCTGCTGCGGTTGTGAAATCGAGAGCAGATCGTTGTTCCCCTTGAGATCCATTGGCCAATCCGAAAAACGTTTGCCCCTGAAGTCCGCTTCACTCAGCTGCAATTCCTGGATACTCGTGCCAAGGGCGCCGTCGAGAATGACAATTCGCTCGCTTAAAAGATTCCGGAGTTGTCCGTCGCGGGGGTTCAAACGAGGGTTCTCTTTGCTTGTTCGATCGGCCTGAGCCCGAGCGCGTGACAGATTGCGTAAGTCAGCTCGGCCCTGTTGAGGGTATAGAAATGAAACTCATCAACTCCATAACGCCGCAGTTCGTCTACCTGCTCGATGGCAACGCTCGCGGCGATCATCCGTTGAGTCTCTGGATCCTTATCAAGGCCAGAGAAACGTTCGTGGAGCCGCACCGGGATACTTGCGCCGCAGTCCTTCGCGAACTTGAGTAGCCTATGGAAATTGGTGATCGGGAGTATTCCCGGAACGATGGGCACCTCCAGACCGGTTGCATGGCAACGGTCCCTGAAACGCAGGTACGCTTCAGTCTCGAAGAAAAACTGAGTGATCGCGCGAGAGGCTCCCGCGTTTACCTTTCTTTTCAGGTTTTCCAGGTCCGCGTCTGCGCTCGCCGCTTCCGGATGAACTTCTGGGTATGCGGCAACCGAGATATCGAACTCACCCACCTCGAGCAGCCCTTTCACCAGGTCGGACGCATAGTCGAACCCTCCCTCACAGGGGACATAGGTCTTTGTACCCTTTGGGGGGTCCCCGCGGAGTGCGACCATGTCTCCGATGCCATTCTTCCAATAGGTGTTAGCCACGGCCAGGACTTCTTCACGACGTGCGCCGACACAGGTCAGATGAGGAGCGCATCTCAGTGTGGTTTCCGCTCGTATCCGCTCCACCACCTGATGAGTCCGGTCTCTGGTCGAGCCGTCGGCGCCATAGGTCACTGAGACGAACCGTGGTCTAAGGGGCTCCAGCCGTTGGATGGAACGCCAGAGCGTTTCAGTCATCTTTTCGTTCGCCGGCGGAAAGAACTCGAACGAGACTTGAATCTTGTTGCCCATTGCTCGGGTATGCCCTTTTTGCGTGCCTGTTTTAGGCGACCTGAGACTGAGGTTGCGGAGGTCGCGTCGCAATCACCACGATTGCAGTGCCTCTGGCGGTTCGCCTCAGGTCGAGCAGTTCTAATCCAGTGTCCCCGATACACTCGGCGAGCTTGGCGTCATCTGTGGTGGGGCCAGCCGTCTCCACAATTAGTAGATGTCCTGCATCCCGAATAACTCGTGCTGCCTCACGGACAGCCTCGGTCGGGTCTTTTGCAGCTCCCAGCACCCGGTCCATGGTGACAATGTCAAAGTGTCCTTCGGGGAAACTCAGGTCGTACATATCCCCTGCCTGGACCGTGCAGTTGGCAAGGCCCTGGGAAAGCACGGTGGCGCGTGCCACGAGCCGCATTTCTCGGGACTGGTCGATCGCAACCGCTCTCCTTGAGCGAGCCGCGAGCAGGCCCAGCATGCTCCCTGTACCTGTGCCAATATCCAGCAGATCGCCGAGTTGGATTCCGACCTGTTTCTCCGGCAGATGCGCTCGTAATAAACTTTCCACGGCGGTCCCAACTTCCTCGATCTCGGTTGGGCCGAGCGGTTTTACCCCCATATGGGTCAGCAGCTCTTCGGCTCGGGTCTGTCGAGCATCTAGGATAGCCGTGAGCCGCTCCCGATCTCTCGTGGCTAAGCGGTCACCCAGCGGGAGGTTCCCGAGCACTTCCTGCACGAGGGCACGGCGGTCATCATCAATCGTAGTCCGGTAATAGACCTCGTTCTGATCCCGGGTCCGCTTTAGAATGCGGGCCTCGCAGAGGAGCTTCAGGTGGCGGGACACGCGAGGTTGGCTCAGACCAGTGACCTGAGTGATCTCTCCGACGGACAGTTCTCCCTGGTTTAGAGCGGTTAGCAGCCGCAGCCGCGTCGGGTCCCCGAGGGCCCGTAGGAGATCGGTTAGCGATTCGACGCTATTCATAAAAATATAAGAATATAAGGATATTCTTATATATCAGGCTGATACCTAGTTGTCAAAGCATCAGAACCCATTTTCTAGGCTCGAGGTGTTTGACCCTTCTAAAAAAGGCCTGGATGTTCGCTTTGTTTTTGAGGCTCTCCCTCCGGTCGTTATGAGGGCGGTTGTCGCGTGCGGCTTTTCGGGGTACCCCCTGCTTCGTGGTCACGTCGCAGCAGGTTCCCTCGAGTTGCACGAGTGGACCACGAATGCCGAGGCCCCCAAAGGCTAAATCCTACACTTACGTTCTTCAGTCTCTGAGTTTCTGGCGCAGGAGTTCGTTGACCTGCTGAGGATTAGCCTTACCTTGGGAGGTCTTCATTATCTGTCCAACCAGGAAACCGATGACTTTTTCCTTGCCGCTCCTGAACTGTTCCACTTGATCGGGATTCCCGGCGATGACCTCGTCGACCATAGTTTCGATAGCACTGATGTCGGTGATTTGTTTGAGGCCGCGTTGATCAATCACAGAGTCGACATTGCCAGAGGCACCCGCGTGCCAGAGATCGTCGAATACGATATTCGCTGCGCTGCTCGACACAGTATCGTCCTCGATCTTGGCGGCGAGCTCACCGATAGTTTCTGGAGTTACCCTAGAGTTTTCGATATTCAATCCGTCTTTATTAAGAGCGGCGGTTAGTTCACGTTGAATCAGGTTGGCGATTCTCTTGGGCGAGACGTTGGGTTGCGAGGCGACGGCCTGTTCAAAGTAATCGCCGGTTTCGCGTGTGGCCGTGAGTTCCGCCGCCACGGCTTCGGAAAGACCGTATTCGTTTACGAATCGTTTTCTCTTTGCTTCTGGTAGTTCGGGTAGCTCGCTACGCAGCCGTTCGATCAATCCGTCTTCGATGATTACGGGAAGAAGGTCCGGGTCGGGAAAGTATCGGTAATCGTTCGCCTCTTCCTTGCTACGCATGGCCCGTGTGTCGTTCTTATCGGCGTCGTACAAGCGCGTTTCCTGGATAACTTTTCCGTCATCCTCCAACACCTCTATCTGTCGTTCGATTTCCACCTGGATGGCTTTTTCGACGAACCTGAAGGAGTTCAGATTTTTTAGTTCAGTGCGGGTGCCGAGCTTGGTTTGTCCTCGGATCCTAATCGAGACATTTGCGTCGCAACGAAACGAACCTTCCTGCATGTTGCCGTCCGAGATGCCGAGGTAACGCACTAGCGTGTGGATCGTGCGCATGTAGGTTCCCGCCTCTTCTGCCGAGCGCAAATCAGGCTCCGAGACGATCTCCAGCAGTGGTGTACCGGCCCGGTTTAGGTCGATGCCGCTGAGGCCATGAAAGTCTTCATGCAGTGACTTGCCAGCGTCCTCTTCCAAGTGAGCGCGCGTGATACCGATTCGCTTGATCTCGCCTTCCTCAAGCACGATATCTAAGTGCCCACCTTGGACGATGGGCAGCTCGTACTGAGATATCTGGTATCCCTTGGGCAAGTCGGGATAGAAGTAGTTTTTCCGTGCGAACACTGAGCGATGCGAGATCTCACAGTCCGTTGCCAAACCGAACTTGATGGCCATGCATACGGCGTCACGGTTCAGCACGGGCAGCACGCCAGGGTAGCCGAGATCAACCAGATTGGCCTGCGTGTTCGGCTCGGCGCCATAACGGGTCGCGCTACCCGAGAAGATCTTGCTCGCTGTGGCGAGCTGGGCATGAATCTCCAGTCCGATGACGGTTTCCCAGTCCACTAGTTTGCGTAACCCGGTGGCACGAGCGTGTGCCAGTCGGTTTCCTTTTGAAAATAGTGAGCTGCTTTCAGTAGCCTGTCTTCACTGAGATGAGGTCCGATCAGCTGCAATCCAACTGGCAGGCTGTCCACCAGCCCACATGGCATCGAGAGGGCCGGCAGCCCCGCGAGATTTGCCCCGATCGTATAGATGTCGTTGAGGTACATCTGGATGGGATCGCCGGTTTTTTGATCGATACCAAACGCTGGTGTTGGCGTCGTTGGGCCAGCAATGAGGTCGACGCTCTCGAACGCGCGGGCGAAGTCCTGGCTGATTAGCTTGCGAACTTTCTGAGCTTGCAGGTAGTACGCGTCGTAATAGCCTGCGGACAGTACGTAGGTGCCCGTCAGAATCCTCCGCTTGACCTCTGCGCCAAACCCCTCGCCTCGAGTGCGCATATAGAACTCCGTGAGGTCTTCGACCCCCTCCGTGCGATAGCCAAAACGCACGCCGTCGAATCTAGAGAGGTTCGAAGACGCCTCGGCCGGCGCGACGACATAGTAGGCAGGTACCGAGAGGTGGACATTCTCCAGGTGTATGTCCTTTATCGTCGCGCCCAAGCCTTCGAAGACCGATAGGGCTTCGCGGACAGTTTGCGCGTTGTCCGAGTTCAGTCCGTCGTCAAAAAAATTGTCCGGGACGCCTAGGGTGATATTCTCCCAGGGACTCCCCAGAGCCTTTGAGAAGTCAGGTACTGGTTCGGGCAGCGCGGTGGAATCGCGCTCGTCGTTACCCGACATGATCTGCAGCATAAGCGCCGCGTCTTCGGCGGTCCTGGTGAGGGTCCCCGCCTGATCGAGGCTTGATGCGAACGCGACCATTCCGTACCGGGATACTCGACCGTAGGTCGGCTTGACGCCGGTGACTCCGGTGAAAGCGGCTGGCTGGCGGATTGAGCCGCCGGTGTCGGTGCCCGTCGCACCACAGACCAGCCGTGCGGCAACCGCAGCCGCGGACCCGCCAGAGGATCCGCCGGGCACCCTGTCTCGATCCCAGGGGTTATGCACAGGCCCGTAGTAGCTCGTTTCGTTCGATGAGCCCATCGCAAACTCATCCATATTGGTCTTGCCCAACATGATGGCCCCTGCTTGCTTGAGTTTGGCAACTGCGGTGGCGTCATAGGGCGAGATAAAATTATCGAGCATCCGTGAGCCACAGGATGTCTTCACTCCCTTCGTACAAAAAATGTCCTTGTGCGCGATCGGGATGCCCGTCAACGGAGTCGCCTTGCTGGTGGCTAGGCGGGCGTCGGCTGCATCGGCTTGGGACAGTGCTTCGTCCTGGGTCACTGTTATAAAGGCATTTAGGTCGGCATCCAGGCGCGCGATACGGCTCAGGAAATGCTCCGTCAGCTCTCTGGACGAAACCCGGCGGTTTTGGAGCGCTTGGGACAGCTGCGCAATGGTTGCTTCGTGCATGCTTGCGGTGTTGGCAATCCTGGACCGGTGTCCTCGGGTGGGTTCGTTGAGTCGACGGCTACTCTATGACCTTGGGCACTAGATAGAGATCTCGCTCCACCAGTGGCGCGTTCTTTTGATGATGCTCGCGTTCATCGCTTTCCGTAACCTCATCCTTCCGCAGCCGCTGAGCCCTTTCCAGTGGATGGGCCATGGGGATGACGCCAGTGGCGTCGGCTGCCTGCAGTTGGTTGACTAGGGTAACAATATCGGACAGCTTGGCGGCCACGTCTGGCATCTCCTCTGGAGTGAGCTCCAGGCGGGCCAGCAGACACAGCTTTTCGACGTCATGGCGGCTGAGCGGCACAGTGCGGGACTCAAGGGTCGGGGTGATGGTCGGAAACTATACACGTCACCTTGCCCATTGTCCTACCCGTTGCTAAAGTCGTCGTTTGTTTTCAAATCTCTGCCTTGGCGCTCAATGTTAAAGAGCTTTCTCGGTTACTTTTCAAACGATTTGTCCATCGATCTGGGTACCGCGAATACCCTGATCTATGTACGTGGCCGCGGCATAGTCCTTAACGAACCCTCCGTGGTAGCCATCCGTGAGGAGACCGGCCGCGGCGGGAAGGTTCTGGAGGCGGTGGGCACGGATGCGAAGAATATGCTTGGCCGCACCCCTGGGAACATCACGGCTATTAGACCTCTGAAGGACGGCGTGATCGCGGATTTCGACGTCACAGAGAATATGCTCCAGTACTTTATCAAGAAGGCCCATGGCTCTCGGTACTTCAGGCCGAGTCCCCGGGTCCTTGTCTGCGTGCCCTACGGCTCCACGCAGGTCGAGCGCCGCGCGATCCGCGAATCTGCCGAAGGAGCGGGGGCCCGGAAGGTTTACTTAGTGGAAGAGCCCATGGCGGCGGCCATCGGTGCCGGGATGCCCGTGCACGAGGCCCGCGGCTCCATGGTGTTGGATATCGGCGGCGGGACCTCGGAGGTTGCGGTAATCTCCCTGAACGGCATCGTCTACGCCGCCTCCGTGCGCATTGGAGGGGACCGTTTCGACGAGGCGATCACCAATTATGTGCGGCGAAACTACGGCATCCTCATCGGGGAGGCGACGGCGGAGCGTATCAAGCAGGAAGTGGGCTCCGCCTACCCCCGACGGGAGGTCAAGGAGGTTTCGGTAAAGGGGCGCAACCTTTCGGAAGGCGTTCCTCGCAGCTTCAGTTTGAACAGCAACGAGATCCTTGAGGCTCTTCAGGAACCGTTGCAGGGAATCGTGGGCGCCGTCAAGGCGGCGTTGGAACAGACACCACCCGAGTTGGGTGCGGATGTTGCGGAACGGGGAATCGTCCTGACCGGTGGTGGGGCGTTGCTGACGGACCTCGACAAACTTATCGCAGTGGAGACTGGTTTGCCGGTCGTAGTAGCCGATGAACCACTAACCTGCGTAGCGCGAGGCGGCGGGCGCATACTAGAGTTACTGGACGAGTACGGCCCATCGGTCTCTACCGTAGAGTAAGGTCTCCACGGCGCTGGCCCATGAGTAGGAGTGAGCGCAGACCATGAATGTTCCGGGAGGAACCGGTGGCGGACGAGCAGCGACCTCGTTGGGCGCGCGGTTTCTGTTGCTCTCGGTTCTGAGTCTGGCCCTGATGGTCCTGGACCACAGGGACGATCATCTCTCCAGACTGCGCCAAGCCTTCTCCGTGTTGGTCTACCCGATCCAAATGTCGGTCAACCTACCTTTAAAGACCTGGCAATGGGCGAGCACATCGCTTGCCGACCGTGCATCGCTCCTCAGTGAGAACGCCGAGCTTAAGGCCGAGCAACTGAGCTACAACGTGCGGTTACAACGCATGGCCGCGCTGGAAGCCGAGAACACCCGTCTGCGGGCCATCCTGGACTCCAGCGCCCGAGTGGGTGATCGCGTGCTCGTCGCCCAGATTCTTGCAGTGGATCTAGATCCTTACCGACAGCGGTTCTGGATCAATCGCGGGCTCGGAGACGGCGTCTTCGTCGGCCAAGCCCTCCTGGACGCCAACGGTGTCGCCGGACAGATTGTTCGCGTGGAGGCCTTCACCTCAGAGGCCGTCCTCATCAGCGATGCCGATCACGCCGTCCCGGTCTCGGTCAACCGGAACGGCCTACGCACGATCGTGGTGGGGACGGGTGACAGTGGTCGTCTCAGTTTGCCGTATCTGACCAACAGCGCAGACATCGTGCCCGGGGATCTCCTCGTCTCCTCGGGTCTTGGCGGAGTTTTCCCCTCAGGCTACCCGGTAGGCTGGGTACTGGACGTTCACCGGCGGCCGGGGCAATCGTTCGCAGAGGTCATCGCTGAGCCTGCCGCCGAGTTAGACCGAGACCGTGAGGTTTTGTTGGTTTGGACGCCCGAGGATATTGAGCAGAAAGAAGAGCCCACTAGTCTCGCCGAGGTCGAGCAATGAGAGATCCAGATACTGATTGGGTCTTGCCGATTTCTTCGTTCATCCTGGCTTTGGTGTTGGCCGTTATCCCATTGCCCGATGCTGTTGCAGCCTTTCGACCCGACTGGGTTCCGCTCGTCATGATTTATTGGGCGCTTGCCTCGCCTGAGCGGTTTGGGTTACCGACTGCGTTGTGCCTTGGTCTGGCACTGGACTCACTGTCTGGAGCCCTCCTTGGGCAGCACGCGATCGCAATGCTAGTGGTCGTTTACCTCAGCCTGAGATTCCATCTCCGCATCCGCGTGTTCCCCATCTGGCAGATGACGATGACGGTTTTTGTCATGCTTGCTATTCACGAGTTTCTGCTGTTTTGGGTTGATGGGGTGGTGGGGAGGAGCGTGCCCTACATCGAGCGGTGGGCGGGGGTGTTTACCGGTGCCTTGGTATGGCCGTTGGTTCTCGGGATCCTTGATCGGGTGCACCAGCCCAACCAGGCGCGAGTCTGAGTATGAATGCTGCGGTTCCACTGAAGGATCACTGGAAGGAGCAGAAGCTTTTCCTGTCAAGGCTCATCGCTGCCGGCGTGATTATTTTGACGCTGACGGGAGTGCTGATATGGCGTCTGTTCCAGCTGCAGGTCGTCGAGTATCAGGTTTTCTCGGAGCTTTCTCAGGGTAACCGGCTCAGGATCGAGCCCTTGCCGCCGACGCGGGGTTTGATTTTTGACCGTAACGGCACCGTGCTGGCAGAAAACCGACCGGCCTGGGAGCTCATCATCACGCCAGAGCAGATCACGAACCTGGAAGATAGTCTGCGCAGTCTGGAGGGGTTGGGTCTCGTTGATCCCGCCGAGCATGAGAGCCTGTTCGAATCGATCAGGTCGTATCGCGGCTTTGAGCGCGTGAAGCTCGTGAATCTAACCGAGACCCAGGCTGCCCGTTTTGCTGTCAGGCGACACCACTTTCCGGGAGTCGACATTCAGGAAGGGTTGATTCGTTACTACCCGTTCGGCGAGCTCACGGGTCACGCTATCGGCTATCTGGCAAGCATTAGCCCCGCCGAGCTCCAGCGAATCAATCGCGGTGACTACGCGGCGACTTCACTAATCGGTAAAAGCGGCATTGAGCGAAGCTACGAGGACACGTTGCACGGCAGCGTTGGGTACCGGCAGCAGGTCGTCAACGCTCAGGGACGTGTGCTGCTGGATCCGGCCATGCCCGCCAGTGTGGCACCCATATCCGAGTCCTCCCAGGGAAGTCTCGAAACACGATGGCCCGTCCCCGGTGACAACATCGTTCTCGGTCTCGATATTCGCTTACAAACAGCTGCCCATGAGGCCTTGGAAGGGCAGAGGGGGGCGGCGGTCGCGATCGAGCCGGCGACGGGCGATGTCCTTGCTCTAGTAAGTACCCCCGCATTCGATCCCAACCGTTTTGCCGTTGGGTTGAGCCGCGCTGAGTTCCAGATGCTCAATTCAGATCCCGACGAGCCGCTTTTTCACCGGGCGCTCGCTGGGCACTATCCACCCGGTTCTACGATCAAGCCGTTCCTGGGACTCGCTGCGCTCCATTCCGATGTCTTGGAGCCAGAGCGGCGTGCAATGTGCTACGGGCACTTCGTCTTGCCAGGTAACTCGCATCGGTACCGAGACTGGAAGCCTCAAGGCCACGGATTGATGGATCTGCACGAGAGCATCGTCCAGTCCTGCGACGTTTATTTCTATCAGCTCGCCGTGAGTCTAGGGATCGATTACATGGGTCCGTTCCTGAGGGAATTCGGTTTTGGAGCCCGCACCGGGATCGACATCAGTGGCGAGAACACTGGCCTGGTGCCTTCTCGGGAGTGGAAGCGTAGCCAATTCTCCCGACGTGAAGATCAGGTTTGGTTCCCTGGGGAGACCGTAATCACGGGTATCGGACAGGGTTTTACTCTGGTGACGCCGCTCCAGCTGGCGCATGCGACGGCGACAATGGCGGCGGCGGGGCAGCGATTGCAGCCGCGCCTTGTCATTGCCACCGAGAATAGCACCACCGGTGAGGTGGTCGAATCCGCTCCTGCCATGTTGGACGTCCTCGGCGATATCGATCCGTTGCATTGGGAGCGGATAGGCGAGGCGATGATCGGGGTCACGGAGGGGTTGCAGGGAACGAGTCGAATTGCGATGCGCGGAGCGCCTTACACCGTTGCAGGCAAGACGGGGACGGCACAGGTTTTCTCGATCGGCCAGGATGAGGAGTACGACGCCGAGGAGATCGACGAACGCCTCAGGGACCACGCGTTATTCATAGCCTATGCGCCTGCGGAGGACCCCACGATAGCGGTCGCCGTGGTCGTGGAGAACGGCGGCGGTGGCAGTGCCGGAGCCGCCCCGGTGGCGCGAAAGATCCTAGACGCTTACTTGGTAGGGGAGATGGATGTCGACGAGTAGCCTTGAGCTTGATGTCGGCCCCGCTGCGGCGCTGAGGTCTCTGCGTTTTCGGGGGATCGTAATGGACGTTCCCATCGTGCTGACGACCTTTGCAATCTGCGGGTTGGGCTTCGTGGTGCTATATAGCGCGGTGGGCGAGAGTTCCTCGCTCATGATACGCCAGGCTATTCGCTTTGCAGTGGCGATGCTGGTCTTCGGTCTCGTTGCCCAAGTCTCGCCCAGAACATTGCGCATGTGGTCTCCGTGGATCTTCTGCGTCACGCTTGTGTTGTTGGGTTTAGTGATGGTTAATGGAGTAATGGGCGGTGGCGCTCAGCGCTGGCTGGACCTTGGCATCTTTCGATTCCAACCCTCCGAAATCATGAAAATCTCCGTGCCGATGATGGTGGCCTGGTTTTTGCACGAGCGCCCGCTCCCGCCGACCTTCGGGCAGGTACTGGTCTTGTTGCTGATCTTTTGTGTGCCTGGGTTCTTGATTGCCCGACAACCGGATCTGGGTACGGCACTCCTCGTTATGGCCTCCGGGGGGCTGACTGTGATTCTCGCAGGACTGAGCCTGAGATTGATCGCTATTCTCGGTGTGTTCGCTCTGAGTGCCATCCCGATTCTTTGGCACTATATGCTGGATTACCAACGTGCCCGAGTGGTGGCGTTTCTCAATCCTGAATCCGACCCGCTGGGAGCCGGCTACAACATCATTCAGTCGAAAATAGCGCTCGGTTCGGGCGGGCTCTTTGGAAAGGGGTGGTTGAACGGAACTCAAGCTCATCTGGAGTTCCTTCCCGAACGATCTACCGACTTTATATTTGCCGTCATGGGAGAAGAACTCGGGTTGCTTGGACTGTTGGTCCTGCTAGGGCTTTACCTTCTCCTGGTCGGCAGGGGTTTATACATCGCGGCGCAGGCGCAGGACACGTTCACGCGGTTGCTGGCAGGTGGGTTGAGCCTAACTTTCTTCGTTTATGTGTTCGTTAACGCGGGAATGGTCTGTGGGCTGCTGCCGATTGTCGGTGTCCCCTTACCGCTCGTCAGCGCTGGAGGTACTTCTATGGTCACCCTGATGGCGGGTTTCGGTATTCTCGCCGCGATTCACGGCAATCGGAGACTCTTGGTGTCATGAAGACCTTCGTCCGTTACTTTGTTGTGTTAGTTCCCCTGATCGTTCTCTCGATCGGCCATGCCGTGGAGGTCGACCAGGGGGCCGTACAGGAGGCGAAGGCGACTTTCTTGGACAGAATGGTCGCAACGCACGGACTCGATAGAGTTGAGCTAACCAGGATTTTGGACAACGCTGAAATCGACGAGCAGATTCTGGAGACGATATCTCGCCCGGCGGAGCGAGTCCTGCCTTGGCATGAATACCGTGCGATTTTTTTGAATGAGACGCGCATCAGTGGGGGCGCGGAATTTTGGAATACCCACGCGGATGAAATACGAAATGCGAGCGAAGCCTATAGTGTCGCTCCCGAACTCTTAGTAGCCATTCTCGGTGTCGAGACTTACTACGGCCGACGGATGGGCAGCTTTCGCGTGATCGATTCCCTCGCGACTCTTGCGTTCGCATATCCACCACGCTCGGAATTCTTCACCTCGGAGTTGGAGGCTTTCTTCCTTTTGGCTGTAGAGGAGGGCATCGATGTAGAGCAGGTGCTGGGATCCTATGCTGGCGCGATGGGTGCGGGCCAGTTCATATCATCCAGCTATCGCGCCTATGCGGTGGACGGCAACAATGATGGCCGAAGAGATCTCTGGGGTGATTGGCAGGACGTTCTCGCCAGCGTCGCGAACTACTTCAGCGCGCACGGTTGGCGTCGAGATGAGCCGGTCGTCAGTCGTGCGAACCTCTCGCAGACTTGGTCGGGTCCTGAGCCAGCGAGTAGCATGAATTTAGAGCAGACTGTTTCAGCACTCAGCGATGCCGGATATATTTTCTCCACCGAGCAGCCAGGGGAAGCGCCGGCGACGGTTCTCTCCTTGGAGGGTCAAAGCCAGCAGGAGTATTGGGTCGGCTACCACAACTTCTACGTGATTACCCGTTACAACCGCAGCGTCATGTACGCCCTCGCCGTCTACCAGCTCGGGCAGGCTATTCTCGCTGAATACGAACGTGGGCCAGTTGAGGTTCCCTCGGAGGGTGGGGAATGAGGCACCGTACAATGCGATTACCGTGCTCGTTACCCTTGCTGATGTGGGCAGCCCCGGTTGTCTTAGTGGCTTTATCGGGTTGCGCGCCCAATCGCGTTGAGCCCTCAAGCGAGCCCGTAAGCGGGGGTACCGTCATCAATCCGCCACGAAGCGCGAGGGGTAACCCGCCCTTCTACGACGTTCTCGGCCAGCGCTACTATGTCAGTGAGTCCAGCGAAGGATACCGCCAGGAGGGAATCGCGTCCTGGTACGGACAGGAGTTTCATGGTCTGCCGACTTCCAGCGGCGAGACCTACGATATGCACGCGATGACGGCGGCCCACACAACCCTACCCATACCCACGTGGGTTGAGGTAACTCACCTGGGCAATGGAAAGCGGGTGATCTTAAAGGTGAATGACCGCGGGCCGTTCTTGCACAGTCGCATCATCGATCTTTCCTACGGCGCGGCTCAAGCGCTGGATATGGTGAACGAGGGAACCGCCCGGGTAGAGGTGCGAGCCCTCGGAGCGGTCGGGCGTGCTGTCCCCGGTGTGGAGCGCTCAATGGAGCAGATTTACATACAGGTGGGGGCGTTTGCTCAACGCCCCAATGCTAGGGTACTGGCCGATAGGCTTGAAGCTGAAGGTTATGCGCTTGTCGGCATTGATTCCGACTTGGGCCAGACACCCGCTTTGTATCGCGTTCGTATTGGGCCGTTCGCCCGCTCAGACAACATTGCTGATGTCGTGGATGACCTCTCTGCTGCAGGTGTGAGCGGGACCTATCTAATCGTAGAACAGTGAGCATCAAGTAGAATACGCTTCCGATGGAAGCTAGTTCGATCAGGAGATTACTGATGATTCGAGCCTGGGTTCTTCTAGCGCTGTTGTTACC
>Ga0315338_1003234_pt1 | contig 14535 bp, 14 predicted proteins | sample ASW8metaG_FD_204518 | JGI IMG/M metagenome (GOLD analysis project Ga0315338, IMG submission 204518) | Ammonia-oxidizing marine archaeal communities from Monterey Bay, California, United States - ASW #8 | ecosystem: Environmental > Aquatic > Marine > Coastal | place: USA: California | collected... | reverse complement strand
GCGAACTATGATCCCCCGAAAGAGCTACTTGATGCACTGGGGTCGGTTAAATCCAAGAATCTACCGTTGTTGGTCATTTATCCAGGGTCTAGTCGTAGTGCAAAATTTAGACGTTGGAATTGGCACAATTATCTAGAAGTTATCTTGCATTTTCAGGGAATATGTGAAGTTATAGTTGCTGGTAGTTCTGACGAAGAAGATATCTCGCAATTGCTGGAGAAAGAGAATCTCAAAGCGCATAACTGGATCGGGCGATGGACTCTTTTGGATTGGGCCTGGATATTTGCGATCGAAAAACCATGTTTGCTAGGAAATGATGGAGGTTTGTTGCATGTTGCGGGTGCGGTTAATCTTCCTGTGATTGGAATATTTGGACCATCAAAATTTTCTAAATGGGGTTCTGTACACTCAGATAGTGTGTCATTGGAAGTCGAACTAGATTGCCGTCCATGTCTCCAAAACTATCTAGGTAAAGTGCCACAAGAATGTTGGAAAGGAACTTCGGAATGCTTGTCCCGTATTTCACCTACTAAGGTTATAGAAGCAATTAATCACATGCTAGGAAAAGTCGAGACTAGAACGTATCCGTGGTGAAATTGGTTCTGTAACGAGAGAAAGATGAAAGCAAGTGAGGGTAATTACCTAATTATCGCTGGTCATCGGCGGTGTGGTACGACGTACCTACACGATATGTTTAATGCCGTGGAAGGTATAAGTGTACTCAAGAAGAAGGAGGATCAACGACTTCTGGACAGAAACTACTTACAATCTGCTGATATAGATTCGTTAGCCACTGTAGTGCCTTCAAAACTTACAGTAATTGTTCATCCCCAGCTAGTTTTGAATCCAGAATGTGCAGAGATTTTGGTGAAGTCATGTGAACCGGTTGTGGTTGTGTTTCTGAGAAGAGATCCTTACGAAAGAGCAAAGAGTGAATTCCGGATGTTGTGTTCAATTTCTCCCGGTGCCTCTACGTCGATATCTATTGTGAATTCGCTAGCTATAGAAGCCATTGAACATAGTTGCTACGAAAAACTAGAATATACAGTTGAACACAGATGTTCCAATGCTAAATTTTTACGTATTCCCTATAAATTAGCGTTAGAAGAGCCGCTTAGATTGTTGGAAATTGCTGGAGTGCATTTTTCCCCATACTTAGATTCATTTGATCAAGTTCTAAGGAACAGCAGTCATCTGGATAGAAATTTATCGGATTGCCGATACCCACTTAGATCAGGCCTAGTTACTGAATTTGCGAGGAAGGTCTACTCGGGAATGATTGATTCGAGTCTAAGGGGTTACAAGTTGGCCAAATTGCTCAAGCGATCAACGCCTGGGCGAATCATACTGGCGCAACTTCACGATAAAGAAATTAATTTTGACGAGGTGTTTGACGAGTTTTGGAGTGAAAGAATGAACGACTAAGAACTTTGTTTGATTAAGTTCTTCTGGCCACGGTATTGTACCGCCGGACTTCTCTATCCCCATAATTTTATGATCGTTAAATATGAATTTCACGTTTTAAATACAACTTAACCTGCGGAGATCAGCAATAAATTGTCATATAGTTTCATGAAGAGTAGTCAGTCACCCGATGGATGCTAAGAAATGAGATAATTCTGATTAGAAACACTTTTAAACAGGGGTTTAAGTAACATCTAAATGACAGAAATGACAAAAAAAGTATTAATTACTGGTGGAGCTGGCTACTTAGGATCTGTTCTAACGCCCACTCTGTTGCGAGAAGGATATCGCGTAACGGTGTTTGACAATTTGCTTTTCTCGCAAGCATCCTTACTGGACTGCTGCTATCACCCACAATTTGAGTTTCAAAAAGGAGATATATCGGATTGGACGACTTTTAAACCGTTGCTTGAGCAGCACGATGTGATCATTCCTTTGGCTGCACTTGTTGGTGCTCCCGCATGCAGCAAAAGTCCTACTTTAACGAGACTCGTGAACTTTGAAGCAAACAAGCGTATCGTAGACAATTCTAGCTACGACCAAACCATTATTTTTCCAACGACGAATAGTGGCTACGGCATTGGAGCTAAAGATGAGTTATGTACTGAAGAATCACCACTAAATCCTATCTCAGATTACGGGAGGTTAAAAGTCGAGGTTGAGCAGGCGTTCCTTGATAAGGGTAATGCGGTAACGTTTAGACTCGCGACAGTATTTGGTATGAGTCCACGAATGAGGATGGATCTTTTGGTCAATGATTTTGTCTACAAAGCGATGACAGACCGATTTCTAGTGTTGTTTGAAGAAAACTTTCGCCGTAATTTTATTCATATCCGTGATGTTGCCGGCGCATTTCTTTTTGGAATAAATAATTACGATAAAATGCGTGGAGAGCCATTTAATGTAGGGTTGAGTACCGCAAATCTTACGAAGCGAGAGCTAGCCGAACGAATTTCCACATACCTACCGGATACCTACATTCATGCTGCCGCAGTAGGGGAGGACCCAGATAAGCGCGATTACCTGGTAAGTAATGAGAAGATTGAAAGCTTGGGGTGGCTGCCGGAGTTTTCTATTGACGACGGAATTGTGGAATTAATTAAAGGTTATCGTATTATTCGGCCGAATGTTTTTAGTAATGCCTGAAGTCGGCGAGACTTACAACGCCAAGTTGGTTGCAGGACTATTGACTAGACCAGTTAGTCTATATTGAAAACTGATCGATTATTGATGTACTGTTTGATCGAATATTAGAAACGTGACTAAACGTTTTGTAATTGGATTCGGCGTCTTGTTCCTAGCTCTATTTGTTCTGGTTTTAATTAATTCCTTTCGATTTTTCGACGCACATACTAGTGGGTATGTACGAAGAACTCTTATAAGCATCGCTACAGTAGTGGTCCCGTTTAAAGATCGAATTTTGTTGCAAGACCTTGCTGATAGATCGGCTCGGCTTAAGGCTAAAAGAGCTTGTCGCTTTTGTAATTTAGCTGGGGTGGATATGCGTGGAATGGACCTTACCGCAGTAGATTTAAGGCGATCCAATTTGGCTGGAGCTGACTTTAGTGGTGCAAACCTGAACAGGGCTAGATTGAGTGAAGCAGATTTATCTGGTGCTGATTTACGAGGAGCAAGCTTGAGACAAGTAGATTTTAGAAGAGTAGATTTAGCAGGTGTAAAGCTAGCGGCAGTAGATCTGAGTGGAGCGGATTTAAGGTGGCAGGATCTACATGGACAGAATTTAGAATTAGCCAAATTGATCAGAGCTGACTTGAAAGGTGCAAATTTGAATGGCACCAATTTAACTAAGGCAGATTTAAGTCATGCCAATCTTCGATGGGCAAATCTCGGAAAAGCAAATCTTAGCGGTGCTCAGTTGCTAGGAGCAGAATTGAGTGAAGTCGATCTTAAACATGCCAATTTAAATCAGGCTAATCTGAGCTTCGCCAATATGGTTGAGTCAAATGTCTCATCGGCAACTATGACGGGCGCGAATCTCGCTGGGACGAATCTCAGTTGGGCCAATCTCAACGGCGTCGATCTGAGCCGTTCTGACCTAAGACAAGCTATTCTCGACCATACATCATTAGTTAATGCTGAACTAACAGCAACGGTAGTTAAGAAAAATAGTTTCAGCAACGCATATGTTTGTAACACAAAAATAAGGAATGGATCTGTGTCGGGATGTGATTTAAGTGGGAAAAATTTGCGCCATATTAATCTAATAGGCTTGAATCTAGTCGGTGGTAACTTTTCCTTTTCGGATCTCTCCGATGCAAATCTCGTTGGCGCGGATCTCAGTAAAGCTAGTCTAGTAGGTAGCGACCTTCGCCGTGCTTATCTCAGCGAGACAAATCTTAGTGAGTCAAATCTTGAGGGTGCGGATCTACGGGGAGCTATCCTGAATAACTCCAATCTAACAAATGCAATTCTTGTTAATTCGAATTTGAGCACAGATTTGCCGTTCGTTACCAACCTTGACCGGGCTGATCTAACATCAGTAGATCTTTCCGGAGCAAACTTATTTGGAGTTAAATTTAGCTCGACGAATCTGACGGGGGTAGTTTATTGTCAGACTAAGATGCCAAATGGAACTATAAATGACAGAGATTGTGATTAGTTTTTCAAAAGAACAATTACCAGTCATCTTAGACATGAAAGTATGTAGACACGATAGATGCTGTTAGAAAGGTCAAAACGAATAGCCTTAGTCATCCTAAGTCTGGCGTGTGTGTTATTGGTAGTAGAGGGTGGTTTGCGAATTTCTGCTTGGGGGTTCTATTTCTTACAAGAAAGAGAAAATAGAGGATCAATATTTTTCTTTTCTGATTCAATTAATCAATTGGAAAAAATTAATAAAGATGTTGTTTCCGAGAAAAAATTAGTAATTCTTTGCATTGGTGAATCTACAACGGGTTTAGGAGGAGGAAACTCATGGCCGAGCCAGCTGCAGCGTATATTGAACAACATACAAGATGAAAGATCTTTTCATGTAATAAATAAAGGTTTACCAGGCCAAGACACAAGTTTCATAGTTAAATTTTTGCCAGAATATTTGGAAAAGTACAATCCTCACCTAGTCTTAGCGATGGTTGGTATTAATGATAATCGGTTTGTACCGGTTAAGGCATATGCAACAAAATCTTTGCCGGATAATAGTGGCTTGTTAAGCTTGGTAGAACAATCTCGGACGTATGGATTGATCAAATGGATCATACGCAGCCTGAGATTACGTATCTATGGAGACGAGTCGCAATTAATGCTCAACAATAGAGTTTCTGAAATTGTCAACGAATCAACCACATACCACTTATCGAATCCAAATGTTACTGATCTTCATCCGCTGACAATTCGAAATCTTAATCATATGGTCAGGATGTCTTCCGAACGGGGGAGTAAGTTTATATTTGTACAATACGCGTTGAGAAAAATAGATGTCCTAGAAAAGGTGATCATTGGTGAGGTGTCTTACATAAGTAATTATCAAATTTTTGTAGATTTATTAGGCAAATACCCATACGATGAACTGTTTTCAGATGAGTTTGCTGGTGATTTTGGTCATGCCACAACCTTTGGAAATAGGATCATCGCTGATAATGTGGCGAGACAGTTGTTGATGTTTCTTAATCAGAAGAAATAGTTCAACGAATCTTATGACTAGCTAGATTTAGAAGTTGAATGTAATTTAGACTGGGTGCCCGATTGATTATTTCACGTACGCCGTATCGAATTTCGCTATTTGGAGGTGGGACTGATTATCCAACTTGGTATAGAAAACATGGTGGGAAGGTTCTAGCGACAACAATTGATAAATACCTGTACATTACGGTCCGTCGACTACATCCTTATTTCAAGCATAGACTAAGGCTCGTGTATTCAGTCATCGAGGAATGCCAATCATGTGAAGAGCTTAAGCATCCTGCTGCTAGGGAGGTACTCAGATATCTTGGTGTACGGCAAGATGTCGAAATACATTACGACGGCGACTTGCCGGGCCGAAGTGGGATGGGTTCCAGTTCTGCGTTTACAGTCGGGTTGCTGAATGGACTAAGTGAATATCTTAATCGGAACTCAACGCCCTACACGCTTGCAGAGGAAAGCATACATATAGAGCAACAAATAATTGGCGAATCAGTTGGTAGTCAGGATCAGGTTAGTGCTGCCCACGGCGGCTTTAACATAATTGAATTCCAGAAAAACGATGTGATTGCGATTAGTCAACTAGAGGCAACAAAAGATCGTGTCGAACAATTAAATGATCACTTGATGTTGTTTTATACCGGTGAGTCTAGAATAGCCGAAACCATTTCTACCAGCTATTTGCAGACGCTCAATTTACAGAAGGATAAGCTGTTTAGGCTGTACGATATGGTAGAAGAAGCCCAAGAGTGCATCAGCGGAGATCGAGATTTATGTCGGATCGGGGAGTTGCTTGATGAAAGCTGGGTTTTGAAACGATCTCTTTCTGATATTGTCTCAAACGAGAATATTGACGCATACTATTCTGCCGCAAAATCCGCCGGTGCACTTGGTGGAAAATTGACCGGAGCTGGGGGCGGTGGAATGTTACTGTTGTTTGTACGACCGGAAAATCAGCAATCAGTTTGTAAAACTCTAAGTCACCTTCTCCATATTCCGTTTCGATTTGAAACAACGGGTAGTCAGATTATTTTTTCTGATAGCAGGACACAAAGCTAAGGTCAGTGTTCTTATGCGCCTAGATTATTGGTAGTATCGCAAGCATGGATGTCCTTTTTGTAAGTCCTGGAAACGCAAATCAGATTTATCAAGATCTGGCGACAGAATTTTCTGCGATTGAACCCCCGACTTGGGCCCTCCTTTTGGCTCAATCAGTACGGGCTGTTGGATTCAACCCTGGAATCCTCGACGTAAATGCAGAGAGACTAAGTACTGAGGAGGCCGTTTGGAAAATAAAATCACTTAGCCCAAGACTCATATGTCTTGTTGTCTATGGTCAGAATCCGAACTCAGGCACAGTTAATATGGCTGGTGCTGTGGATATTGCTGACAGCGTAAAAAGAAACAATTTAGAAATACCAATATGTGTAGTGGGTTCGCATGCTTCGGCGCTACCAAAGGAGGTACTTCGGAATGAAGGGTCAATTGATTTGGTGTTATGTAATGAAGGCGTATATTCTTTGCGCAATCTATTGTCAAAGGACGTAAAAGATTTCGAAGAAATCGGTATGGTACGTGGTATAGGGTATCGTAAAAACGGGAAAATAACTCTTACCCCCCCGGAAAACATTGTTCCACAAGAACGTATGGATATTGATTTGCCGGGATATGCATGGGACCTACTGCCTTATAAGGAGACACCGCTCGATCTTTACAGATCTCATTTCTGGCATGCAGAATATAGTCACGAAAAACGAAGTCCTTTTGCAGCCCTTTATACGTCTCTCGGGTGCACTTTTAAATGCGAATTTTGCATGATTAATATTCTCAACCGAAATGATAACGATGAGATTGGTATAGCTGATAATTACGCAAAGATGAGGCATTGGTCTCCAGAATTTATTATTAAGGAGTTTGATCAACTAGTAAGTATGGGTGTCAGAACTCTTCGAATCAGTGACGAAATGTTTTTGCTAAATCGCAAGTATTTCGAACCGCTCTGTCAAAAGCTTCGGGATAGAGGATACGGAAAATTATTGAATATGTGGGCCTACTCTAGGGTCGATACCATTAGGAACCATGAACACCTTAAATTGATTAAGGATGCCGGTATAAAATGGCTTGCACTTGGCATAGAAAGTGGAGACGAAAAAGTTCGTCGAGAAGTCACGAAAGGAACGTTCGAAGAAGTTGATATTCATAGTGTGATTGGAGCAATCGAATCATCTGGAATTGAGGTGATAGCAAATTATTTGTTTGGATTACCCGGGGATACCACTGAGACTATGGAAAAGACTTTGAATCTCGGATTAAGCTTATGCACGATGGCGTGGAATGGATATCCAGCTATGGCCTTGCCAGGAAGTCGGCTTCACAAGTTAGCTGTGGAAAAAAATTATGAGCTTCCTTCAACGTATTCAGGCTACTCATTTCACGGGTACGATACGTTGCCACTAGCAACTGACCACCTAACACCAGCCGAGATTATAAGATTTCGAGATCGGGCATTCGAAATTTATCATTCCCATCAGCCATTTTTAGAAAAAGTAGAACGCCGATTTGGCAAAAAAGCGGTAAGAAATATTGAGGAATTGGCTAAAGTTAGACTAAAGCGTCGCTTACTAATAGAACAAGAAGATGAATAAACTCAAGCCAGCCGATTTAATTAGCTTCGAGGAAAGGGTTGCGGAAGTTTTTAACTCAGGTCTAATACGTGCGCCAGTGCATTTGTATTCAGGAAACGAAAAAGAAATGATTGATGTTTTTGAGGACATCGAAGATGAAGATTGGGTTATGTGCTCCTGGCGAAGCCATTATCAATGTTTACTTAAAGGTGTACCGGAGGAAGAGGTGTTCACAGAGATTCTGAGCGGCCGATCAATATCGCTATGTTTCCCGCAATATAGAATATTTTCGTCGGCAATTGTCGGTGGTGTGTTGCCAATCGCGACTGGTGTGGCCCTGTCGATCAAGAGGAATGATGACCAAAATCAAGTACATTGTTTTATGGGTGACATGACTGCCGAGACGGGTATAGCCCATGAGTGCATTAAATACAGTCAAAACCATGATTTACCTATTCGTTTTATCATAGAAGACAATGGAATTTCAGTCTGTACCGATACCAATTCAGTCTGGGGAATGAAGCGGTCGAGTTTTGCTTCCCAGGACAATCCAAAGGTTGTGTATTACAAATATCAGAATTCTTATCCTCACGCAGGAGCCGGGGTCCGAGTTCAGTTCTGAAGGCTACGTAAGTGTATTTTGATGAATTAAAGAAATCCATGGACTGGCTTGCCCAGAAATCAGACACCGTCTTTATTGGGCAGGCAGTTGCAGTCCCAGGAACAGCGATGTTTGGGACACTTAAGGATATATCTAGAACTAAAATTATTGAACTTCCGGTTGCGGAAGAAATGCAGTTGGGTATGTCTATTGGGTTTGCCATGGACGGTAAGGTGCCAATAAGTGTTTATCCCCGCTGGAATTTCCTACTATTGGCTGTAAACCAACTAGTGAATCATTTAGACCAAATGAGGATGATATCGAACAGTGGTTATCGACCGAAGGTCATCATCCGGACGGGAATAGGCTCGGAGAGACCTCTTCATCCGCAACACCAGCATATTGGTGATTTTTCCGAGGCCTTTGGCTTGATGCTGAAAAACATAAATGTCATCCGACTAGAGGAACCAGACCAGATATTTGAAACCTACAAAAACGCCTATGAAAGAGACGATGGCCAGTCGTCACTGATTGTTGAGTATGGTGATTATTACAATGAGAAATAGCCAGGTAAAAACGGTGGAGTTCGGTCATCCTCTAATGCAGAACAACATTGATCGCACAGATTTGGATGTGTTGATTAGATATCTTCAGGAAGATGAACCTAGGCTAACCCAAGGTGATAATGTGCGGGCGTTTGAGGAAGAGTGGTCTGACTGGCTGGGAGTGAACTACAGTGTATTTGTAAATTCTGGCTCATCAGCCAATCTAATTACTCTCGCAGTTACAGCACAACTGTACGGAACTGGAGAAGTAATTGTTCCACCACTTACATGGGTGTCAGACATTGCAGCCGTACTCCAAAACGGATTCACCCCGGTATTTGTCGATATAAACCCTTATACCCTTGCAATGGATGCCGATAGGGTTTTGCAGGCTATCAATAGTAAAACTCGCGCGGTATTTCTGACGCACGTACAAGGATTCAATGGGCTCACCCAACATTTGGTTGACGAACTAAAAAGTCAATCAATACCTTTAATAGAAGACGTATGTGAGTCACACGGTGCAACTTTTGGTAAGAATAAACTGGGTTCGATTGGACTGATTTCAAACTTCTCCTTTTATTTCGCCCATCACATGAGCACAATCGAAGGCGGAATGGTGTGTACGAATGATGAAGATATATATCAGAAGTTACGAATGTATCGCTCCCATGGTATGGTGCGCGAATCAACAGATAAACGAATTCAGGAACAATTCGAATTGGAAAACCCGGAACTGAATCCGGATTTTATTTTTGCCTATCCAGCCTACAACGTAAGAAATACAGAAATTGGTGCGGTCATTGGCCGCTCACAGTTAAGTCGGTTGGACAAGAATAATGAGATTCGAAGACAGAATCACAAACTCTTTCTTGACAATTTGGACGGAAATAAATTTAGGACCAATTTTGGTTTGAAAGGTAGTTGTAACTATGCTTTCAATATAATTTTGAGGAATGCTGACTTCAATCTACGAAACAGACTTGAGGCGGCAATGGATAAAGCAGGAGTTGAATATCGTAGAGGTAGCTCGGGTGGAGGTAACCAGATTCGGCAACCTTATCTACGCAATATAGTAGGTGTAGAGGAGTGGAAAAACTATCCTCAGGTCGAACACGTTCATTTTTTTGGCTGGTATGTTGGTAATTTTCCAACGTTAGATAAACGGTCAGTTCTTGATTTGTGTCAGTTAGTGAATGAAGCCTAAGAATAAAGATAGTGAGTCACCTATTTGGAAGATTCTCTCTAGTCAGGTGCGCTATGAATATCAGCCCTTTTTACGTGTAGACAAACAGAGGGTTCAGTTGCCCGATGGTCGTGTAATTGGTGACTACCATCAGGTTAAGATGCCAGAATATTGTTTAATATGCCCCTTGACGTCTGAGCGAAAGCTTGTAACGTTGCATGGCTATCGGCATGGCGTAAGAAGAGTCACTTCGTTTCTTCCTGGCGGTCTAATTGATTCAGATGAAACGCCAGTCGAATCAGCAAAGCGAGAACTTTTGGAGGAAACTGGATATATGTCAGAGAAATGGGTCTCGCTGGGTAGTGACACGCCGCATTCTAATTATGGGTGCGGTCGGGTCCATATTTTCAAAGCTATGGATGTATCTCAAATTACCAATCCGGATTCAGGCGATTTGGAAAATATGGATATTAGAATTGTCGATTCGAAAACAATCAAGAAGTGGATAGAATCTGGGAACATAGATTCAATATCCAGTGTCGCCGCTATTACACTAGGTCTAGGCGATATATTCTGATCTAACTGTATACATAGATTTCTGTTCCCTCAAGACCCGATTGTAAGCTGTAGCTTTATCTCACAACACAGCTGTTTGATTGTTGTGAAGCTGCTTATCTCCTCTCTACATTAGTTAATCTTTAAGCGAATAGTGGTTTAGAAATAAGATACCCTTTTGAGAGTGATTCTAGGGAATCTGTAACAGCCACGACTAATTGTCGGCAAACAACTAGATGCTTAAATGATGAGTAGTTTTTCTATTCATAAGCCCTTAAACCTATGAATATAGTAATCTATACCCTATATGGAAACACCCGAGATATCCGTGGTTGTCTTAGCCTACCGCGGTGCAGACACAATAGACGACTTTGTGGCGTCTCTTGTAGCTTCGTTAGAAAAATTGAATTTATTGTGGGAAATTGTGTTAGTTGGAAATTATTTTGAAGGTATTGGAGATGGGACACCTACTGTAGTAACTGACATTGCTTCGTCAGATTCTCGAATTCTATCGATCACTAAGGTCAAAAAGGGGATGATGGGATGGGATATGAAACTTGGGTTGGATATGACCTCAGGGAAAACTATAGCTGTAATTGATGGTGATGGACAAATGCCATGCGAGGATGTAGTTCGTGTCTACAAACTCCTAAAAGAGAACAACCTAGATTTTGTAAAGACTTATAGATCAACAAGGTATGATGGCCCTTATAGAAAGTTTATTTCGATAACATACAATTTATGTTTTCGTTTTTTATTCCCTGGCATTGATTGCCGAGACATTAATTCTAAACCAAAAATTATGACTCGAATGCTCTACGAAAAACTCAACCTTAACTCTAATGGGTGGTTCATTGATGCCGAGATTATGATTCTGGTAAGACGATTTAAAGCTATGACAGGAGAAGTAGCAACCAAATTTACTAGAATTGAATCTCGACCTTCGTTCGTAAAGCCTATAGCGATTCTTGAATTCTCTGCTAATCTCGTATGGTACCGAATTAAAGAATATTTTGTGTGATAAAGGTTTGAATAGCATACCCTTATGTTGGTTTTAGTGACTGGAAGTTCAAGTCCTTGGGGGAGGAAGTTAGTTTCCGAACTGATTAACAACGGTAGATATTTGATTCGTCTTCTGGAACATAAAACGCTTGTCGAACAAACAGGGTGTGAGGTATACAAAGGAGATGTTACTGACCTGAGTTCGATGATGGATGCTTGCGCAGGTGTTGATGTGGTAATTCACATGGCAGGCTTATCTTATTCCCATCGACAACAAGCCTACTTCGAAGTAAACGAAGGTGGAACAAAAAATATCGTTACAGCGTGTGAAAAACAATCTGTAGATCGACTTATTCATATTAGCTCCGGAGCAGCTACGGAGAAAAGCGGTGCATACGGTGTGAGTAAGCTCCGTGGGGAAGATCTAGTCCGAGGATGTGAGGGTCTTAGATGGGTTATCTTGAGGCCGTCCGAAATTTATGGCCCGGAAATGAACGAGGGGATAGGACAATTGTTAGCTTGGATAGATAAATATCCTTGGATTCCCATAATTGGAGACGGATCATATTTATTGAGCCCAGTTTATGTAGACGACGTTACCAATGCAATTGTACGTATACTGAACAAAAAAGATTTAAATGAGGAAATTTTAAATTTGTGTGGGCCCGAACAAATAGCCTTTACTGAATTGGTTGATCGAGTCGCCCAGACATATAAAGTGAGCCGAAGAAAAGTCTTCGTCCCGATCTGGATCGTAAAAATTAGTGTCTATATTTTAACAATTGTGCAAACGAAATTTGTATTTCTCGATCAAATTCCCCGACTCATAAACGATAAACCACAGTTCTTAGATAAAACTCGGGAAACTCTTTCGTATTCTCCAAGGACAATTGAGGAAGGCTTGCATGCTTTGCAATCGACTAATTCTTAGACAATTTATGTCTTTCTGCCGGTTACTAGATACTGACCACCGACTGGCAACCAGCTTAAATATGGATCCAAACAATTGAGTATAGAAAAATATTTTGGGAAAAATGTTGTGTAGATAACTTTGACGTTTGTAAGAGATGCCTCGCGTAACTGACTTTTCAATGTTGTTGGAGAAACTAATATCGCATCCTGATCAAAAATGCAGTCGTTGACAATTTTTCTGGTAACAGGGTTGCCTGGGTTATGTTCCCAAATAACTAGATTTCCATCTCGATTTAAAAGAGAACAAAGTTGTTGAATTATTCTCGTATGTTCAATGTGTGGAATATGGTGGAAAACCCCAGAGGCAAATATAAGGTCAAACTTTAGGGCTTGCCATTCAAGGGTAGTGGATTCGTGGAAAAGAATTTCATCATTAAATCGTGATCGCGCTTGTAATATCGAATCCTTTGAAGGATCTACACCTGTGTATGTGACTTGTGGAAAAATGTGTCCGATAGAACTATATAGATTGCCAATTCCACACCCAAAATCGAGTAGACGGAAAGGCTTCCCGGACAGCGTCGGGAAAAGGTTCTTTAACTTCTGAAGTTTAGCGATGACTAAGCTATTCGTGCTGTAACCGGTTGGGCTAACGGCATTGTCTACCAGTTCATTATATTTTATGGAATACTGATCGAATGAATCACGCATGGAAACTATTTCCCGACTCGATGTCCCAGTTACTTATTATTCATTAGTATTACTATGATACTGGTATTTTTCTATAGTTATTTTTCCCAAGTAGATATTTAGGGTAGCATCGAGAGTACCTAATGGGTTTAGTACATACTAGTGTCATAACCTACTCCGTAAATTAGATTCCCTAGACTCTATTTGCATATATTTTGGAAGGGTTTTTATCTGGACTGTTATCGAGATACAGACACGGACAGATAACGCCGGATGTTGGGCAAGAAAGTCTTTTACTTAGTTTGAAGAATTCAGAGGTATCAATTTGACCGACTTGATCTCGGGGGCCTTATGTTCTTCAAGAATGTGATTATGGTAGGGAACGCGATTTTCTAAGCTATTGGAGAGATCAACTGACGGTCCGGAAAGAGATAACCTGCTAGCGTTGGACTCGGATTAGCGTTAACGTCGTTAGTTCCCGAGAGATAGGTAGTGAGGGATTCAGGGCAGGTTGTAAATTATTCACTGCGACTCCATATTATCGTGTTACCTAACATCACACCTTCCTTTGTTGAAGTATCTCATGGTAGCCACATTACTGCAGGCGTATGTGTCCAACAATCTACCTGTGGCGCTAATTTTCACCGCAGTATCCAAATCCGTTCAAGCAATGGTCAAACCGGACTGAATCTGTAATGAATAACTGTGATTCTGTACGTCGGGGGGTCTACGAAATGAATCTGATTAATCTTAAGCCGACAATGGATAAAGGTGTACCGGTGCGTGTGTTTAAGTGGTTCGAAATGTGCCAGTGCTAGGCGCATACTTTGCCCAAGATGTGTATTGGATGGGAACAAAAAACAGAATCTCTATTTGTCTGATCCTGGGGGCTGGAGTCCTAGGGTTCTGTCACGGAATTAAGTTAGCAAACTGGCAGGTAGCTGTGGAAGGAGCGCAGGTATTGGCTGGGCTAGTTGGGTACCCAGAATCGAGTCCACAGGGGGTCTATCACAGAAAGCTGTGGACTCTTCTAAATCAGGCGTCCGCACTAGCGCTGTTATTAGGAGTGCCGGAACGGTCGCTATCGATTGTTTTGAGTGGACTTGGTGGATCTGCCTTTTATGTAGGAATTACGCTTATCTCCTATGCCGCATCAAGGAATGTAATTGTTTCTCTAATAATGCCATTGATGGTCTTGTGGACCGGCGCTGCTGGTGCTGCAGGAGGGATAACCTATCCGGTGATATTGCTCAATTCACCGCACACTTATGGATCTTTTGGGCTGTCGGTTGTTGTTATAGGTGTTGGTCTGATTGG
>Ga0315338_1003233_pt1 | contig 14537 bp, 12 predicted proteins | sample ASW8metaG_FD_204518 | JGI IMG/M metagenome (GOLD analysis project Ga0315338, IMG submission 204518) | Ammonia-oxidizing marine archaeal communities from Monterey Bay, California, United States - ASW #8 | ecosystem: Environmental > Aquatic > Marine > Coastal | place: USA: California | collected... | reverse complement strand
GTTTGGCTTTGATCACGCCATTTTGGAAGTGGGCCCGTGGAGCACCCAGGCGGCAGAAGCCCTCTTTCTTGAAGGCCCCAATGCCTTTGAAATTGATGCTTCGTCTCGCGCTGGCGGAATGGCCTTTCCCTTCCTGTTCTTCCAGGAAGAAGCGGATCTGGCCCGCGACATTGTTGATCGGTATGAGGGCGTTGGACCCGCCCTGTGGGGCGTGGACCAGGAATTTATTGCGGGCGGCACCATATTGGCGGATCGCCTCGGCGAGTTGGCTTCAACCGAAGCGCAACACGCTGCCGTGACTGACTATCGAGCCGGGTTAGCTGAAAACCCATGGATGCTAGGACTCGCTGACCGGTCAGCGTTTGACGATCTCTCATCAGCGTTTACCGAGGGTGAGGGCCACGCGATTGTTGAGGAAATGATCCGGTCGAACCGAATTTATGCGCCGTTCACTGGTCGGGGCGGCAGTGGCTATACGGCCAACCTGGAACGCGAGCAGGGCATGAAGCATTATTTTCTACATTCCTGGAACGAGATTGAGGCGCGCAATGGCGACAATCCGCGGGTGTTTTTGAAATTTGGCGGCTATCACATGATGCGCGGGCATTCCGGAACCAATGTGCCCAGCCTGGCAAATTTCATCGCGGAATGGTCTATCGCTGAGGGCACCAATTTTTACAATATCATGGTCGATTGTGTCGGCGGCGAGATGACGGATCCGCGTTCGGGCGAGACTTCGCATTGCGACAGTTATTTTGATACGACGGATACGCTCTTTGAAGGGCTCGCGGCACATGGGCCGGTGGTCATCAATCTGGAAGCCCTGCGCCCGATGGCCTCGGCCAGCCGGGACATGGATGCGAACCTGCGCCAGTTGATCTTCGCCTTCGATGCCTATGTGGTGCTGCCGGACGTGGCAGCCGCAAACGTGATCGAGGCACCCTGAATACAGGCTGACCGGCCGAAGCAAATTGCTAATAGCTTCGGTCGGCCTTGCCGTATCCAACGGGTGGGACCATATGGTCGTTCAAGTGACTCGTCGGAGTGCTGAATGTCCAATCCACCACCAGTTTCTGTGCGCGACGCCACCATTGCGGGTCTGTCCGGCTATCTGATCTGGGGCGTTTCGCCGCTATTCTTCCGCCTGCTCAACTTTGCCGGCGCGTTGGAAGTGGTTCTGCACCGGGTACTCTGGGCGGTGCCATTATTGTTTGGCCTGTTGTGGCTGACGGGCAGTTTGAAGCTCACCTTCCAATCGATCGCCGACAGGCGCGTTTTCGTCACGCTGATCGGAACCGCTTTTTTAATCTCTGTGAATTGGTGGACCTTTGTTTACGCAGTGAATAGCGGGGCGTTGCTACAGGCTTCCCTGGGCTATTACATCAATCCATTGATGAGCGTAGCGGTCGGCGTAGTCGTGTTGCGCGAACCGCTGGGGCCCTGGCGCATTGCCGCGGTGATTTTCGCGACGCTGGGCGTGATCAATCAGATTGTCTCTGTTGGCGAATTGCCCTGGATCACGCTGCTATTGGCGACGAGCTTTACGGCCTATGGATACTTGCGCAAAACGGTGCCCGTCGATGGCCGTATCGGCCTGTTCTGGGAAACCGTGTTTGTACTGCCGTTTGCAATTGGCGGGTTGGGCTGGCTCTACGGGCAAGGAATTGTCGGATTGCCAAACAGCGCGACCCAGCTTGGCCTGTTGGCAATGGCCGGGGTCATAACGGTGGTCCCGCTTACGCTTTACATCATCGGGACTCGCGGCCTGCGTCTGTCGACAATGGGCGTGCTTCAATTCACTGCCCCGACCCTGCAATTCACTCTTGGTGTCCTGGCGGGTGAGCCTTTCACCTCGGCCCATCTGGTGACGTTCGCCCTGATATGGACGGGCGTGGGTCTGTTTACCTGGAGTCAGTTGCGCCGGGAGGACAGCGCAGCGTAGGCTGGCGTTTTGTAGTGCAGCCGAACGGGTCCCACGCATGAGCGCCTTTCCAATCCCGACACGTATCAAGGTCAATGGTATAGAGCTCTCTGTACACCAGGCCGGGCCGGAGGACGGCCAGCCCCTGCTGCTGGCACATGGCTGGCCGGAACTGGCCTATTCCTGGAAGAACCAGATCAATGTGTTGGCCGGGGCCGGGTATCGGGTGATCGCGCCGGATTTGCGCGGCTTTGGCGCGTCTGATTGTCCCGTGGGCACCGAGCATTACACCGTGGACGAAATGGTGGGAGACTTTACCGGCCTGCTCGATGCGCTTGGTCATGAGCAAGCTGTTTTCGTCGGTCATGACTGGGGCGGCATTCTGGTCTGGCATGCCGCGATGCTGGCGGCTGACCGGGTGCAGGGTGTGATCGGGGTGAACACGCCGCACCTGCCACGCCCCTCCATACCTCCTACCGAGACCTTCAAGACAATTGGTGGAGCGGATCACTACATCCTGCGCTTCCAGGAAGACGGATATGCGGAGAGCCGCTTTGAGGGCAAGGAGGAAGACTTCTTCGCCTTCGTGTTTGGGGCCCCGCCGGAAGTGGATGATATAGAGAGCCTGTATCCCGACATCACCCATATCGTGAAGCATTTCGAAAACTTCACAGGCCGCAAGGAAGAACACGCCGTCGTTAAACCGGAGGATCGCAAGGTTTACGCGGAAGCGTTTGCCAAGACAGGCTTTGCGCCGGGCTTTGGACTGTACCGTAATTTCGACAGTAATTGGCAACGCATGGGCGGTGTCGATCATCGCCTGCCCCTGCCCTGCCTGATGGTGGCCGCCGACAAGGACTTCATGCTGCCCCCCAAGCTGTGCAGCTGGATGCCGGCCCTGTGCAAGGATGTGGAGATCAATATTCTGGAAGATTGCGGCCATTGGACGATGTGGCAGCAACCGGATCAACTCAATGCCCACATTCTGGAATGGCTGGAGCGGCGGTTTCCGGCTTAGTGCTGATCCACAAGGATCTGGTTGCCGTCCGGGTCTTTGAGGGTGAAGTGGCAGGGGCCGTCTTCGCCCGTGGTTTCGGTTTCGATGGCATGGCCGGCGGCCTTGATCGCGGTTTCAACGGCGCGGCCGTCGGCGGGATTGAAGGTCATCATATTGCCCTGGAACATGTTCTGAAACAGGCCAATCTTGGCGTCGCCGTTTTTCAGGATGATCCAGTTTTGCTCAATATTGCCGGCGATTTGCTCGAATCCGAAAACGGAATAGAAGGCGACCGACTTGTGAATGTCGGCAACGCTCAGTGAAACCGAGAAATTGCCGAGCTCAACACCTGTATTTTCTGCCTGACCCATTTTGTCTGCTCCTGTTGGCGAGTCGAATGACCATCCTAACGCGTTAACTCTATAATTGGCAGATTAAGTGGGGCGCAAAGCCTCACAAACAGCTATAGAGCGCCTCGATTAACCTTGTGGGACGCGGGTCTCCGGCCAGGAAGTGCTTCTGCCGATTCATGACATAGGCGCCGCTCAATTGGTTAACGGGATCGGCAAAGGAACAGGAGCCACCCCAGCCGGAATGGCCGACGGTTTGTGGGACGGGGCCGTAAAACCCCGGCTTTGTATTGCGCATCACTCCGGCGCCCCAGGACAGGTCGAAGGGCAGAACTTTGTCGGGCCCCTCAACGCGTTCGGTAACCAGCGCCTCAAGCGTGTGTTCGGAAATGAAGCGCTTGCCTTCCAGGCGACCCTTGTCGGCATAGACCGACATCAGACGGGCCAATGCCGCGGCTGTTCCATGGCCATTGGCTGCGGGAAACTCCGCCATGCGCCATTGGCTGGCTCCACGGCGGCCGGGTGATGACCACGCTTTAAGGAAGGCTATTTCGCGGATCGGGTTTATTTCCCCAAGCGCCGGCATTTGTTTGGGCATGGCATGTTCGGCGGCGCGCTCATGTTCGCTCTCGGGCAGACCGACGTGAAAATCGATGCCGCGTGGTCCACACACTTCTTCTCGCAGCAGGGCACCAACAGAGCGGCCATCCGTGCGGCGGGCAAGGGCATCGACAATGAAGCCGAAGGTGACCGGGTGATAGCCGGAGCCGGTGCCGAGCTTCCACAGCGGCGTCTGGTGGGCCAGCCGATCCTCGATCAGGGCAGAATCAAACCAGTCGCCGGCATCCATTTTTTCGGCAATGCCTGAAAGGCCCGCCTGGTGCGACAGGGCCTGCGCGACAGTGATTTTGGATTTACCGCTCGCGGCAAATTCGGGCCAATAATCGGCGACGGGCGCATCGTAATCGAGCAATCCACGGTCTACCAGTTTAGCAACGACCAACGCGGCGACGGCTTTACCGGTGGAATAGACGGGGACCAGCGTGTCGGTGGTCCAGAGCCGGGTCTTCTTGCGATCCACCCAACCTGCATGGATATCGACAACCAACTCGCCCTGTTTCCAGATTGAGAAGCCGGCACCAATCTCGTCATGATCGATCCAATTGGACAGGAATACCTCGGCAACCGGTTCGAATCCGGGCGAGATATGTCCTTGAAGGGCGGGGCCGTCAGTGGCGGCGAGCGATTGTGTCGTCATCCAACGTGGCTAACCTGTTCCGGGCCGCGCGATCAAGGGGACCGGTAATTGAATTGACCAGCGCGCCCGCTACAGGGCTTCGGCTTCCAATTGGATCAATGGTTTTGACAGCACATCATTGGCCGCGACGACCGGCAATTCCGGCGAATTCCATTCATTGGCGCGCTGAATCACCGAGAATGTTGCCGCTGTGGAATGCTCTAGCGCGTCTTTTGGGCTTGCGCCGTTGACGATCTCCGTGAGGAAACAGGCGGTCAGAAGGTCGCCCGTGCCGTTGGGGGCTTTGGGGCAACGATCATGGGTCACCATCCAGGCTTCCTCACCATCGATGAACATCACTCCGATTTTACCCTGCCGGGGCAGTGAGGAAATAAGCGCAGGACATTCCAGCGAACGCGCCGCCCGGATCATCGAGGCGAGATCGCTGAGCGGCCTACCCGTCATGTGCCCGAGCTCAAACAAATTTGGGGTGATCAGATCGGCCTGGGAGACGAGCTTGTCCTTGATCGCCGCGGCGATCGGACGATCGACATACAGGCCCTCAGGCGAATCACCTATGACCGGGTCGACCACGATAAGCGGCTGATCCGCGAAGGCACGCAGCCCGTTGATGGTGCGCGGTGCCGCCCGTACGGCTCGGATGGTGTCGGCGGCGGCGAAGACATGGCCGACACCGGCAAAATAGCCGGTAAGCATGACGTCAGTCAGATTGAGCATGCCCTGCTGCACCACGCCGGACAGCATGCCCTCAAATACATCTTGCTCCACAACACCACCGCCAGGCTCACCCCACCCGGGGTGACGGCCATACGTCACGGTTGGCACCAGCATGGTGTCGATGCCTGCGGAATTGAAAACACGTTGCTGCAAACTGCCACCGACCATAGAGGCCGCAACGTGGCTGGAAAGAATGAGGGCCATCGGCATGCAGACATGCTATATCCAAATTTCAAATAACCCAAAGCTTTCAAATGCGACGACTTCTGCGCTCTGCGCTTTTTGTTCCGGCCTCCAACCCACGTGCCATCGAAAAGGCCGCCCATCTGGGAGCCGACATGCTGGTGCTCGACCTCGAGGATGCTGTTGGTCCGGATGAAAAATCCGAGGCTCGCGCGCGGGTGATTGATGCCCTCACGCGTTGGGAAATTTCTGGCTCGATTCGTGTCGTTCGGGTCAATGCGCTCAATGGCGAATGGGGTGCGGCCGATATTCGGGCCGCCGCTCGCGCAGATGCGATCATTTTACCCAAAGTGGAACATGTCGGCGAATTGCATGACGCGCGTTCAGCCCTGAGCTCTCAAGGGTCTTCGATCGCCACATGGGCGATGATCGAGACACCTCTAGGCGTATTGCATGCCGATCAGATTGCCGCGGCGACCGGAACAGGATTGAGCGGCCTATTGGCCGGTGTGAATGATCTCAGCAAAGAATTGCACTGCTCTGTCGATGCGCAACGGATGGCCTTGATCCCACACCTGGCACGCATTGTTTGCGCCGCTCGAGCGAACGGTCTGTATGTGCTGGACGGTGTCTACAATGCCTATCGTGACGCCATCGGATTTCAGCTGGAGGCGGAACAGGGGCGTAATTTGGGCTTTGACGGCAAGAGCTTGATCCACCCGAACCAGATTGCGCAAACACATACCAGCTTTAGTCCCCCAACATCGGAACTTGAACGCGCGGCGCGAATTGTCGCTGCGTTTGCTGACCCCAAAAATGCCGGAAAAGGGGTGATCGCGCTAGATGGTGATATGGTGGAAAGGCTGCATCTGGAGGCGGCGCGAAAGACGCTGGCTGCAGCTGGTGGCAATGACGCCTGAAAAACCGTGTAAACTAATCGAAATTATATTTGTGGGCCGTTTCAAAACCCCGCCGAACCGGCTTTCATCGGGCCAATCGAGGAAGAAAAGAATATGAGCAAAACCACCACGATCTGGCACAATCCGCGTTGTTCGAAATCACGCCAAACCCTCGCAATTCTCGAAGCGCGCGGCGGTACGCTGACTATTCGCAATTACATGGAAGAGCTGGCAAGCGTCGAAGAGCTCAAGACAGTGTTGAAGCAGTTGGGCTTCACGTCTGCTCACGAGTGGCTGCGTAAAACTGAGCCGGATTATCGCGACCTAGGACTAAAGGCGATCGAGGATGAGGAAGCGATTTTCGAAGCCATGTCGCAATATCCCAAGCTGATCGAGCGCCCCGTGGTCATTCATGGTGATGAGGCGATGATCGGTCGCCCGCCGGAACAGGTCCTCGAACTGTTCTAGGTCGTTACACCTAACGCTGCTCCACATTGCCGTATTCCTGCTGCGCGTGCATCGCTGGTCAGGCGACATCGACGCTGCCTGCCGTCAATTGTCCATCACATTGGTTCGTTGATCATGTGGGGGTACCGCGCTCGACCGGGCTGGCGGACTCTAGTGGCGACCCGCCAAATAGGTTCCGCGGTTAAATTTACCCTATCCAGATCACCAAGATATGCGGCCAATCACCACCGGTAATTTGGACGATTCCCCGTGTGTCCAGATAATGATCTTGCGCACGAAATCTGTATTACCTCCGCATTGGGCTGAATACTCACTCAACCTTCGTTGGAGGCATCACGCAACAATGAAAGTGCTTGCAGGGACAGAAATATCACTACTTTTTCAATCATGGGAGATTTGCAAAGATTTGTGAGTCGAATCATCGAAAAAGAGATATCCTGTTAACCATAATATCGGACTCCCACCCTAAGTCAGAAACCCGGTCGCATTTCCTTGCAATTTTCACAGTGACCGATCCAAGCAAATTGAGGGACACATCATGAGCATCAAGAAGAAACTACTGGCCTGCTCGGCTGGTGTTGCGTTCGCCGTAACTGCCATGCCTGCGGTTGCTGTCGCACAAAGCGGCGGCGTCGTTCCAGACGTTATCGTCGTGACAGCGACAAAGCGCGAATCTACTGTTCAGGCGCTGCCATTTTCGATCAATGCGCAAACCGAGGCCGACATCCGGCGCACCGGTGCAGATTCGATTGAAGACCTAGCACGTAATGTCGCCGGCCTGACGATCCAAAATCTTGGGCCTGGCCAAAGCCAAGTTGCCATCCGCGGCGTATCTGCTGGTCAGATCGTTCGTGACCAGCCGGGCGTGAAAGAGCAGGTTGGTGTCTATCTTGATGAATCAGTGATCTCACTGTCGCTCTTTACACCGGATCTCGACCTTTATGACCTGAACCGGGTGGAAACACTGCGCGGGCCACAGGGCACACTATTTGGTTCTGGTTCCATTGGCGGCACGATCCGTTACATCACAAACCAGCCAGATTTTGGTGGCTTTGAGGCCACCGCTGAAGCGGAACTGAATTCCATCTCAGACGGTGGCATGGGCGGTCACGTAAAGGGCATGGTCAATTTGCCTATGGGTGACAATGCGGCTCTGCGGGTTGCCGCCTACAACACAGAATATGGCGGCTATATCGACGCGCTTGGTGAAGGCGGATCGATGAGCGAGGATGTCAATAGTGGCAATCGCCGTGGCATCCGTGCGGCACTGGCTTTCGAGTTGGCCGACAACATCATGATAACACCGCGCGTGGTGTACCAGGAAGTTGGCGCTGACGGGTTCAACCGCCAGGAAGTCTTCAGCCTGTTTGCCAATCCTCACACAACAACACGTCCGGCCATTCAAATGGGCGAACGCCAACAATACCTGCTTCGCGAAGAAGAATTTTCCGATGAATTCATGCTGTTCGACTTGACGGCCGAAATGGAATTTGACGGGTTCGATCTGACATCGATTACCAGCCTGACAGATCGCTCGATCCTGGTCAGTCGAGATGCCAGCGCGTTGACAGGGAGTGTTTCGGTTGACCTCGGTTACACAGACGCAGATGTCCTGCTCCCGTCCAATCTTCGTGACACCACCGAAATCGACATGTTCACGCAGGAAGTGCGTCTCACTTCAAATGGCGGTGGTGATGTACAGTGGATCGTCGGTGCTTTCTTCTCGGAAACCGACCGCGTGTACGCTCAGCGTCTTCCAACACCTGGATATGATGCGGCAACGGACCTAGCACTCGGTGCTGGTACGTCGGCCGGTGCCGCCAATGGCTTCGGTGCCGATTCCCCGTTCAATTCCGATCTGCCCTACACGATCGAACAGACGGCCATCTTTGGTGAAGTGAACTGGCAGGCAACGGATCGTCTCGAAATCACGGCGGGCGGTCGTTGGTATGACTTCTCTGAAACACGCACGATTCTGACGGGTGGCCTGTTCGCTGCCGGTGGCCCTCTGCAAGAGGATACAACCGAGTCTTCTGGTTTCACGCCGCGTGTGATGGCCAGCTATGAGCTGAACGACACGTTCACTCTGAACGCGCAGGCCTCCCAAGGTTTCCGTCTGGGTGGGGTGAATGATCCGCTCAATACCGGCCTCTGTACAGCCGCTGACCTCGCCGTCTTTGGTGGCTTCCAGGACTATGATGATGAAACATTGTGGAACTATGAGGCTGGCATCAAGGCGTCTTCGGGTAGCACCACCTTTAATGCTGCGGTGTTCCACACCCAGATTGATGGTCTGCAGGTCACATTGGATGCCGGTTCGTGTTCCTCACGGATCTCGTTCAACGTCCCTGAAGCCCACACCACCGGTGTGGAGTTTGAATTCAGCACCGAGATCGCTGATGGCTTCTTCCTGAACCTGTCTGGTAGCGCGCTTGAGGCGGAGTTTGACTCAACTGTTCTTGATGGAACTGGCGCAATCCTTGGCGGCGTCGAAGAGGGCAATCGTCTGGCGTCCGTGCCAAATGTTCAGTTCTCTGCGAGCTTCCTGTGGGTCTATGACACACCATGGGCCGGCGCCGGCTCAGAAGGCTTCACAACCTTCGCCGTCCAGCATGTTGGCGATCGTATCACCCAGCCAAGCGACCAGTTGATCGGATCGGGTACATTCCAGTCCGGCCTGCCATTTGGCGGCGCGACCGGCAATGAGTTCAACGTTGTTGATCTTGAGCTTGACCCATACCAGCTGGCCTATTTCAGCACCGGCGTGGATTATGGCGACATGCAAGTCACACTCTTCATGGACAATGTGTTTGATGAAAATGTGAACTTGTCCTTTGACCGTGAGCGCGGTGGTCGCGCCCGTCTCGGTTTCCGGACCAATCAGCCACGCACAATCGGCATCAATATCCGCAAGCAATACTAAGCCTCGCGAATAGCTGACACAGAAACGGGCGGCCCTTGAGCCGCCCGTTTTTTATTGCGTGGTTCAAATTTTGATCAGCGCGGCAAATCGCATTCGATTACATAGGCCAGTATATCGGCGATCTGATCCGGATCGGTGCAAGTGGCCAAGGCGGCCGCATCAATCTCTTTCATTGCATGGGTTAGGGCATCATCACGCAGAGTGATCAGTGGAGTCTGCAGGGCCGCGGCATAGCCAGCGTCAAACGCCGCATTCCATTGCCGGTATTTGTCGCCGAAACGCACGACCACAATGTCGGCTCGTTCAATCAGGGTCCGGGTGCGGATCGCGTTAATTTTGGCGGCCTTATGGTCTCGCCAGAATCCGTTTGTTTCCTCGCCCAGGATCAACTCGCCACATTCATCGCTGTCTGCGTGCACCGTGTTGGGACCGACAAACTCAATCGGCAATTCCAGTGCGTTGCAAGACTTTGTAATGCGATCGCGCCAGTCGCTGTGAATTTCGCCTGACAAGTAAACCGTCCAAACAATTTCGGTCATGATTGCTTCCTAAAATGTGATGTCGACCTCGCCGTCATCCTCAACTGGTCCGGTGAGGATGACGTGATTATCGCTCTCGCGCCACTCGACCAACAATTCCCCGCCGTCCGCCAAAACGGATGCATGGCGTTCAGTTAGGCCGCGCCTGTGCGCCGCTACAAGTGCGGCGCAGGCTCCAGTTCCGCAAGCGGCTGTTAGTCCGGCTCCACGCTCCCAAACTCGAAGACGGATATGGTTGGGGTCGTAAATTTGGGCAAAACCGGCATTGACCCGCTCCGGAAACATCGGATCGAGCTCCACTTCCCGACCCAATTTCGCCACCGGCAGATTTTCCACGTCGTGGACGAAGAATACCGCGTGTGGATTCCCCATATTCACAGCACCGGGCCGCTCAATGCGCACGCCGTCAATCTCGGTAGAAAACGGCAGTTCAACCGTGTCCATTTCTCGAGCCAAGGGTATGTTTTGCCAATTCAGGCGCGGCTCACCCATATCGACACTGACCAGCATTTCGCCCGCCATGCGCGCCTTCAGCAAGCCGCCAACGGTCCCAATGGTCACGTCGGCGCGGTTTCCGGCGCGCATTAATTCCAGCGCCGCTGCTCTTGTGCCATTACCGCAGGCCCCCACTTCATCTCCATCGGCATTCCAGATGCGCATGAAGGCTGTGGTGGTCTCGCTGTCTTCCAGCAAAAGCAATTGATCAAAGCGGTGCTGCAGCGCCCATTCGCGGACCTGGCTAGCGCTAAAATTGACCAAGCCAGCCCGTCCTCGAGCGTCGGCGAGTAAGAAAGCGTTTCCCGCACCATTCATAAGTTTTGCGCGCATATAGCTGCGATACCGTCACGAGGGCTTTGCGTCCAGCGCCACAACAGGGTTAACTGCGCACCGAAACGTTCTAAGGGGAGTGATATTGATGAAACGTGCAGGATTTTGGGCATCAGCGGTGAGTGTTTTGGCGCTTGCGGCGTGCAGCCAGCCCGCTGCGAATGAAGGAGATGCCGTGAGCACTGATACTGCGGAAACCCCGCAATCGGATTCTGTCCGCGAAATTGTGCAGATCGATCCCAATAACGATCCGCGTGTGTGGCTTGAAGAAGTCGAAGGCGACGAAGCGACGACATGGGCGGACGGTCAGAACGAACGGACAAATGCTCGCCTGCAGGGTGATGAGCGCTATCAGGGGCTATTTGATGCGGCTCTGGAACTTTATGAAAGCGAAGATCGCATCCCGTACGGGGCGTATTATGGCGGCTATGTCTGGAATCTCTGGCAGGACAGCGAGCACACGCACGGTTTGTGGCGCCGCACCACCATGGAAAGCTATCTGACTGATGACATCCAGTGGGAGACGATCCTCGATGTGGATGCCCTGTCCGAAACCGAGGGCACCAACTGGGTTTGGCGCGGAGCCAATTGCCTGGCTCCCGATTACGAGCAATGCATGATCACCCTGTCCGATGGAGGCAGTGATGCAGCGGTGCGCCGGGAGTTTTCAATCTCTCAACGGGCCTTTGTTGAAGATGGATTTGTAACTCCGGACGCAAAAGGCGGCGTTAGCTGGATCGATTCAGACACATTAATGGTTGGTCTTGCCAATAGTGAGGCGGACTCAACTTCATCCGGCTATCCGTCCGTCGCCTATCGCTGGTCTCGCGGCACGGATTATGCCGACGCGACAGAGGTTGTTCGCGGAAACCAGGACGATGTTGGCCTGTTTGCATTCCGTTCCGAAGATAGTGACGGCACTGTCTATATGATGGCCTCCCAGGCCGTGACATTCTACGATACAAATTGGTGGTACCTACCTGAAAACAACGCTCCGGTCGCGATCCCTCTACCTACCAAGTCATCAATCCGGGATTTGCATGACGGCCAATTGATCTTCACGCTGGAAGAAGACTGGACACCCGTTGACGGCGGTGAAACGTTCCGCTCGGGCTCATTATTGTCATTCAATATGGCCGAGTTTGCTGCATCCGGTACGCTGCCCTCGATCAATACGGTCTATGTGCCTGGTGCGCGCCAATCGCTCGGCAGTGTTGGGTCAACACGGTCAACGCTTCTCGTTGCTGTCGACGAAAATGTCGTCGGCGGTCTGAAGGCCTTCAATTTTGTTGATGGTGCCTGGGCGTCGCGCGATGTCCCAGTACCCGCCAATATGACGATCCAGCTGAGTGGCACAAACAGTCGTGAGGACATTGCCTTCATGAATGCGGAAGGCTTTCTGACGCCGGATACGCTGTATACGGTCAACACCGCCGATTTGAGCGTCGAGGCGATCAAGTCGATCCCGGAGCGCTTCAATGCCGAGGGCCTTGTTGTGGAGCAGCTTGAAGTCGCTTCGACAGACGGCACATTGGTTCCTTATTTCGTCGTTCGTGCCGAAGATACTGTTATGGACGGAACATCCCCGACACTGCTGTACGCCTACGGCGGGTTTCAGGTCTCAATCCGGCCGAGCTATTCCGGTTCGCGCGGTCGCCTGTGGCTTGAAAATGGTGGCGTCTATGTGGTCGCCAATATTCGTGGCGGCGGCGAGTTTGGTCCGGACTGGCACCAGGCCGGCCTGAAAATGGATCGCCAACGTATCTATGATGATCTGATCTCGGTCGCTGAAGACCTGTCGGATCGCGGCATTTCCAGCCCACGCCGGCTTGGCGTTTATGGTGGTTCCAATGGCGGTCTGCTGACTGGCGTTATGTATACACAGCGCCCGGATCTGTGGAATGCGGTAGTCTCTGCGGTGCCACTGCTCGACATGTTGCGCTTCAACCAATTGCTGGCGGGCGCATCCTGGATGGGCGAGTATGGCGATCCGTCAAACCCGGATGAAGGCGCATTTCTTCGCTCGATTTCCCCGTATCACAACGTAGATGCGAACGGCGATTATCCGGAGATCTACATTTACACATCTCGCAAGGATGATCGCGTTCACCCGGGTCATGCACGCAAAATGGCGCACCTGCTGGAATCGCTCGGGCATGATTATCTGTATTACGAAAACCCCGAAGGCGGGCATGCCGCCGCGGCAGACCTTTCGGAATACGCCCGACGGGATGCCATGCTCTACACTTTCTTGATGCAGAACCTCATGGGTGATGACGAATAGCCGCTGACTTATCGCGCAATGAAAAACCCCCGAGGCCAGGCCTCGGGGGTTTTGTTTTGACATTTGGAGATCTAGTCGAACGCGGCTTCGACAGGCCAGTCATCACTGGCGCTGCGCCAAAGAAGGGACGCAATTTTCCATTCTCCATCGACCTTGAAGAAGGTCATGAAGTTGACACCGGTGACCATAATCTCTCCGGTCACACCACTGACGCCTTCATAGGCCGTTCGAACATGGGCCAGCTCACCGTAGATCACGATGTCAGACCGGGTTTCGCGCTCGGTAAAACCATTGTCCGTCAGAAAGCTCGCACTTCTTTCAATATAGCCCTCAACCGTAATGACACGACCACGCCCCGTCCCCTCCGGGCCGGGACCAACGGCTCCCATGACAGCATCCGGCAGGAACATGCCCCGCATGGAATCAAAATCTCGCTCCTGACCAACCGGGCCGGAAATGACAGCATAAATAGCGTCTACAGCTGCCTGAACGTCCTCTCGATCATCAGCAAATGTAACCGAAGCGGTTGTCAACGTTAGACAAAAAGCGGCAATCGCCGTTGGTATAAATCTCAACATGATATTCCCCCATTGAATGATCCCGCAGTCTGCTTAGGGAGCACATCGGGTTCAAGTTACCAAATGGAGAGGCTTTAATGGCCCCATTTTGCTGGTTTATCGACACGATTATGCTAAACAACGAGCTCCCTGGGGGGCTTCGCGATCCTGATCGCGGGTAAGGGAGTACGCTGTGATGCTTGTTTCGCTATTGCTCGGAACGCTTATCTTGACCACCCAGCCAGAATTGAAACTGGCTGACGACCTGCAACAATTTCGCTCTGATGTTCTAGCTGTTGATCGAAGCTTCACCCCGGAACAACGTGCCGAGGCGGACATCCAGCTGGGCCAAATTGAGGCACAGCTGACGGATATGAGTCAGGCCCAATTCCAACTGTCGCTTGCGCGCGTTATGAACATCTCCAACAACGGTCATTCGGTTTTGCTGGCGTCCGGTTGGGCCAATCAGTTCAACAGCCTGCCCGTCAATTTTTTGATTACCTCGGACGGAATGTATATCGCCGCAGCTGCAGACCATCATTCTGATCTGGTGGGTGCAAGGGTGATTAGTATCAACGGTCATGACCAATCCGTTCTTGAAAGCCGATGGGAT
>Ga0315338_1003231_pt1 | contig 14545 bp, 13 predicted proteins | sample ASW8metaG_FD_204518 | JGI IMG/M metagenome (GOLD analysis project Ga0315338, IMG submission 204518) | Ammonia-oxidizing marine archaeal communities from Monterey Bay, California, United States - ASW #8 | ecosystem: Environmental > Aquatic > Marine > Coastal | place: USA: California | collected... | reverse complement strand
CACGAAAACGCACCCCTATCACTCGCCGATTACCTAAACCACCAACAGTAGAGGCAACTATTGGCTCAAATACTAGGTAAATAGCTTGCAATCGGGCCCTAGTACCATTACCGTAACCCCTAAGTGGAGTCTAGCAAGCAGATAACGGTTGGCGGACCAACGCACTTAGATTTCACGGATGGTCTGGTCTCTGTTAGTAGTAGCATTTACCCTGCCGCTGGTGGAGTGAGAGGGAGTTCGCGACGTGTTAGTTGTGTCCCGAAAAGTAGGCGAGCGAATTTTAATTGGCGACAAGATCGCGGTAACCGTGGTCAAGGTCGGCAATGGTGGGGTGCGTATCGGTATCGACGCTCCTACCGAAATGCCCGTCATGCGCGAAGAACTGGCGATACAAATCCGCCGGGAAGAGCGTGATCGGCTGCTTCGTGCTGAAAGCCCCTGTGCAGACGATCAGTCGTTCGAGGCTGCTCAATCTCCTAACGTAGACGGCGACCGTTCTTAAATCGGGCCTATGTCCATTGCCTTTTGCCCGTTATTTTACGACCGCTGCGTCTTCGCTGGGCACGGTGCTTTTCTGTACGGTTCTTGGTGCTGTTGTCTTCTTCACTGTTCGTGGAGTAATGGACAGTTCTTTGCGAACATCCACCACCGCTGGCCCACGATCTGAGCCTAACGATCCCTGCTGCTGAGCACACTTTTGCAGGCGTTGTAGTTTTTCTGCGACTGAGTCTTCGCTGGGAAGTTGCGCATTGGGAGCAGCGCCCCAGACGACTCTTGTGCCGCCACTAGTAATCAGGTCATACACAAAGTAGCGATGATCCTCCTGAATTTCTTGACGTGCAGAAGGCAAGATGTCTACCAGATGCAAGGCTTCCCAAACTTCAGATAATTCTTCAGCCAGATTCGCAGCCCCAGCGACGCGTGAGTCGTTCCATTGTTGCCCAACGGGGGGACGTCCAATAATTCCGCCGATGCGTGGCAAGTAACGCTTGCGAATCTCGGGCACATCAATCGCTGGCAATTGTACACCAAGCCGATCAACGGGGATTAACTCAACCCCTTCGGTATCACTAAGTTCTACAACGGCCGTCGGTCGGCGGAAAGTCAGTTCGACATGCACCTGGGGTGGAAAATTCTTGGTGATTCGATCAACCGATTCGACCCAGGGGTGGAGCACAAAAGCATCTCGCACCACATTGACAAACGCATCGTCGAGAACCGACAGTCGGCGATCGAGGGCTGAGTTGTGCACGACCTCCGACCGAACATCTGCCGTAATCCACTCGGGAATAGCCGTGGTGGTAATGCGGTCTGCAGTAAGTAAATACCGATCACGATGGATAATCGAAGGGGCAACTTGCTGCCAAGCCGACTGCAAACCCCAACCTGAGAGAACAACAACGGCCAAGACAACAACAACCCGGGCCCGTTGGCGCATCTTCGACTTGGGCTGCGTAGAGGGGCTCTTGGAAGCCGCCTCGTCAGCATCGGTCCGTCGCTTTTTCTTAAAACGTACCACTGCAACACCTCCGTGCGCTGCTAGTATTCGTAACGATATTTAGTTAGCAAGAGTCTGGTAGTCTTACCAGATTTCTAGCTCTGTTTCTAATTCGACTCCAAGCCGCTCAGCGACTCGGCTGCGGATGATATCCATCAGACGCAACACATCCTGACTGGTCGAGCCCTCGTTGGCCACGATAAAGTTGGCATGCCGTTGGCTAACTTCCACAGCTCCCACACGGGTGCCTTTGAGCCCCGCTTGGTCGATCAACATGCCGGCGCTCATACCTCGAGGGTTTTTGAAGACGCTAGCCACATTCTGGTACGACAGCGGTTGCCCTGCTTTTTTAACAATCCACTGTTTCTGCATTCGCTTGGTAAGCTGCTCTGGGTCATCGTCTTCCAGCTGGAATTCTGCGCTGAGAATCACAAGTTCATCGAGGCTGCTCTGCCGGTAGGCGAAGACTAGGTCTTCGCGATCTCGCTGAGCTATCTCGCCAGCACGGGTCATGACGGTTGCTCGGCAGGCCCATTGGCCAATGTCGCCGCCGCGACTGCCAGCGTTGCCGTGTAATGCCCCGCCGATAGAGCCAGGTATGCCGACTAAGGGCTCGAGCCCTGCCAAGCCTGAGCGAACGGTCTCGCTAATGGCATGAGCGAGCTTGGCACCGCCGCCGGCAATCAGCCGACCGCCGCGAATCTGAATATCGGTAAAAATAGGGCTTGAGAGGCTGACCACCATGCCGGGGACGCCGTCGTCGCGTATCAGGACGTTGGATCCGCTACCGAGAACACGGATTGGAACTTCTTCCTCGCAGCAACGGCGTACAAGGGCTGCCAATTCGTCGACCGACTTGGGCTCGGCATAAAACGAGGCCACGCCACCCAGCTTGAGCCAGGTTCGGTCGCCTAACGGCTCGTTTTCTCGTACTATTTTTTCAAACCCACTAACTAATGTCATCGCCGCTTTTTCCTCGAAGAGTAGGCTCCATGGTGACTGGTTGCCTGCCCGTCGTCAATTCACTGAAGCCAGTCTGGGCCATTCTACCCGAAAGCTGAGCAGTATCTACCTCTGCAACTTCCTATCAGGCATATCGGAAGGCTGCACAGGGAGCTTAAGCGGCGGGCTCTATTACTCCGATCGTGCTGTAGCAAAAGGCAATAAAAGGGAGGAATCTGGTAATCTGGGGTCAAATTTGCTCAAGCTAGCCAGCAATTTGGGTGTTACAGGCGAAGTTGGCCCGCGAGATCGCCTGATTGACGCAGGGTCTCGTAGGCGGCGATAGCCACGGAATTCGACAGGTTGAGGCTGCGAACATCGTCACGGGTGGGGATCCGTAGGCAGTGTTCTTGCTGCTCGGTGAGCAATTTTTCGGGCAGTCCCTTCGATTCTGAGCCGAAAACCAGCACATCGCCACGTCCTAGAGGCACATCAAGGTAGGATTGGGTTGCTTTTTTGCTGAAATACCAGAACCGTCGTTCCGCGAGCTGCTCGACCAGCGAGGGCCAGTCGTCGGCGACTTCCCACTCGAGATGCTGCCAGTAATCGAGCCCGGCACGGCGGAGATAGTAGTCGTCGACGCGGAATCCCAGGGGGCGGACGAGCCAGAGTTTGGCTCCGAGGGCTACGCAGGTTCGTCCCACGCTGCCGGTGTTGTAAGGAATTTCGGGTTGGTAGAGCACAATGTGCAGGAGCGGATCGTAGGGCATCTTTGAAACTTGGCTGGTTATTGAGTAGCGAGAGGGACTCGACCGAATAGTCGACACTTCTGACTACGGTCGGAATCGATTATGATACCAGACTCAAATATTCACGCTATCAAGCAGTAATCAGCATAAACCGCCTCAGGGAGATTTTTAAGCATGGCCTATGGTATCGCAATTATCGGAACCGGAATGATCAGTCACTTTCACGCCAGAGCAATTGCTGAAGTGCGTGGAGCAAAATTAGTTGCTTGCTATGATCGAGCTCCCGAGGCTGCTAAGAGGTTTGCTAAGGAAGTTGGCTGCGAGGCGTACAGCGATCTTGATGAGATGCTGGCCTCTCCTGAAGTCGACATAGTAAGTGTTGCCACGCCCAGCGGCGCCCATATGGAGCCGGCTGTAGCGGCTGCTCGAGCTGGTAAGCATGTGATTATCGAGAAGCCGTTGGAGATTACGCTGAAGCGATGCGATCGCATTATTCGCGAATGCGAAAAAGCGGGCGTGAAGTTGTCGTCGATTTTTCCTTCTCGGTTTCATGATTCGTCGATCAAGATGCGTAAGGCGGTCGACGCGGGTCGCTTCGGTCGACTGACGTTGGGCGACGCCTACGTGAAGTGGTTCCGAACTCAGGAGTATTACGACAGCGGAGCATGGCGTGGCACCTGGAAGCTTGACGGCGGCGGGGCGTTGATGAACCAGGCGATTCATACCGTTGACTTGCTGACTTGGTTGATGGGGCCAGTGGATGAAATTCAGGCTCAAACGGCAACCTTGGCTCACAAGCGGATTGAAGTGGAAGACGTCGCTACCGCTACGCTGAAGTTTGCTAATGGTGCGTTGGGCGTGATTGAAGCCAGCACGGCTGCTTACCCGGGCTATTTGAAGCGTATTGAGCTGCATGGCAACGAGGGCACGGCCGTGTTGGAAGAGGAAGATATCAAGACATGGGACTTTGCTAAAAAATCGCGATCTGATGCGGCGATATTGAAGGCGATGCAATCTAGCAAGAGCAGCGGCGGCGGAGCGGCGGATCCGTCGGCGATTGGTCATCATGGTCATACGATGCAGTTCCGTGATTTTGTGAAAGCGATTAAGACCGATGGCACACCGGCGGTCGATGGGCACGAAGGCCGTCGTTCGGTGGAAATTATCCTGGCGATCTACAAATCGGCGATGTCGGGTAAAACGGTAAAGTTGCCGCTGAAGAGCGATCCGAAGCTGGGGTGATATTCAGTACCTCCTGAATGACGATAGTGGACAAAACTGTGTGGTGCTGCACTGTTATTTCAGCGTTCTGTGGGTGGGTTTTGGCGCGAAATTGTGGAATCTCTTTGGTGTGGACAAAAATAGGGGTTAGGGTCTAGGAATTAGGGGATAGGGGCTCGAGTTTTGTCATTTTGAGTTGGTTGTTTGCTGAGATTATTGGTGATGTTTTCGTTTTTGGTTATTTAAAGTTTGAGCCGGTGCCTCTTGTTGCTTCGCAACCCAGGTAGGCCGGGGGCCAACCTGGGCTACCCTGCTCCCCATTCTCCTAGACGTTGTGGCACAATTCCTAGTGCGGAAATTTGTTGGATTTATGTCTCTCGCAGAGACGCAGAGACGCAGAGACGCAGAGACGGCAGAGACGGCAGAGAGGGTGGTTTTTGTTGCGCGCGCATAGCCAGACAAGCAGCGTGGTTGGGCTTACCCGGCAATGGAATCCTGGTACTTGGTTTGCACTGCTGGGCAAGCCAGACAGTCCCACCCCGCCGCCCAGTGCTATGTGTGGGAGAACACTAGGAGATCCAGTAGCAGCTTGCACTTGGTGCAAGCTGCAAGGCTGATGGCTAAAAGCTGATTGCTGACTACTACCCGAAGCTTACGGGGTGCCTGAAATGATTTCTTCGCCAGCGATTGTCGACAGAGCTTGATAGTTGGCCATGTCGATGGAATCCGTTAAAAAGTGAACTGAACCATCGGCGAAGGCGAAATTGCATCCACCTGGGTGGTCGCTACGGAAATTCGGCACCGAATCGTCACCGCCTTCGTCGCTGCTCACGCAATATTCAGTTTGCGTAAACCCGGGAAGATAGTTGAAAGTTTTTTCGTCGATCATCATATCTGTTACAGGAAATTTGTTCATCGGCTCTAAGGTGCAGGCATAAGGGCCTGTGGCAATCAATCCGGTGATGTTGTATCGCGTCGCACTCGGTTGAGCGATGATCCAGCCCATCCAAGCTGTTGGGTATCCGCCGTCGGCATCCCCTATGAGATCGCCACGCGTGCAGCCTTTACCATGACAAACAAGCCAATGAGGCGATCCGCTTGCTTCGCCAATGGCCATCGTGTTGCTAGTGCCATCGGAAATTTGTCGTATACTTACCCCCCACCAAAAACCGAACATCCCGCGTAGTTCCTCGCGGATCGGTCCGGGACCTTCTCCCTTGAAAGGAGAGATTACGCAATTGGCGTCTGTCGACCCTTTGCAAAGAACATAATCCGTAGTTCCGTAGGTGTCGTTCCTTACCCCTGCAAGTGTCGTTACCAGCGGGAACCGATAGGGATTATCTTCGTAAGTCGAGGGACAGTCGAAGATATCAATCGGCATGCTCATCACTTCTTCGGCCTGCTTATGCCAGGGACGCGTCTGATCAATAAGTGAGGATAAATTACCTTGCTCGACATAATCTAAAAGCCGCTGAAGAGCGCCCGCGTAGACATCGTCGTAAGTTGCAAGCTCTGAGCCGAGCGGAAACTTCTGGTGGGTTGAGTAGTAATTTTGCAGTGCCAAGCCGATTTGCTTGGTGTTGTTGGTGCAGCTAGAGCGACGGGCTGCTTCGCGGGCTGCTTGAATAGCGGGCAGTAGCAAAGCGACCAGTACGCCAATGATGGCGATCACTACGAGTAGCTCGACTAATGTGAAGCCAAAGGAATGTTTCAGTCCCGGCTTTGCAAAACGGTTGCTGCGCGCACTAGCCTGGTTAACTGTCCGGGAAAATGGACAGTTTTTCAGTAGAATGGCAAACATGAATGATGACTCCGATTAGATAAGTATTCTCCTCAACAAATATCGTCCCTGGAATGAATCAAAACTCAATTCAGACAAGGAGTGCTCCTAAGGGAGCTAATTTTTGCCTCTCCTTTGCCAAGAGTAAATGATAACTTACTATTTCGTTTAAGTCTTGTATATTTCATTTTTAGCTATTTTTTTGTGTGTTGCCATGAGTTTTCCGAGCTCTTTAGCTGTAGAAAGCTGAAATAGTCCTAGAATAGGGCAAACAGACGGTTGAATAGCCTTCGATAAGGCTTTTTGACAACGAATAGCCATTTCAGTCTGCCAATCTGTAGAAGTTCGGTTTCGGTTTTCCGTATTTCTCTTGAACCGCCCGTTGTGGGTGATTTTGAGTTTCAACAGATGCTAATTGAGCTCAGCCGTTGGCCTGTGTTGTTAATCGTGTGGGCAGGGGTTACTCTGCCTAGCTGTAATTTTTACCGCCATTTCAATTAACAGCAAACATTTCTCTAATTCACCCTTATGTATGCAGACAAACGCCCTTTTAAGGCAGCGCCAGACGACAGTGCAGAATCGGTTGCGAGTTTGATTGTTTGGATACGTGAGCAGCCTCATCAGCACTGCGCGTTAGCGGGTGAGCTTGATTCGGTGCTTTGGTATCTGCATACGGTGTGGGCTAAGCTGGCAAATCGTGAGCCAAATTTTCAGACAGCCCTGGAAGAAGTGGGCATCAAACCACAGGGTTTGCTGAGTGAGGAAGAACAAAAGCAAGCGGTGAAATCGGATGGTGAGGAAACCAAATGCGTGCTGCGGTTTTGGGCTGTTGTGGGCAGTATTCTGGGAATCGAACAGCAGACCATTCGCTGGCCGAAATCAATGACGGCGAAGGAGCGGGGACAGTAATTTACGGCTTGCGGGCCGCTGAGGGTTGTCGTAGGCTGGGATACCACAAATGAGATTTAGTCTCAGGTACGCACCTCCTTCTGCAATGCGTCCCTAATTCTCATTATTTTTGCGCCTGGCCTGCCTGAATGTCTACTGTTTCCCTCCCTCAATTGCCCAGCGATGCGGTTGCTAGGGTTGCTGATTTGCAGGTCGACCAGGACGATGCGACTCGGCTGAAAGCGATGGGGATTTGTGTGGGTCGGCAGGTGCAGTTGGTGCGGGCGGGCGATCCGTTAATTGTTAGGATCTTGGGTGCTCGGATTGGTCTCTCGGCTCGGTTGGCTGAGGGGGTTCAGGTTGAGCCGGTCTGATACTGACGGAATACCAAGATTAAATAGCAAAACGCTCCCCAGATTCGTAGGTAGTTAAAACATAGTGAGTTCGACCGTCGACCAAAACTGTCTCCCTGTGCTCACCGAGACGAACCAGCCGGCTACGATTGCGCTGGTCGGAAATCCGAACGCGGGAAAAACTTCGCTGTTTAATCGACTCACGGGACTGCGGGCCCAGACGGCGAACTTTCCGGGTACGACTGTTGAGCATCGACGGGGGCATGCCAATCTGGAGGGCCAATCGGTTACCTTTGTTGACTTGCCGGGGCTTTATACCCTCGACGCGGTGACACCAGACGAGCGGGTTGCCGTGGACGCTTTGGAAGGCAATCTGGCGAAGTGGTCGCAGCCCGATGCGGTGTTGGTGGTGCTGGATGCAACAAATTTGGAGCGGAATTTATTTTTGGCTAGCCAGGTGCTTGATCGAAAGCTACCGACTGTTGTTGCGCTGAACATGATCGACATCACCGAGAAGCACAGCATCCGGTTCGACTTGGAGGAACTCACTGAACGGCTTGGGTGCCCGGTAGTGGAGGTTTCGGCACGGTCGGGGCGGGGTGTAGATGAACTGAGTTGTGCGATTTCTGAGTTGCTGGGCCATCAGTCTGCTCCGGTGATGCATCCCGACCTGGCTTCGTGCAGTTCTTGCTCAGGTTGTCAGTACACGGCCCGCTATAATTGGGCGGAAAATGTTACGGCGGCAACGTCACATGGCGATGCTTCGACGCATGGTCGGATGACCGAGGCGATCGATCGGATCTTAACACACAAGGTGGTGGGTCTGGGGTGCTTTGCCGCGATCATGGTGCTGACGTTTATCGTTATTTTTTGGATGGCCCAGTATCCGATGGATATGATCGACGGCTGGTTTGGATTGGCCAGCCAGACTGTGGGGCAATGGTTGCCGGATGGCGATTTTAGCAGCCTGGTTACCGACGGGCTCATTGGCGGTGTGGGCGGGATGTTGGTGTTTTTGCCGCAGATCTGCATGTTATTCTTTATGTTGGCGTTGCTGGAGGACTCGGGCTATCTGGCTCGGGCGGCGTTTGTGATGGATCGACTGATGCATCGGGTGGGGCTGCCGGGCAAGGCGTTTGTGCCACTGCTGTCTGCCCATGCGTGTGCGATTCCGGCAATCATGGCTGCGCGAGTGATCGACGATCGACGTGATCGGCTGGCTACCATTTTGGTGTTGCCGTTGATGACCTGTTCGGCCCGACTGCCGGTGTATGCGATGGTGATGGGGTTGTTGTTTCCCACCGAACCGTTGAAGGCGTCGCTATTGTTTGCAGGCGCGTACGCTTTGGGAATCGTAGCCACTTTGGTGATGGCGTGGGTATTTAAGCGAACGCTGCTGAAGGGGAAAACGCGGCCGTTGGTGATCGAGTTGCCAAACTATCGGGTGCCTTCGCTGCGGAATGCGTTGCTGCTGATGTACGATCGTGCGTGGGCGTTTATCAAAACGGCCGGTACGACGATTATGGTCATCTCGCTGGTGATTTGGGCGTTGGCCACGTATCCGAAAACGCCGGTTGAATCGATGCCGTCGGAAATTCAGACACAGCTTGTAGAGTTGGAAGCTGCTGGCGAGACGGTAGCGGCGGCACAACTGGCGGGGCAAGTGGAGCTTGAGAACTCGTTTGCTGGCCGACTCGGTCAAGGCGTGCAGCCGGTGTTTGCTCCGTTGGGCTTTGATTGGAAGATGAGCGTCGGCGTGATCAGCTCGTTTGCGGCACGCGAAGTGATTGTGTCGACATTGGCCGTGCTGTATGGCATCAGCGAAGACGAGGCTGAAGAAGGCAGTTTATTAATCGATCGACTGCGCAACAGTACCCATGCCGACGGTCGAACAGTTTTTACCACCGCCACTTGCCTGAGCATGCTGGTATTTTACGTGCTGGCAATGCAGTGCTTGCCGACACAGGTGGTGACCAAACGAGAAACGGGCTCCTGGAATTGGGCATTGCTGCAGCTGGGGTATATGTCCGTTCTGGCGTATGTGGCGGCATTGGTGACATATCAGGCGGCGGTGGGGATGGGATTGGGATAGTAAATTTCCCCAAAAAACCAAAGTGAATCCTCTCTATCAGCAAGAAAAGCTCTGGTTTGTGAATCAGTTCACATTCGTTTTTCTCAAATGCGTATAGGCTACAAAGGAAGTCTAGATGCCCCCCGGCCATGGGGGATACATTTTTGTTGCTCCTAGTGTTCTGATTGTTTAGCATCGCAGATAGATATGCCCACTTGGATGCGTCTCATATGCCTTTGAATCAACTGGAGAACGGATAATGAATTTGCTACGGGTAGTTCTAATGGTGGTTGCGGGGGTCTCTGTTGCTAATAACCCGATTTTTTGTTGGGCACTTACTTACGACGAAGGGGTCGATGGAGATCTTTCTGATGCGGGTGGTTCTCCGACAGTGATAGGCACACTGGATGTGGGCAGCAATCTTCTGGCAGCGACATCGGGGGACGAAGATTATGATCACGTGGGATTTAGCATAGCCGCAGGGACGCAGCTTGATTCGATCGTGCTAACGACGTACGACGATAATTCGCAATCGTTTACCGGCCTGCATGGTGGTACAACCTGGACAACAGGTGTTGGTGGTGCAGTGAATCCGGCAGTTTTGCTAGGTTGGACTCACTTTGGCCCAGATGCTGCAGGTGCTGATATTGGTGACAATCTGTTGGACAATATGAGTGTCGCGCCAGCAGCAATTGGCTTTGCAACACCGCTGGGTAGCGGGGACTACAATATGTTGCTTCAGGATACGGGTGCCCCTGTAAGTTACTCGATGACATTCAATGTCTCGATAATTCCTGAACCAGCAACGCTGTATTTGCTAGCAATCGCTGGGCTGATTAGCTTTGTTCCACAGCGCCGTCGGCTATCTTGTTAGCGGCAGAAAAAACCGGTCTTTCTGAAATACTAAGTTTTAGGGCACAATGGTCGCGTTACCTCTTTAGTAAGGATCCGACCAAGTGCCTGCTCAGAAGTTTGTTGATTACTCTGCTTATCTGTTTGTACGTGTGCTGATTTGTGCTATCCAGTCGTTATCCCTGGATGCTTGCTTGGCGATTTCTAAACGAATTGGCTGGCTGTGTTGGCATGTGCTGAAGCTGCGTCGTGATGTGATCGAAGAGAATTTGCAGCACGCGTTTCCTAAGAAATCGCAGGCCGAACGAGACCAGATTGCACTAGCGATGTGGGAGCATTTGCTGCTGATGGTGATGGAGATCGCCCACGCTCCGCGGAAAATACGTCCTACGACTTGGCGCAATTATGCTTCTCTGCCAAATATGCCTGACATGCTTAAATGCTTGGTCGACGATCGACCCACGGTCATTATCTCGGGGCACCACGGCAATTTTGAAATGGGTGGTTACCTGTTGGCGATGCATGGATTTCCGACCTACAGCGTAGCGCGAACTTTAGACAATCCGTATCTGGATAAGTTTGTGAATCGCTTTCGTGGCTTGACGGGGCAATTCATGCTGCCCAAGCATGGCAGTGGCAAGCAAATAGCATTGCTTTTGGAACGGGGCGGGACACTGGTTTTGCTTGGCGATCAGTATGCTGGAGAGGGGGCTTGCTGGGTCGACTTTTTTGGACGACCGGCCTCAACTCACAAGGCGGTAGCTGTTTTTACGTTGAGCGGTATGGCTCCAACTGCGGTCTCGGCAGCCGTTCGCCGGGCGGGGCCGTTGACGATCGAAATGGATGTGGCGGGAATCGTTGACCCGGAAGCTGACGATTTTGAGCTAGGAACGATTCCATTGATGACCGAGTGGTACACGCGTCAGCTAGAAATGTTGATCCGCCAGCATCCAGAGCAGTACTGGTGGGTGCACCGCCGCTGGAAAGGCCAACCGGCTGATCGACGTGCTATGCGTCGTATGCGACGGGCACAGAAAGCAGCTTAAAGGCCTCAAAAGTGAAGCTGTAGCCTTAGAAAAAGCTGCTGGCAGTGAAAAAAAGTTTCACTAGAGTGCCAGTTGGCTTGTTACCCAGCGGAGGCATGCCATAATACAGGTACTACTGAACTCCCCGCCCTGCCCCGCCGCACTTCCCTCCGATGTAATCAACTGTCGTGTACCAGCTTCGTCCGTTTCTCAACTCGGATCCCCCGCACCTAGCAGAGATTTGGCGTAGCCAACCTCCGCAACGGGCCCTGTTGCAGCCAGTGTCGGCGCCGCTGCTGGAACATGCGGTATTCTCGAAGATGCATTTTGACCGAGAAGGTTTTATTGTTGCGACGCTGGACGATAAGCCTGTTGGTTTTGTTCATGCAGGTTTTGGGCCGACGGAAGATGGGATGGGGATCGACAAAAGCCTTGGTACCACGCATATGATGATGCTGCGTGGTGGGCACGAAGATCTAGGCTTGGCGGACCAGTTGCTCGAAGCGAGCGAAAATTATCTGCGAGCTAACGGCGCCACGGTGTTTTACGTGGGCGGGATACAGCCGCTGAATTCTTTTTACCTGGGCCTCTACGGTGGTAGCGAAATACCGGGGGTGATGGAGTGCAACGAACTGTTGCGTGAATGCTGCAATCGCAGAGGCTATCGCGAATCGTGCCAAGTTACCATTCTGCAATGCGATTTAGCACGGTTCCGTCCGCCTTTGTCGCGCAAGGTCCGTAAGCTGAAGCGGCTTGTTAGGCTGGAAGAAACCCTGGATCCGGTTTCGCGTGACTGGTGGGAAGCTTGCGTGTGGGGCTCTCAACAGCGAGATTGTTTTCATTTGGTTGATCCGACTCAAGATCGCAAGGTTGCTTCGGTCTCGTTCTGGGATATACAGCCCCTTTCTACCTGCTGGGGAATTTGTACAGCAGGGATGTTCGACCTCTATGTCGATCCTGAATTCCGTCGACAAGGCCTGGCTACTTACATCTTGGCTGAATCTTTTCGCAAGCTACGGCACCGCGGGGTGGTGACGGTCGAAGCCCAGACGATGTCGACCAACGAGGCCGCCATTGCCTTCTATCGACAACAGAGCTTTGAGGAAGTGGACCGCGGGATGGTCTTTCGCAAAGAATCGACGTTACTGAATGGTTCTACAGCGACCGAAGCGGCGGCTAAATCGGTTTAAGCGGCCGGTAACAGAGTTCTTTTGGTGCTCCGAATAGGACACGGATTTGCAAGGAATTAGCGGATAGACGCGGATTTTTTTTAATCTTGTCTAAGGCTTAGTAACAAAAACGTGGTAGCCGGGAGCTGGTGGTTGGGGGTAGAATTCTGGCGAGCACGTCTTTGAGTATTATATTACAGACAAATCTTTTGATGTCCCGAAATCTTTTCCTAGTGAGGGAATACACATGGCTACCATAACTGAAAAGGTCGCTCGACCTAAAATTCGCCAGACGCAATGTTTTATCGGCGGCAAGTGGATACCGTCGGCCAGTGGCAAGACATTCGACACCATTCATCCAGCCACAGAAGAGGTGATTGCCCAGGTTGCCGAGGGAGATGCGGCAGACATCGATTTTGCTGTGGATGCGGCCCGGTCGCAGTTCGACGGAGGTGAGTGGTCGAAAATGGATGCTCGTGATCGGGGAATGCTGCTCAATCGACTGGCAGACCTGATCGAAGCGGAAGCCGACGAACTGGCGGCTTTAGAAACACTCGACAACGGCAAACCGATTAGCGATTCGAGGGCTGCCGACATTCCACTGGTGATCGATTGCCTGCGTTACTACGCTGGCTGGGCGGATAAGATCCAAGGCGATACGATTCCGATCCGGGGAGATTATTTTTGCTACACTCGGCGCGAGCCCGTGGGTGTGGTGGGACAGATTATTCCTTGGAATTTCCCGGCCTTGATGACGGCCTGGAAGTGGGGCCCCGCGTTAGCGGCAGGCTGCACGATTGTAATGAAGCCGGCTGAACAGACTCCGCTGACTTGCTTGCGCATGGCTAGGCTGGCCCAGAAGGCGGGTATACCGGATGGTGTAATTAATGTTGTGCCCGGTTATGGCCCAACCGCTGGGGCTGCGATTGTGAAGCATCCGGGGGTCGACAAAGTGGCGTTTACCGGCGAGCTTGCGACCGCGCAGATTATTCAACGGGAAGCCGCTGAGACGATGAAGCGTCTGACTTTCGAGTTAGGTGGCAAGAGTCCCAACGTGATTTTTGCCGATGCCGATCTTGATGCGGCTGCTGCAGGTGCTCATTTTGCTTTGTATTTTAATCAGGGGCAGTGCTGTTGTGCCGGCAGTCGGTTGTTTGTGGAAGACGAGATTCACGACGAGATGATCGACCGACTTCTGGAAAGCAACAAGAGTCGTCGGCTGGGCGATCCGTTTGATCCTGAGACCCAACAGGGTCCGCAGGTTGATCAGGCACAGTTCGATAAGATTTTGAAATACGTTGACTATGGTAAACAAGATGGGGCCGAGTGCATTAGCGGCGGTCAGCGGTATGGCGATCAGGGTTACTTCGTTGAGCCGACGTTATTTACCAACGTGACCGATGAGATGCGAATTGCGAAGGATGAAATTTTTGGTCCGGTGCTGAGCGTGCTGAAGTTTAGCGATGTTGATGAAATCGTCGCGCGGGCGAACAACACTAACTTCGGCTTGGCGGCAGCGGTTTGGACGCGTGACATTGGTAAGGCGCATCGCTTTGCCGCCAAAGTGCGAGCCGGCACGGTGTGGGTAAACTGCTACGATGTTTTCGATGCAGCTGCACCTTTCGGTGGTTTCAAACAAAGCGGCCTGGGTCGAGAATTGGGCGAAGCGGGCTTGGCAGCTTATACCGAAAGCAAAACCGTGACGGTGGCTATGTAAGGCCCGTTTCTTTTCAGGAAAGATAATCGACACAGTGTGTGGATTGCTTAGGCACCACGCACTGTGTTTTTTTATTCTACCGAAATTTCAGCAAGCAAATGGTAGTATCTAACAGTTATATCCTTGGGGCCTACTAAGAAGCTGCGGAGGATTTCGATCTCGATTAAGAGCCGGCAGATGCTGGACGTAATACTCGATCGATGAGAAGACTAAAAATGAACCCAGGGCGGCGGCAAGCGTCGCGTGGCTCGCTTGCCTCTGCCCTGGGCTATCATATCAT
>Ga0315338_1003229_pt1 | contig 14557 bp, 12 predicted proteins | sample ASW8metaG_FD_204518 | JGI IMG/M metagenome (GOLD analysis project Ga0315338, IMG submission 204518) | Ammonia-oxidizing marine archaeal communities from Monterey Bay, California, United States - ASW #8 | ecosystem: Environmental > Aquatic > Marine > Coastal | place: USA: California | collected... | reverse complement strand
GATCCTGCCGATCGGTTATCCGATGGGAAATTTCGGCCCGGTCGGCCGCGGCGATCTTGGCGAATTCGTCTACCAAGACCGCTGGGGAGAGAAGACGGATTGGGTTTAGAGCCATTTGTAGTTTGAATGCATTGAATAATCGTGGCGGCGGGAACAGACTGCAATGCCGCTAGTTCACACCTTTAAACAAAACTCGAGCCGATGGTGGTTGCACATAGTTTCATAGCGCCGGCCCCGCCATTGGTCACCTATGTCGCGTACCATGCAGCGCAAAGGCCCGATGCCGTCGCAGTATTCGTTAATGGAAGCGAGACTACCTACCAGGCTTTCTATCGCGATATCGGGTTTTTCGTCGCGGCGCTTCGCAAGCTCGACCTGGAGCCCGGACAAACCGTTGGTATCGAGCATCCGCACCTTTATCTCCATTGGCTCGCTGTTGTCGCGCTAGAGGCGCTGGGCGTCACGAGTTTTTCCTACGGTAAGGACGACCTTACGGTGTTGCGGGCGGAACTCGCCGACGCGGATATGCTTCTCTGCACACCTGATGGTGCGCCGGATCAGCATCGAAACATTCGACTCATGGATAAAGGCTGGATCGACGATATCCGGCGGAAAACGCCCGAGAACCCGGTTCGTACCACTCAAATTACCTCCGAAACGCGACTGCGCATTACGCGGAGTTCGGGCACGACCGGCAGCTTGAAATGCATGTACCACACGGCTGCGATTCGGGATTTCTGGGTCGAGAACTACCTATTCCGCACCGGTGTGAATCGCCGTTCCCGTTACTTGATGAGCGTCGGATTTACCATCGAGGCCATGCAGTATTACGCAACGGCCTGTATCCGCATGGGCGGCACCTGCATCTATGACGGCCGGACCGACTTGGCTGAGGTGCTTGCCACGCAGAACATCAGCCACGTTGCCCTGCCGACGTATATCTTGAAGCAGCTCCTTGACGGCCTTCCCGAGAATTATACGAAACCCGAAGACCTCACGATCTATCTAATCAGCGCTGCCGTCCCGCCGGACATTCGCGCCCGGATCAGAAAATATCTCGCCACAGATACGTTCGAAAGCTATGGCACTAGCGAATGCGGCGGCATTTGCGACATGGACGGGGATGCGAACGGTGTCGTACGACCGGGTGTCACCGTCGAAGTTATCGATGACGACGGCGAGCCTGTCTTTGGAGAGATTGGCCGCGTCCGCGTCCGCTCTGCTGGCGTCGTAGACGGTTATATCGGCGATCCCGACTCCACGGCCCGAATGTTTCGTGACAATTGGTTCTATCCGGGCGACCTGGCCGACATGCAGGATGAACGAACGCTAAAACTGATTGGCCGGGCCGATGACATCCTCAACATCGGCGGCGTCAAGTTCGCACCAGGAACACTCGAGGAAAAATTGCGTCAGGCAGTCCCGGTAGCCGACCTATGCCTGGTCGAACTGGCGGATGATGCCGGGCTGACCCGATTGTGCATCGTCCTTGTTCCGCACGACGGCAGCGACACGGAAGACCTTAAATCGCTGCTTTCCCCTCACCTCCCCAGCAATCTCGGGCGCGTCGAGTTGGTCACGGCAAACCAAATACCCCGGACGGAAATGGGTAAGGCCAAGAGAAACGACCTCGTGCGTACGCTTCAACAGAGAAATCGCGCACCTTAACCGGCCTCCAATTAACGGTCCTAGGGGAAACAATCCTCGCGGTCGAGTGTCGGGCCGTTATGAGTCGCTGCTTCCAACGCGCCCAAATCGCGCTTATTGGTTCAAATCCTATTTTCCACCGCTGAAGCGCGCTTCCAACGCATCCAGTTGCGCCATACCCGTGATATCGTTGAGTTCCTCGAATGAGATCATCAGATCGGCCCGGTCGGGCGTACCGTTATTCGCAATCACCTCCTCCTTGAAGGCATCCATGGCATTCAACATGCCCCGCAGCGCGGCGGATGTCAGCAGGCGCGGATAGATTACCGCCGCGACGCCCATCGCCTCCAGATCCTTCGGCCCGATCAGCGGCGTCGTACCGCGCGCGCGGATGCCGAAACCCATATTGACCGAAAGCGGCTTCGGCACGCTGCGCGCCACCTTTTCGATATCATCTGGTGTCAGCAGCGCGTCGGCGAACAGGAGGTCGGCGCCCGCTTCCGCATACAGATTGAGCCGATCGATCGCCTCATCAACGCCAAGCACGCCCGCCGCGTCGGTCCGCGCCTTGATGACGAAATCGTCAGAACGCCGCGCGTCGACGGCCGCGGCAATCTTGTCGCGCGCTTCTTCGCGCGAAATCACGTCCTTCCCCGCCATGTGTCCGCAACGCTTGGGCCACGTCTGGTCCTCCAGCATGACCCCCGCGAGGCCCGCCTGTTCGAACGCGCGCACTGTGAAATAGACATTCATCGCGTTGCCGTAGCCGGTGTCGCCATCGCCGAGCAGAATCAGATCGGAACAGTTCACCATGTCGCGGCAAGCGGCGACGTTTTCCTGTAGCCCCATGACGCCCCGGTCGGCCCAACCCATGTGGCTTTCCGAAATTCCCGCACCGGAAATCCAGGCGACCTCGAATCCCGCCTGCTCAACAATGCGGGCGCTATACCCATCATGCACGCCCGGCATGATGGTGATCTCCGGCGCGGCGAGACGCTCCTTCAAATTCTTTGCTTTCTCGGACATGGTTTCCCTGGCTCCTCTGATAATTTGGTTCATCTTAGCGAACTGTGCCGCATCGGCTAAGCTGCGCGCGTTGGAAACTTGGGAGATAGAACAATGGGCAAATTGGACGGCAAGGTCGCACTGATCACCGGCGGCGCGCAGGGCCAAGGCGCGGTCGAGGCGAAAACATTCGTCGCGGAAGGCGCCAAGGTCGTGTTCGGCGACATCCTCGACGACGCCGGCGAGGCTGTCGCGGCGGAAATCCAGGCCACCGGCGGCGACGCCCACTACCGGCATCTCGACGTCACGAATGAAACCCACTGGGAAGCGGCGGTCGCCTTCGCCATCGAACGGTTCGGCGGCCTGGATATCCTGATCAACAATGCGGCGGTCCTGGTCCCCCGCGTTGCCATCGAAGAGCGCAGCGCGGAAGAATGGGACCGGGTGATGGGAGTCAACGCCAAGGGCGTCTTTCTCGGCACAAAATACGCCATCCCGACACTGCGCGCGCGCGGCGGCGGATCAATCGTGAACATTTCGTCGATTGCCGGGATTGGCCAGTCGACCCATCAGGAACCCGCCTACGCGGCCAGCAAGGGCGCCGTGCGCATCTTCACGAAAGTGACGGCGTCGCAACATGCGGTAGACGGTATCCGTTGCAACTCGGTGCATCCGGGCCCGATCGACACCGAAATGTTCCGCGCCGCTTTTCCGACCAACGATGCGCTATCCAGCCGCCTGTCCCGCGTCCCGATGAACCGGGCGGGAACCATCGAGGAAGTCGTCGCCGGTGTCCTGTTCCTCGCGTCGGACGACTCTTCCTACATAACCGGGACGGAGATGGTCATCGATGGCGGCGCGCTCGCCATGTAACCACGCGCAAAACGCGAGCTGTTTTGTACGTGTAATCCCTTACTTGAGCCCGTAATTGGAGTAAGATTAAGATGCTGCTGTTCGCAGAAGTGCGAACGGTGAAAGACATGGAAACGGGACGAGCCTCGTGGATCGGTTGGATCGGCCGAACATCCAGTGACGCTTTGCCTGATGAATTTGGCAGGGAGCACAGTTCAATGAAAAAGCTGATTATCGGATTGGTCGCGATCGTCGTTCTGTTGGTCGTGGCGGTGGTGGCTATTCCATTTTTCATTCCCCTCGATACGATCAAGGCCGAACTGATCGCTCAGGCCAAGCAAGCGACGGGACGCGATGTCCGGATAGACGGCGATTTCAAACTTTCGATTTTTCCCAACGCGGAATTCGTCGCAGGCAAGGTTTCCGTCGGCAACGCGAAAGGCGGCAAGGCCGCCAACATGGCCAGCATCGACCGCGTGAGTGTAAGCGTCGCGCTGATTCCTTTGATTTCTGGCAATGTCGACGTGAATTCCTTCGTCATCGACAAGCCAGTCATCAACCTTGAAATTGACAAGAACGGCAAGCCGAACTGGGAGTTCGCGGCGGCCGGCGGTGGCGATTCCAAACCCGCGGCGGCTGAAAGCAAAGGCGCCGACAGTAGCGGCGGGAGCCCGTTGGCAGGTATCACGCTGGACGACGTACGGTTGGTAGACGGCACCATCACTTATTCCGATGCCACGAGCGGCGCGACCCACCGTCTCGATGCGATCAACTGGAAAGTCGCGCTGCCATCCTTGACCGATCCGGTGGCCGTAAATGGTGATTTTGTCTGGAACAAGGAAAAGATCGATATCGCGCTGACCCTCGCGACACCCGACACGCTATTGAACGCGAAGAAGACCAAAATCGATACCAGCATAAGCGCAAGCTTGGTCAAGCTGGATTTCAAAGGCTCCGCGACCAACGCTAAATCCCTTAGCGCCGGTGGCGCGGTTACGCTGGATGTTCCGTCGATCCGCAAGCTGGCCGCATGGGTCGGTTCACCGATCGATGCTCCAGGCTCTGGCTATGGACCACTAAAGATAACCGGCACTGTTGCAGTCGACGGATCGAAATACGCCTTCAAACAGGCGAAGCTCGCCGTCGACGAGATCGAAGGCTCTGGCGATTTCGCGTTCGATGGCGGCGGTAAAGTACCTGCGGTTTCAGCGATCTTGAAATTGGGCATGCTCGACCTCAATCCGTACTTGCCGCCCGAGGAAAAGGGCGCGGATAAACCTGCGGCATCGGCGTCTTCGTCCGGTGGCGGCGCGTCCAAACCCGCCGATTGGAGTGACGACCCAATCGACATGTCCGGCTTGAAGGCCGCCAACGCCAACCTCGATCTAACGGTCGCTGGAATACTGGTTCGCAAGATTAAGGTCGGCGAGTCGAACCTGAAGGTAACTCTGAAAAACGGTGTCCTGGTTACCGACTTGACCAAACTGGCGCTGTACAAGGGTAGCGGAACCGCGAAGATCACCGCTAACGCCTCGGGATCGAAGCCGAAAATCGGCGTCAATTTCGACCTCAAAGGCTTCGACGCGAATCCGTTCCTGAAGGATGCGGCCGGGTTCGAACGGCTGGAAGGCACGGCGAACGCGGACATCGCCATCACCACGTCTGGGATGACAGAACGCCAGCTGGTTTCAGCGCTCAACGGCAAGGGCAAGGTCCAGTTCCTCGATGGCGCGATCGTCGGGATCAACTTGGCGGCGATGCTGCGGAATGTCACGACCGCGTTCATGAACAAGGACTCTGGCGAGACGCAGAAGACCGACTTCGCCGAGCTTAAAGGCACCTACACCATCAAAAACGGGTTGGTGACGAACAACGACCTCTCCCTGAAATCGCCCTTCATCCGTGTTACCGGCAAGGGCACTTCGGACTTGCCAAAACGCACAGTCAATTATCGCGTTACCCCAAAAGCCGTGGCGACAACGAAGGGTCAAGGCGGTTCCAGCGACAGCGGCGGCATCAAGGTGCCTGTCGATATTACCGGCCCGTGGGATGATCTCAGCTACAAGCCGGACCTGACGGCCATCCTTGGCGACATCGCCAAGGACCCGACGAAGGCACTTGAGGCGGTCAAGAAAATCGTGCCCGGCGTGCCCAAATTAGGCGGGTCAAGCGGCGGATCGATTCTGCCGAAGTTGGGAGGTTCGGACTCGGGTGGCGGCACGGCGGTGCCGAAAGCCGAGGAAGCGGTAAAGGGCCTAAAGAAACTGTTCGGCAATTAGGCCGGCCCGCGCCGCGGTACGACGGCAACACGATGTTGAAATGGCTCTGGCTCAGCCTGTTGTGGCTACCGGTTGCATGCGCCACGGTTGATGACGTCAAATCGCCCATCGTCAATCTGGTCGACATGACGATGGGCAGAACCGGGCTGCTCAGCCAGGAATTGATCCTGACATTGCGGATCGGCAACCCGAACGATTTCTCAATTCCGCTTGAAGGGCTCGCTCTCGAGATCGACGTCAACGGACGCAAATTGGCGGACGGGCTTAGCGACAGAATGGTTACCCTGCCCCGCCTGGGATTCGCCGACGTCGAAATTCTCGCGACCGCGAGCACCCTCGGGCTTTTGCGGGAAGTAATTGCGCTCGGCGGCACCGCGAAACTCGATTATGGCATCTCCGGCACCGTATATGTCGGCACGCCATTCGGCCGGCGCGCGGTCCCTTACGACCAAACTGGAACTTTTTCACTTCTGCCAAAGGTGCGAGAGCGCACGATCCCGCAGCGCGAAAGTACGCCGAGAAAATTCAAGTCAATCTAGGATTTTCGCCAGCATGCCGCCCGTTTCAGTCGTTTGCGACGGAGACCAACCAGTCAGCGAACAATCTTGTTTCCGGCGATATCGGCCGGCTATTCGGTAAGGTCAGAAAGAACGCTCCCGGCGAGCGTATCTCGACGTCGAGCGGTCGCACCAGCCTTCGTTCGTCAACCAAACCGCCCACGAAGCTATGCCAACCCAGCGCATAACCTTCGCCCGCGAGCGCCAACTGCACGCCGATATGATAGTTCAAATATCGTCGGCGCATGCCGGTCGCCCGGTGTCCTATATAGCGAAACCAAGACGCCCAATCGAGCCACAGGTCCCCTGCGATACCATGCGTTTCGATCAGGGGACACGAGTCGAGATCCGCAACCGTTTTCGGCCACCCCGATCTTTCCAGGAATGCGGAACTGCAGACAGGATAGATTTGATCGGCAAATAGATAACGGGAATCCAGGCCAGGCCATTGTCCCGATCCGTACCGGACCGCCAGATCGACGCGTCCTTCCGCAAAATCCACCGGCTCGTCGGCCACGACCTGGTTCATCGTAATGTCCGGCCAATTTTCGGAGAACCCTGCGAGTCTCGGCATCAGCCAATAGAACGCGAATCCGACAGTAGTACCGATAGTGACCTGGCGCTCCCCGTCGCCCGATTGAAGTGCTGCGAGCGCATTCGCCATTCCGGCAAACCCTTCGCCGACGGGTCCAGCCAGTTGCTCGCCGGCATCTGTCAGCGCAACGCGCCGGTGCAGCCTGTGAAATAGCATCTGTCCGACGAATTCCTCCAGATTGCGGATTTGACGACTGACCGCAGCAGGCGAGACGTTCAATTCCGCCGCCGCCAGCTTGAAGCTCAATAGTCGAGAGCTGGCTTCAAAAGCGAGCAGCGCCGTCGGTGAGGGTAAATCCCTACGCATTTCTTAGATTACTTCAAGTAATCCGTATTGTGAAATTTACGCCCGTTGTAATTATCGAATACTGGCGCTACGACGTACGAAATTGCGAAGAACTGCGGCGAAAAAATAGCCACAAAGAGGCTCGTTATTTTGGAATTCGATTTACCGGTAGATAAACCTGATATTATGGCAGATGGACTTCGCTGCGTATTGCAGCCAATCGAAGTTGCACGCGGCCTACCGAATGATTGCTATACGGAGAACGGGCTCTTCGACTATGAGCGGCAACGCGTATTCGCCGGCGGGTGGTCATGCGTCGGGTTCGCTATGGACGCCCCGGTCGCAGGCGATTTGTACCCACTAAACTTTGCCGGCCACCCCCTCCTCATGGTCCGCGATGGATTGGGAACTCTTCGGCTCTACCACAATGTATGCCCGCATCGAGGCCGAATCCTCGTCGAGGCACCGGAAACCGGAAAGAAGGCCGTCGTGTGTCCCTATCACCGATGGAGCTACGGTCTTGAGGGCGAATTGATCGCGACACCGCATATCGGCGGCCCCGGGAAACATAGCTGTAGCGCTTTTGCGGGCGGCAGCGTCCACCTCTCCAAAGTTCGCTGCGCTGAGTGGCACGGATTGGTTTTTGCCAACCTCTCCGGTAACGCCGAACCGTTTTCGGCCTTCATCGAACCCCTCGAAAGGCGGTGGCGTGACTTTCCGAGTATCCCACTCATCCATACCGGTAAGGATTCCACGATCACGTTCTCGCTCGACTGCAACTGGAAGCTCGCGGTCGAGAATTATTGCGAGGCCTATCACCTGCCATGGATACACCCGGAACTGAACCGGTTCTCGCCGCTCGCACAGCATCGTAATATTGCCGAAGAAGCCTTCGCCGGCCAGCAAAGCGAGCTGTATGCACCGACACCGTCGCCGGGATGCAAAGCCTTCCCGGAAGCACCCGGTTTGAACGGTTTTTGGAAGGCGGGTGCGGAGTATGTCTCGCTCTTCCCGAACGTCCTGCTCGGGCTGCACCGGGACCATTTCTACGCGGTCCTGATCTTGCCGGACGGCCCAGCTCGAACGACGGAACGATTTGAGATCTTTTATTTTTACGATAGCGTCCGCAAACCGGACTTTGCCGCCAGCCGGGTCGCAAACCGAGAACTTTGGCAAACCGTCTTCGCCGAAGATCGCGAGTCAGTCGAAGGCATGCAACGCGGCCGCCAGTCGCCCGGCTATGATGGCGGTCGGTTCTCGCCGGTCATGGACGCACCGACCCACACCTTCCACAAATGGATAGCCAGTGCGCTATTGCACGGTAGATGATCGACTGAAAGGCTTCCCACATGGCAATACCGACCAGCAGCAAGTTCGTCATCATCGGCGCCGGCATCCACGGGCTCAGCACCGCCTATCACCTGGCGGTGGCGCTGAAGGACCAGGGAAAAGGCAGCGGCAGGGATATCCTCATCATCGACAAGACCTCGATCGCAGCGGGAGCCTCGGGCATCGCCTGCGGGGTGGTGCGCAACAACTACTTCCAGCCGGCCATGCGCGAGCTGATGGCGCATTCGGTGTCAGTCTGGGACAGTGACCCGGAGGCCTACAGCTACCACCCGGTCGGCTACATGCAGATCAGCCACGAAGGCATGCGCGACGACGTGGCCACCATCCACGAACAACAGCAAGCCATCGGCTATCCGTCCAAATTCATCGAAGGTGCGGCACAAAGCGCGGCCTACATGAAACAGCTCTTCCCGGACTGGCAAGCGCAAGGAATCACATCGGTCCTGCACGAGAAGAAGGGCGGTTACGCCAATAACACAAAGGCCCTATACGGCCTCGCCAATAAGGCCGAAGCCGAGGGCGTTCGGATTCTCACGGGCGTCTCCGTCACTGGTTTCCGGCTGGAAGGTGGTGCGGTCAGCGCAGTCGAGACGGATCGAGGAGCCATCACAACCGATTTTGTCGTCGCATGCCCCGGCCCCTGGGCGAAGAGCATCTGGGACATGCTCGATCTTCCCGATACCATCGCCATCAAGGGCCGCGACGGCGTATTGCACGACCAAATTCCCATGTGGACCTATTGGTCGTTGCAGGAAGGCACCTTGGGTGTCGACCCGGACACACAGAAAACCGCGGACGGCGCGATGCCGCCCGTGATCCATGTTGATACCGACGCCCCGCTATACTCCGACGTCGACGGATCGGTCATCACCGAAGAGCCCTGGGGCATCTATTACAAGCCGGACTTCCATTTTGGCGGCGTGCAGGGCGGCGCCATGCCCTACACCGTCGACACTGCGCCGAAGGATGTCGCAGTCGATCCTTACGGCGTCGACTCACCCGATTTTGTCGTCGGCGACGATTTCGCCCATATGTGGTGCTCTGCCTTGGCCCATTGCCAGAAGCGCTTCGAGGGCCAGATCGGCAAGTACAAGAAGGAACCGTCCGGCGGCATCGGCTGCTTCACGCCCGACAGCTTTCCGGTATTCGACCTGTTCCATCAGAACTGCTATCTCGTCGCCGACTCGAACCACGGGTTCAAGATGATCGGCGTCGGCAAACTGATCGCCGAGGAGATCACGGGCGCGGCATCCCGCCTGTTGGATCCATTCCGATTATCGCGTTATGCCGAAGGTAAGCTGCATCCGATCTCGAACAGCCCGTTCCCCTGGAGCTAGAAGCGGCTATCCTCCCCTCGGGCCGGATGGTTCTCCGGCGATGCCAAAACGAAGGCAGGCTCCACCGCACAGGCGTCTGCGATCCGCAGCATCGTCGGAAAGCCGGACAAATCCACCTCGCGGCGGCGCAGCGCACAGATTTGCGGGTAGAGAAAACAATCCGCCATACCGGGCGCGTCGCCATGACAGAATGTACCGGTATCGGGATGTCCGGCGAGCAATCCTTCTATACCTTCGCAAGCCACTGGTCCCCAGTGGCGGTACCACTCCTTCATCGTCGCTACATCCCAGTGTTCCTCGAGATATTCGCGCACACGCGTGCCGGTACGGCCTTGGATCTCCGCAGCAACCGCCACCGCAATCGCCCGCACCCGCGCGCGGCCGGCAGGGTCTGCAGGAAGCAACGCCCGGGTGGGGAACAATTCGTCGAGGTACTCGATGATCGCCAGTGACTGGTGGATGATCTGGCCCTCATGCATCAAGGTCGGCACGATACCTTGCGGGTTGACCCGCCGGTAATCCTCGCCTCTCTGCGCGCCGGACGACAAATCGACTTCGACTTCATCGAATGCGAGCCCTTTCAACGCCAGAGCGGCGCGAACCCGGTAGCTCGCGGCGGATCGCCAATAAGCGTAAAGCGTGATGTCCGGCATGACTCCCCCTCCCTTCTCTTCACGTTATTATAACGACCATGAACTTAGATATTCGCCCGCTTTCCAATGCGCTCGGCGCTGAGATCGTCGGTCTCGACGTTTCCAACTCGATGGACGACGCGACGTTCGCCACGGTGCATCGGGCGCATCTGGAATACCTGGTCTTGGTTTTCCGAGACCAGAACCTGACGCCTCGGCAGCAGATCGAGTTCTCCAGGCGCTTCGGCCCGCTCGATGCCCATCCAACGCAAGGGGAAAACCATCCCGACGGTTTTCCTGAAATCCTGATCGTTTCAACCAAGAGCGAGAACGGCAAGGATGTCGGCTTGCGCAACGCCGGTCCGCAATGGCATTCGGACTTGGCCTACCGGGAACGCCCGGCGCTCGGCTCCATGCTCTACGCGCTCGAACTGCCCGGCAGCGGCGGCGATACCGGGTTCGCCAATATGCACGCGGCATATGACGGCTTGCCGCCGCATTTAAAGAGCGCGATCGATGGCAAGCGCGCGATCTTCAGTTCAAAACGCGAGGGTACCGACCGGGCGCACCCAGCGATCCGGACTCATCCCGAGACCGACCGCAAATCGATCTACGTCAATCCGCAACTCACGACCGGTATCGAGGGAATGCCCGACGACGAGGCAGCGGCGCTGCTATCGGAAATCTACGACCATTGCACCCAGGAACGGTTTCTCTACTGGCACCGCTGGCAGCCGGGCGACCTCACCTTCTGGGACAATCGCTGCGTCCTGCACATTGCCGACCACAGCCGGCTAAACGACCCCAGCTACATCCGCCACATGCACCGCACGACCATTGCCGGCGACGTGCCGCATTAGGACCAACGACATATTATTCGCCGAAGAGCAAATCAGGATTGATGGGAATCGCCGCAGGCGATTCTCATTTGTCCTGTTGCTTTGCTCTATCTATTAGAATCGAGCGGATTCACAGGATTGATGCCCTGCATCAATCCTGATCCCGTCTAGGGAGTCATCCCAGACGCGGTTTTCCTCCAAATCTATGATTTGGTCAGGAAAGGCTGCGATCAGGGATCCAGGAACACCGTCTGTGAAAACCGTTGTCTGGATCCCGCATCAAGTGCGGGATGACAGGTTGAGTAGGAATTCTAGGTGGAGCAACGCGCTATTTGGGAAACCGTGCTAGCAGCAGTTCAAGACCGTTCGGGCCGGCTTCAATCTTGATCGCGCCCTCGTCTGGCGAGGCGAACTCGACCGACAGAGGCGGCAATTCAGCCCCGTCGCGAGTGAGCCCGCCAGAGACGACGACATGGTACTGACCGCCGCCTTCCGCACTGTCCGGCAGGGTGTGTTTCGCGCCCGGCGCCAGCGTGATGCATTGCGCGAACAAGCCGTCGTCGGTCGGCTCGATCAATGTTTCTAGGGTCGCGTCTCCACGGCTGGCTGCCGCGCCGTTGCGACCCTTTACACCGACGATCTGACGCTGCTGGCCCTTTACCAAAAGGTCGCGGTTCGCCGGCAAGTACTTTGCGCCAGAATCCCAGCACTGGCGGAGGGTGAAATAATCGACGCCATCGGCTTCCGCACAGATCGGGCCGTAAGGCGTGTTGCCGCCCGCATATTGGATGGTCAGCGGATCGACCCGCAGCTTGCCAACCGTTCCCCCGCCGCCGACGAAAACCTGGAACTGATTGGTTTGGTGGAAGTGCGGCCGCGTAACGGAATTCGGCGGCTGCTTGACGAGATAGGCCTGCGGCACGTCTTCGCCGGCAACATCCTGGCCGTATCCGGGCGTGCCGGGTTTCGGCGCCGTGCCAATATACTCCCACCCTTTGTAGGGTTGATCGTCGACGATATAGGTGGCTTCGGTCTGTTTCGCGATGTCGGTGCGGGTCGAGATAAGCATATCGGTCTTTCGTGGTTGAGGCGCGCGGAGACTATACTGTGCGGCATCCGGGGAGACCAATTCGAGGGACAGCCATGGAAATCGGAATCGATGTCGGCGTTTACGGCAGTCTGGCGACGCCGGAAAACATCTTAGGCCTCGCCCAGTTCGCCGAAGAACGCAAATACCACTCGATCTGGCTCGCCGATCACGTTGTGTTTCCAGCGAATATCGAGTCGCGTTACCCCTACAGCCCGACAGGTGACTTTCCCGCCCCGGACACCGACCCGTTGATGGAACCGATCGCGACCATGGGCGTCCTGGCCGGTGCCACCAAGACCGTGATGATCGGCACATCAGTGCTTGTGATGCCGTATCGCAACCCGCTGCTGCTGGGGCGCATGCTGGCCACGATCGACAGCTTCTCCGGCGGCCGTGTCGTGCTCGGCGCCGGCAGCGGCTGGCTGGAAGAGGAATTCAAGGCGCTCGACACCGCCGATTTCAAGCATCGGGGCGCCGTGACCGACGAGTATCTCGAAATCTTCAAGGCGGTGACCGGCGGCGGCAAAGTCTCCTATCAGGGCGCGCACTACCAATTCGATCCGGTGCATTGCTACCCGGCATCCGTGCAGCGCCCGCACCCACCGATCCTGATCGGCGGCATCTCCAATCGCGCCATACGCCGGGTCGCGGAACAGGGCGACGGCTGGATGTCGGTCTCGCTGGATCCGGAACGCATTCCCGAACGGCTGGAACGGCTCGGCCGGCAATGCGAAAAGAACGGTCGCAAGCTCGACGACCTCTGGCTCGTCCACAAGCTGTTCATCTCCATCGGCGCGGAGCAGCCCGATGTCGGCGGCGGCCGCAAGCTCGGCACCGGCTCGGTGGAAACCGTGACCGAGGACATCAAGCGCTTCCAGGACTACGGCTACCGCTCGATCATCTTCCGCTATCCCGGCTTCAACGCGGCGGAACAGACCCGCCAGTTCGACATCCTGGCGGACAAGATCATGCCGAAAATCTGATCGGCTTAGTTAACCGTCAGCCCACCGTCGCCGTCGATCCTGCCGCCGCGGCCGCAGAATTCTTCCTGCATCATCGCGGCGACCGTATCCAGATCGGTGACGTTCGCCCAGGTTCGGCGGCCGTCGTCCAACAGGCAGGCGGTGTGCGCCTTCTCCGGCGTGCCGGCCGCGTCGTACATCACGACATAGGATTCCACCGTGGCGCTGCCATGATGGTCGACCGCCACGTCGCGGCGCGGCATCGCGTCGACCTCCTTCTGTAAATCGGCCCAGGCGAAGGGCTTCTCCGGCGGCGTGGTCGAATAGATGCACAGCGCGTGCTTGGTCAGCAATCCACCATTCGCGGTCACCAGACCGATACTGCCCGGGGTCTCGCGCATCAGATCGACCGTACGGGCGACCGAGTGCATAACGTAGTTGTTCAGCGGGCCGCCGGCGAAGGTCAGGCCGCCGGTCACCGTCAGGGGGCGGTCCTGCTTCAGACCGATCTCGTTCGCAGAGACCTGTACGGCGGCCGGGAAACAGCTGTAAAGGTCGACCGTGTCGAGATCGTCCACGCCGAAGCCGGTCAGTTCGAACAGCCTTCGCGAAGCAAGCCGGATCGCCGGCGAGCTGTGCAGATTGTCGCGCTCCGAGACATAGAGATGGTCCCAGGCCTCCGTGCCGGCATGCGGATAGACCCAGCGCTCCTCCGGAATGTCCAGGCTGCGCGCCTTGCCGACCGAGGTCAGGATGAGGGCCGAGCCCTGGTCGACGCTGTTGTTGGAATTCATCAGCTTCGTATAGGGGTAGGAGATCGGCCGGTTCGCCGGCGACGGCGTGCGGATATCCTCGGCGCTGAGCGGCTTGCGAATCCAGGCGTTGGGGTTATCGACCGCGACCTTGTTGAATCCGGCCCATAATTCGGAGACCCGTTTCAGATGGCCGTCGACGCTTTCCCCGTTGGCGTGCCGCAGTGCCGTCTCGAACATCGGGTAGAACTGGATGGGCAATTGAATGCCGCGCTTCATTTCCGCCTCGTGCCGCGTCACCTTGCTGCTGCCGAGGAACAAATCCGGATCGTCGCCATCATTCACCGTCGTCGGGCTGGCGCCGGGCTCGCGGGT
>Ga0315338_1003227_pt1 | contig 14563 bp, 13 predicted proteins | sample ASW8metaG_FD_204518 | JGI IMG/M metagenome (GOLD analysis project Ga0315338, IMG submission 204518) | Ammonia-oxidizing marine archaeal communities from Monterey Bay, California, United States - ASW #8 | ecosystem: Environmental > Aquatic > Marine > Coastal | place: USA: California | collected... | reverse complement strand
AACGTGGTCAAGAGCATGCTGAGTGGGAAGAGTTCAGTAGAGAAAAACTGGAAGCTGGAGGCGATTTAAGGCGTTACTACCCCTTAACAGAAGAAGCTCGACCTGAATATGAAGAGTGGAAACGGAATCAGGGCAGTTAAATGCCGCAATGGAGTGGGCATACCATTTCACAAAACTGGATTTGCATATAAATATTTCCTCGCAATACATTTATTGCTGGCTCTTATAAATATTGCTTGATTCAATGTTTGCCATGTGGCTACTGCTGTCGGGTTGGTGGTAGCTTCCGGTTGTACTGACATCTAAACGAAGTAACGCGCACGGTGAAACCCAAGGTGGTTGGCTGGGCGCGGCATCTTAATAGGGGAAGTTACCGTGTCAAAGCTACGTATATTCAGAAACTGGAATCTTGTAATACTGGTTCCAATTATTTCTTCTCTGCTACTGGTAGTGCTCGCGTGCGGAGGGGATGATGGGGACACTGCCTCGGACTCTTCCGCTGCAGCTCCAGCAGCTCAACCTACTGCCACCACCGCTGCTGCGAAGCCTGCCAAGGCTGCTGAGGTGAAGGCTCCTGTAGCGGCTGATGGACCCTCTGGGACGCTGACGGCTGCGCTAAAACACGTTGGAGTCCCAATAGGTACTCCTCACCTTTGTGTACCTAATTGTTCAAATGAGAAGTACTTTTACAGTGCTTTTGACACTATTTTGCAGTGGTCCCATGGAAAAGTAGTTCCTGCAATAGCTGAGTCATGGGATTTAGCGCCTGACCTTTCAAGTTTCACCTGGCACATCAGGCCAGGGATACCGTTCCATAAAGGTGGTGCAGGTGGAGGTGGTAAAGATTGGGGTGAAGTAACGGCTGAGGACGTGGCATTTAGCTTCGATGAGGTGAACTCAAACACTAACCCAGATTCTGTGCATGACGTGGCTGGTGACATGTCATGTTGTTATGGACACACAACCGTAATCGACACATACACTGCAAAAACCGAAATCATAGCGTACGACAGTAGGGCGCCTGGCTGGTTGATGACACCTCTCAGAGATGCTTTCGGTATCAGCAGTAAAAAAGTCTACGATGAGTTCGGCAGTGAAGGTATGAGGGAAGTGTTCGTTGGAACAGGACCCTACCAGATACTGGAATGGACGCAGGGTGACAGGGTCGTGCTCGAAGCGGTTGATCATTACCGAAAAACTCCTGATGTGAAAACAGTCACACTTCTTGAGGTACCTGAAGAAGCATCTCGTATAGCGATGTTCAAAGCTGGCGAGGCTCATATAACCCACACATCTCTTCCGAACGTTTCTGTGTTAGAAGAAGCTGGTGGAAAGAAGCGCCTTATTGAGGTCAGTATCAAGCACCTTGGTATGAACCCTAACTTCCTAGAGAAGACTAATCCTAAGACAGGAGAGCCGTTGGATAATCCAGGATTTGATCCTTCATTCCCATGGGTTAGTGATCCGTTTGCAGATGGCTGTAACTGGGACATTCTTCTGGAAGTAGTTCCAAATGAGGCGGACGTCTGTGACGAAATGAATAACCCAAGGAAAGTTCGGAGAGCCATGTCTATGGCTATCGACAGAGACGCACTGGTAGAAGGACTCTTGAATGGCCTTGGGAAACCTGGTTGTAACTGGGCGATATCAGTTGATAATGCTGCTCACAAAGACGAGTGGTGTATGAAACATGATCCGGACGGCGCAAGAGCATTGATGGAAGAAGCTGGCCAAGGACCTTTTACCATAGGTATATGGGTCGGAAACGAGCCGTCGGAACTCCATCAGGCTGTCAGTAGCATGTGGCAGCAGGAATTAGGAATAACAACTGAGTACCACACCGGACCTTTCAGCGTGTGGCAACCGACATTCGTTGACCGTTCGTTCCAACACCTGGTTTTTGACGGTGAACAGGGTGGAATGCCATCTCACTATGCAAAAGGAAGAGAAGCTCAGGCCTGGTTTGCCGGTGGAATAATGTGGAGTGGTGGAATACCGTTCTACCAGCGTATCTACGGCAATATGCTTGGTGAACCGGACGAAGGCAAACGAACCGCTATGGCAGTTGAGTTCGGAGATCACGAAGCGTTCTGGGATTGGGACCCAACTCTGACGGAGGAACCGGTATACACCGTATACAACGATTCGTACATGAATTGGGTACTAGAGAGCACCTCCATGCATACTCAGGTAGCTAACTTTGTGTATCCGTTAGAAGACATTACGTTGAAGTAGTTAGACAACGTTAATACGAAATTAGGGGGCATGCCTGATTATTTCTTAGGCGTGCCCCCTTTAGTGTGTTACTCATACGATTTAGTAGATTGCTGCTTATATGGCAAAAGTAATTCTTAGAAGAATAGTTCTTGGGTTCATTGCACTGTTTGTCGCGATGTTGATACTTTTTGCGTTATCCCGAGCGACAGGAGACCCTCGTTATATTATGATTGGCGCAGAAAGCGTTGGGATCGACCCTGAAGTCTGGGATCGTATGGGTGAAAAACTCCATCTCGATAAACCTGTTCCAGTACAGTTTGCTTACTGGGTTAGTGACATAGCGCGCGGAGATTTTGGCGATAGCATAGCCCTTCAAAGACCTGTGTTACAGGCAATAAAAGAAAGATTACCCACCACAATTAAACTTGCCGTTGCAGCCTGGATTTTAGGTACCGTTATAGGGGTCCCGCTCGGGGTGTTTTCAGCCACCAATCGCGGCAAGGGTTTGGATTATTTATTCAGAGGGTTTGCGCTATTGGGGCAATCACTTCCAATTTTCTGGGTGGGAATTGTCCTGATCTTTTTTTTCGCTGCACAGCTTCAATGGTTACCTGCGGGAACCAAAGGAGATGGTGAGTTTATTTCCTTTAAGCATCTACTACTTCCAATGGTTACTTTGGCCTGGTACCCAGCTGCGTCCTATTTGAGAATAACCAGGACCGCGATGTTGGAAGTATTGGATTCGGAGTACGTAAAGCTCGCAAGAGCGAAGGGTGTGGGTATGTATACCGTGTGGTGGAAACATGCTTTTAGAAACGCGATTATTCCGCCATTAACTCTGTCCGTGTTTGTTCTTTTTGGTTTGGTGAACGGAACGGTTATAGTCGAGACAGTATTTGCCTGGCCAGGTATAGGCCGACTGGCAATTGAAGCGTTGTGGGCTACTGATTTCCCGTTGCTTGCGGGCATCACGATCATCTTTGGAACCCTTTATTTGCTGATGATATTGATCCTGGATCTCGTTTATGCATTCTTGGACCCGAGAATTAAATACAGCTAGTGATGTGAGTATATGAACACTCCAATAACTTCAAAAACTGTTGGAAATAAAATAGCGCGTTCGATAAGCATAGCGCCCATTCGGCTGTTCTCCATTATGCGGCGTTACCCGATCATTCCTATGATGGTCATTGGATTACTGGTTATCACCGCGATATTCGGCACATGGATGGAACCACATGATCCTATAAGAGCTGATGTACTCAGCCGTCATATTCCTCCTTCCTGGATGGAAGGTGGTGACCCAAAATTTATACTGGGCACTGATGCCTTGGGACGAGATGTGCTCAGCAGGATTATCGGTGGTGCCAGCGTAACTTTATTGGTGGTAACGGCTTCGGTGACGACAGGAGTCGTTGTCGGCACGGGATTAGGGCTTGTGACGGGGTATTTTGGAGGCTTTGTTGATGACGTTGTAATGAGGATAGTTGACGCCTGGGGCATCCTTCCTCAGCTTTTGATCATCATCATAATTGTCTTAACGTTCGGGCAGGGACTTTTTGTGCTGATCTGCGTTCTGGCAATGCTTTCCTGGACCGGTGCAGTGCGCTTAGTGAGAGCCGAAACACTTTCTTTACGCAGCAGGGATTACGTGCTGTTGGCTCAAATCGCCGGTGCGTCAAACACCCGGATCATTTTCAGGCATATTCTCCCTGGTGTTATCAACATGGTGATCGTTACTGCTACGCTCGGGACAGGTACGATAATTCTTACGGAAGCTAGTTTAAGTTTCCTGGGCGCTGGGATTCCTCCACCTGATCCGACATGGGGGAAAATGGTTGGCGATGAGCGTATGTATGTAGGCGCGGCATGGTGGACATCGTTTTTTCCCGGTATTGCTATAGCGATGGTAGTTATGTCCGGGAACTTTTTAGGAGACTGGATGCGAGATCGATTTGATCCTACTTTGAGGCAGTTGTAACGATTCAACAAAATGATCGCATGTGCATGTAGTCGCTGATTCTAAATTGGAAGTTTAAATCGTGGAGAGCCACGACCAGCATTCTTCGAATCTATTACCAGTTACAGGCCTGCTTACCATTATTGAAGGGTTTACGTTCGTATTGCTGTCACCGCGTTGCATCCATGTGACAAGCTCTTCTAAGCTTTTACGTAGTTCTTGTTTGGAAATTTCCATATCTTTAGGTCTGAATTTGACCATACACCGATCGAGCCATTTTATTAATGTTTCTGGTGATTGATCCGTATGCCACGCAACGATCACTGCTCCTAGTGCACAAGCTTCTCCATGCACCCAGTATTTATTGTTGGCTGATTCTAGGGCGAAACAAAATGAGTGATCAGCAGATGGTGCTCTAGGGTCTCGCAACATACGGTCATCACGATCTTGTACTTCCCGCATGATGTACTGTATTGATTTATCGGAGAGTGAATGATCATTTTCTAATGTCAAAGGGAAATCGTAAGAAATCTTTTCGTAGTGTTCTAACAAAGGTTTCGTGAGAGTTGTTTCCACAGGATCACTCATGCCCATGTTCGCAAAATAATTCCACTCTGATATGCCTGAATAACCGCACAGCACATCTCCTAGGCCAGCTGTATTTAAGTGGAGTGGTGCCTGTTTGATTATGTCGTAGTCTACCAACACGTATTCGCAGTCCACTTCCGCTAGTCTTCCGACGAGAAGGCGTCCTTTCCAGTCCGCTACAAATCCATGGATAATTGCGCCCGTCGAGACGATGGTTGGGACCTGTACTAAAGGCAGTTTTTTTCTACTGGCTACCAACTTAGCGTGATCTAGAGCTCGACCTCCACCTATCCCGACTACTATGTCTGCATCGTTAGTTAGGGAATCGGATACTTCTATCAAGTGTGATCGATCAAGCCAATTATTCATGCCTACGCCTACGGGAGGATAGAGTATCTCGGACTTTACTATTGACCAGGCAGAGGGCGTAGATATGACTAAATATTTTCCCCAATTCTCAGAGTATTTTCCGAGCATGTCGTGTCCAAATCTAATGTCATACTCTCGCGCTGGTCTCATGACGCCTCCTAATGGGTATCCAAGCCGCTGTTATTTAGTCGGAGATCAATTAGTTTCTCTTGAACAATAAGATGAATAAACCTGCTGTATCCTATCGGAATTTTCGTAGTCTATGACCAGATTGAGGTGGAATAAGGCGTATCATTTTGGGCTTGGCACAACAGACAAATCTTCATCAGAGGTAGAAAAAATGTATGTGATTCGCAGAGTGTATGAAGTCAAACCCGGAATGGCTCGACGGTACGCAACAATAGCAATGAAAATGTGCGAGGAGTATGAAGCTGCTGGTCAAAGGTCACCGGCGAGAATTTACTTTAATGGCGGAACAATTCCTGGTGAGAGGAATCGTGTCTATATGGAGTGGATTGCGGATATAGTTGAATCACCTTACCGTGAAGGAAATGTGATTCCTCAGTCGGTACGGGATGCAGGGTCCGAAGGGCGAGACATGGTTATCGATCAGTGGATCGAATTCTACGAGCTTATGATTCCGGCCAAATCTGATAACGGATAATGGTCAGTTGGATTTATTTAGTGCGTCTATGATTGCTTGGCAACGTTTTTGTGCCTCAAATGGAGTATTTGCTTCGCAGAACATGATGACGTTGCCATAGACCACAAAGTCGCCGTATTTGGGAGAACCGGTACAGTCGCGACCACCGCCAGGTACGCGGGCTGAACAGGCCCGTTCATCTGCTATCGGCCAGGACCAGGTGACGCTTTCACGTTTCAATTCGACGTTTGGCCCGACGATCTCTAATGCTATGGGAACGCCCTGTTGAATAGCAATTTTATGATTGGGATAGAATCGAATTTCCACGTCTTTGCGATCGTGGAACCCTAGTGTCGCACTAACAGCACTTGGAAGACCCTCGATATTGTAGCTCTTGCCATGTTTCATACCCGCTGACTCAAAGTCAGCGAAGGTTAGAACAGATTCTGATTCAACAACGATCGATCCAAAACGGTCATATTCTTGTGTGGGCCCGATGTGGATGTCTGCCGCGGTCTCACGGTTACATGCAGCCAGTGTCAACGCCAAAATCAAAAGTGTCGACACAGACATATAGCGTTGCGCATCATTGCGGATACATTCAATCAAATCGTACGGGCCCCTATTGACCATTTTTAAGTCGCTCAGTACCTCATATTTAAATTTAGCTATCCTCTAGATTATCTTCTTGTTTTGATTGATAGCTTTTTACTAAATTAGATGATGAGTTTCTCGTTTGCTCAGTGGATAACTCTGTCAGCGACAGTACATAGTGAAATCCATATCTGTTAGAGCATTTTTGAAATATGGCTAAGAACGTATGTAATTAGTATCCGAATTCTCCTAGGTAAAGGAGATTTATATGGTACCCCTGGCGTGAATCGAACACGCGACACACGGTTTAGGAAACCGTTGCTCTATCCACTGAGCTACAGGGGCATGTTGACTATTCTAAGTTTAGAACTCGTTGCTTGGCAGCTTTATCCAACATAGGTATCAGAAATTTGAGTGTTTAACGGGTTTTTATTTTTTAAAATCTCATCAGTATTTCAATATACGAAAATCAATCGTGACAACTACTTCATTAACCTGTATGTTCTTGGCAAATATTAGTTTTACCACCGTGAATATGCCCTGTTAGCAGGAACCAATGACTTCTACTAATTCAAATCTATTCGATGACCTTGGACTTGATCGTGTTATCAATGGGAGGAGCTGGGTGACGATATTGGGTGGAAGTCGAATGGTGCCAGAAGTTAGCCAGGCTATGTACGATGCGGCTGATACATTCATTGACTTCCATGAACTTAATAAGCGTGCAGGTGAAAGGATAGCTGAATATACCGGAGCAGAGGCCGGGCTTGTAGTCTCCGGAGCCTCTGGAGGCCTTTTGATGCAGGCGGCGGCTTGTATGGCAGGTTCAGATCCTGACTTGATTGTTCAACTGCCCGATACAACCGGAATGAAAGACGAGATCCTGATTCATGATAAACACCGTTTTAGTTATGAGATCTGCTATAGGACTTCAGGCGCCAAGCTTAAGCAATGGGGTACCGGTGAAGAACCACTTTCCGAGCAGCTTAGGTCTGCAATTGATGAACAAACGGCTGCAATAGCCTACGTATTCGGTCCATGGTTGTCATGCGAGTTATCGCTGGAAGAGGTTGTGGCAATTGCACGGGAACGAGATGTTCCAGTGCTTGTTGATGGTGCTGCTATGTTGCCACCGGCAGAGAATCTAAGGCGGTATATAGATGAGGGTGCGGATATGGTGACTTTCTCAGGAGGAAAAGGCATTAGGGGTCCACAATCAACGGGGATATTGGCAGGAAGGGCTGACCTGATAGAGGCTGCTCGTTTAAATATGTCGCCTCATGCTGGAGTAGGAAGGACGAGCAAGGTTGCCAAAGAGGAGATAGCCGGGCTTTTGGTAGCTCTTGAACGATTCGTCAGTATGGATCATGAGGCAGAATGGGCTATATGGCGTGAATGGTCTGAGACGATAGTGGCTGCAGGGAAAGATATTTTCGGTTTGAAATCAGTTATTGAAGATGGCGATCCCAACCGCCAAGGGCCTACAGCTGTTTTTTATTTTGATGAAGATTGGGATGGTTCGCCTTCATCTGTGATACAAGAGCGGCTTGCTACAGGATCTACGCCTATCCACGTTGGAACCGGTAGTTATGCAGATGAATTGTATGTGAGCCCCGTGGCGCTTGAACCAGGTGAAGCCGAGGTCGTTGCAGAGGCGCTCCGCGCAGAATTTTTATCTAACAATTAACCGGTCATATGCATCGTTGCGTTAAGGTTCATGAGTAGTGTGATTCTAGGCTTTCTATGATTAAGTCTCCGTATCGTGTCTTTTTGCAATCCGTACTTGATTCGGAAGGCATTGATGGTACTTTAAAAGTTGTTTACGATTCGTCGTGATAAGGAGTGCATGTTGCACTGCGCTACATTGAAAGGTAGATTGCTTCCCAACTATTAGTCGGACTCAACATTCAACAATTTTGGTACCTATTGATGAAACCTGGATTTTTTACGATGCCTTTGCACCCACCGGGTGCTGATATGACGGAACTGTTAAAGTCCGACCTTCATCAGATCGTCAAACTCGACGAATTGGGGTATGAAGAGGCTTGGATTGGTGAACACTTTACTGCCGAATGGGAACCAATTCCGTCACCAGAACTGTTTATTGCTCAGGCATTAGGGGTAACAAAAAATATCCGTCTTGGTACTGGTGTCACCTGCATGCCCAATCATGATCCGTTTGTGTTGGCCCACAGAATCGCTCAACTCGACCATATGGCGGAAGGGCGACTTAATTGGGGTATTGGAACGGGGAGCTTTCCAGGTGACACACATGTTTTTGGGTATGACGAAGATGGTGGTGTAGATGCAGGGGCTTACACGCGCGAAGCACTTCAAACTATATTAAAAATTTGGTCCAACCCTGAACCGGGTTTATATGAATCAAAATGGTGGAAATTTAGAATTCCCGAACCCGACGATGTCATAGGAATGCGAGCGCATGTGCAGCCGTATCAAAAGCCACATCCTCCCATTGGAGTGGCGGGTGTATCGCCCAATTCCCCTACTTTGAGGATGGCTGGTCAATTTGGTTGGATTCCAATGAGCATTAATCTTGCTCCACCTAACCAGATTAAGACTCATTGGGACTCCATAGCGGAAGGAGCGGAACACGCAGGAAAGAAGCCAGACCGTTCGCTTTGGCGCGTCGCCAGGGAAGTATTCATTGCAGATACAACTGTTGAAGCACGTCGCTTAGTGAAAGAAGGGACATTGGCACGAGATTTTGAAGGATATTTCATTCCTATGCTTTCGAAAAATGGCAGATTGGGAATCATGAAGAATGATCCAGATATGCCTGATTCCGATGTGACAATCGACTATTTGATCGATAACGTGTTTATTGTCGGAAGTGTTGCAGAGGTCACCCAGAAATTGAACGATTTACAAGGTGAACTGGGTGGGTTTGGAACACTCCTCGCAATGGGACACGAGTGGAATCCGTATGAACCTTGGCAGGAATCGATGACGGCGCTTATCCAAGATGTCTTGCCTAATGTAGCGTAGGTCTATCTGCTGTAACTTTATTCGAGATTCGCCACTAGTTGATCGCATCTCGTTCGGTCGAATTCACATAGCAGCACAGCATTCCCGGCTACCAAGTAATCGGCATATCCGGTGAACGAACCACCACTAAAGTCTAAAAGTTTGCCACCTTTTGAACGTTTTACCGCACCTTCAATTGAGCTCGTAGCCGCAAGAATTCCTAGTTCGACTGCGGCATCATGAGTTTCATAGAATCTAATTTCGATGTCTTTTTGATTAAAAAATCCATACCAAATCTCAGTTGACTCCGGAACGGTGGCGGTGTCGTACTGTTTAGATTTCTTCCATCCTGCCGTTACGAACGAGTCAGGGGTGAAGTTACGATCTGAAAGAAGGATCGATGCGGTCTCATCACTGATCGTTTCTTCGGATCCGCAGGCGATAAATACCAGCATTGTGAACGTGAATGTTGTTAGGAAGGTTAACTTTGTTAGTTGCATTGATTTTTCATTGAATCTTGCTCCAATTGTGTGGGATGAACTTTAGGGTTTTCATTAGATGAACCTTGATCGTTCTTTAACTTCGGCTGAATGATCGATATACACGCTGATCGTTTCGGTGAAGAAATCAAAGCCTTCTGTCCCTTGTTCTCGTTGCCCCGTTCCTGAAGATCCAAGACCTCCAAATGGTAAGTGAACTTCCCCACCGAGCGTAGGGGCATTTACGTGAACCATGCCTGTCTCAGCAGAATTTATGTATTCGTAGGCTTGAACAAGATCGCGTGTGTAAACCGATGAAGAAAGCCCAAAATCTACATTATTAGAAATATTCACGGCTTCTTTTAAATTCGAAACCTTGAACACGCTCAATACTGGTCCAAAGATTTCTTCTTTAGCAATGCGCATTTCGGGATCTACTTCTGTGAAGATTGTTGGTTCGATGTAGTATCCATCAGCAAACTTGTCTTCTTGGAGTTGATGCCCTCCAAATGTCAGGCGTGCACCCTCTTCTGTGCCTATTCCGATGTATTTAAGAACGGTATCGAGTTGGTTCTTACTTGACAGTGGTGCCACATCATTGGATTCATTCATCCCATCTCCGATAGATAAGGCTTTAGTCTGATCGATTAAGTTCTTCATGAATTCATCGTAGATTCCATTTTCGACGATCACCCTTGACGTAGCCGTGCACCGCTGTCCAGTTGATCCGAAAGCCCCTTGGATGACTCCGGGAACTGCCTTTTCTAAATCTGCATCGTTGAGAATTATTGCAGCGTTCTTTCCACCCATTTCACATTGAACCTTTTTAAGTAGCTCGGAACCTCGAGCGTTGATTGCTGTACCGATTTCTGTCGAGCCAGTGAAGGAGATACCTTTCACCCGTGGGTCTTCGACCAAAGTGTTTCCGACTGATCCCCCTGGTCCGGTGACTAGGTTTAATACTCCGGGTGGGAGTCCAGCCTCTTCGAATATTTCAACTAGCTTTACTGCAGAAAGTGGCGTTCCCGAAGCCGGCTTGTAAACAACAGTGTTTCCAGATACCAAACAGGGAGCAAGCTTCCATGCGGGAATTGCTAGGGGGAAGTTCCATGGTGTGATGAGGGCCACGACTCCGATTGGGCGTTTTACTGTGTAGGCAACTGTGTCTGGCAGTTCAGAAGGTGTTGTATAACCATGCAACCGGCGTCCTTCTCCGGCTGAGTATTCGATGATGTTCATAGCGCGTTTTACTTCACCAATTGCATCAGCGATTGGCTTACCTTCTTCAAGTGTTATCGTCTCGGCCATTTCGCCTGCACGTCGAGCCATGATATCGAGTGCTTTATACAGAATCGCCCCTCTCTGAGGGGCAGGGACGTTAGCCCAATCATTGGAGGCAGCATCTGCTGCAGCGATAGCGTTTTCCGCATCTTGGGGGAGACTGGCCTGAAATTCCCCGACGATTTGAAACGCGTGAGCAGGATTTGCTATCGGGTATGTTTGGCCAGAAACAGAGGTTTGCCATTTTCCATTAATGTAATTTTGGCTTGTCTGGCGTGGTGAGTTATCGTTCATATTTCCACTCTCTGATCACTCTACCGAATGGCTGAGTTTTGCTCTTAACTAGGGATTTTGAAATATCTCGCACTGATAGTACTCGTATACGATCATTTCGGGCTGGCGTGAGAAGGTTTTCACAGATATTCTGACGCCCGCAGACACGCTTGTTCTTTAGTATCCATAAACCATTCGAATGGAGTAATAAAACGTATGCCAGCTAGCGGTAGTTCAGCCGTCACTATTCATTCTTCTTCTCTCAACCAGGTAGCCAGTGCCAGAACTGTTAATGTTCCTGCATATGACCGAGAGCGTCTTGAGGACGTTGGCTTTCTTGCATCAATGACATTTGTACTGATGTGTAATTATCATCAGACCGGTCACTTTGGCGGCCCGACAGCGTATATGCCCTATACGGTAGCCACTCATCTCGCTGGTCCTGAAAATGGCGGCATGACATTTGATTATCGTCGACCAAAGCATCCGTTTGCAGATAAGTTCATGCTGGCTGGCGGGCATAACGCCCCTGCGACTTATGCACTTTGGATGATCATGGGCGAAGCACTTGCTCAAAAGCATGCGACAACGGGTGATGACCGATATAAAGCTGACCCGAAGGCTTCAATGCTTTCAATAGATGCTCTTGGATTTCGTCGCGGTGCAGGCGCACTAGCAACCATATTGGAGGAAAATGACCTGGTCGATCACCCTGCAATGGCTCAGGCTAAGATTCGGGGCATAAGGGCATTATCGGGGCATTCAGAAACTACTGACTTGACCAATGATGTGAACGGCGGACCTTCCGGAATTGGTATCGCGACAGCAGCCGGTAAAGCAGCTTTCTGGGACATGATGGGGGCCGACCCGTCCCTGAAAATAATTGCGATTGAAGGAGAATTTGCTCTCACCTCAGGACATTCGCAGGAGTTTAAGACTCAGGCAGTAGCACAGAGAGTTGGTAAAAGACTGAGAGTGCTGATGTCTTATAACAACGCGGGGATCGATGATGAGCTGGTGGGAAGCGTCGTAAAAGAAGAAACCTATCGAATAGAGGATCAGTGGTCATCATATGGGTGGAATGTGTTCAAAGTCGATGATGCCACAAATTACGACCAAGTTGTCGGTGTTTTGAAAACTATGGAAGATTGGGATCAGGACGACCGCCGCCCGATGATGGTAGTTGGCAAGACTGTAAAAGGGTTTTGGCCGGGCGCTAAAGACGGGATGCTTCCAGGTGGGGTAACCCAAGTGGTTGATCATGCTAGTCACGCATATGGTATGCCGATGAATGGAGAGTATTTTCAGGCTCTCGCCGATTCGTTTGAGAGTAAGTATGGTGTAACTTTTGAGGGGATTCGCGCAGGTGCGGTTTCCGACGATCGCGAAAGGCTTATTCAGCTTAAAACAAATATTGATATCGCTATGTCTGTTCTTGAAAAGAACGGTCTTGGGGATTGGCTTGCTGAGCGCCTGGTTGAGATTGGTGACCAGGTGAATGACAACCTTCCGCTGCGTGTGGATCCGAAATCCGATCCTTTTCTGGACGATCGATTGTTGGTGAAAAACCTTCCAACTGAGGCAACTACGGTTACCGCTGAGAATCCTGTGACAGGGGAGAAGAAGGATATTGGTATAGCGCTTTTCGAGGAACCCGGGGCAGTCAAAGGTACCCGTCGGGCTATTTCAGAAATCATCAAATGGGCTAATTACGTTACTGAAAACCGTTTTGTGATCGTTGCAGCTGATCTTGCCGAGTCGATAAACGTTGATCATGGATCACTTTGGGGCCATTACGATCCGATCGATAATGTTGCAGGAACCCGATTGAAGGCACCTATACAAGAGGCTGGAAACGCTTCTACTGCGGTTGGTTTTACTAGCCAGTCTCTGTCGATAGATCCGGCCAGACATAATGGTGTTTGGTCAATCTCCGGAACGTATGGAGCGTTCACTCCGCTTATGTACCTCCCGTTACGTGTTTGGAGTCAGCAGAATCAGGACAGTCCATTCAGGCTTGGGGTTGCACATGTTTTGGCTGGGCATTCTGGACCCGAGACTGCCGCTGATGCAAGAACTCATTTTGGGATTTTTGCTCCACAGGTTTGGAAATTGTTCCCGAAAGGGCAAGTAATTGTACTGAGCTTCTGGGATTATAACGACGTGGCTCCAGGTTACTTCGCGGCTGCTGAGATAGCGGCACGTGACCCCAAGGTTGGTGTGATAGTACTTGAAGTTGCAAGGCCCGACTTTGCAGTAGCAGACCGTTCTACGTTTGCAGATTCAGATCCTCTTGCTGCTGCCAAGGGATTCTATTTGATCAAGGATTATGATCCTAATAGGCCTAAAGACGGCGTTGTTGTATCCCAAGGATCCAGTTCTACAGTGAATCTGGTGAGTGTCCTGAAAAAACTCGAAGCAGCGGGAGTTAATGTAAAGGTGATTGCTGCGATAAGCGAGGAATTGTTTGATAGGCAGCCTAAATCATACCGAGATACCGTACTAACGGATGCGGAGAAGTTCGATCTAATGGTTGTTACGACCGGAACACGCCGAGTATGGCCAGTGACCGGTGTTGGGCCGTTGACTGATGAGTACTCTCTCACATCCGATTGGGATAATCAGTGGCTGAGTGGTGGGACTGAGGATGATGTTATAAAGGAAGCTCATCTCGATACAGATTCAATCTTTGAAGCAGTACAACGCTTTGCAGCGGATCATGATGAAAGACTTTCCAGGCAGGCATCAGCTTTTAATGGTCATGCTGGCTGAACGTTCACCTGACTTCGATATTGTCAACCTGTGGTGCGTGTATGCCAAGTGAAGCGGTGAGAAACTGGTTCACCATATCGTGAGTTGGCACGCATTCTGGGCATTCTTCATTTACCCCGGGCGTGTACTTGACTTTTAGGCTGTTACCGTCCAGAGAGACTGAATCCAGTGTCCCTCCCTCAGATGCCACTAATTTCTCGATCTGTCCAAGTACGAAATCCACTTGGGTATTATTGGTGATTTGGACCATTTTTTCTCCGGAATTCCTGTAAGGCATTGGTGGAGCTGGGGGGATTCGAACCCCCGACCTCGTCATTGCGAACGACGCGCTCTCCCAACTGAGCTACAGCCCCTAATTCAGTTATTATTCTGCCCAGAAACGCTATGGAGTTAATCATTTGA
>Ga0315338_1003226_pt1 | contig 14567 bp, 13 predicted proteins | sample ASW8metaG_FD_204518 | JGI IMG/M metagenome (GOLD analysis project Ga0315338, IMG submission 204518) | Ammonia-oxidizing marine archaeal communities from Monterey Bay, California, United States - ASW #8 | ecosystem: Environmental > Aquatic > Marine > Coastal | place: USA: California | collected... | reverse complement strand
TATTTCCCATGCTATCCCACAATATCCCATACGGTTGTTTCAGGCGGGAAACACCCTCGGATTTAGTCCGAGGAAATCTGAACAGAACATTTTGGATATCTGGGGTAGAAATTGTCGGTACAGCCATTCGTTTCGACTATCGTCAACAAGCTCGATGCTAAAGGCCGAGTGAGTGTCCCTGCGCCCTACCGCCAGATTCTAGCGCAGCAGAACACTGCCGGCGTCTATTGTTTCAATTCTTTTGTTTTTCCTGCGCTCGAGGCCTTTGGTGAAGCGCTAATCGGCGAGTTTACCGAGCGCCTTAATGCACTTGATCCGTTCTTTAGCGAAGATCATGACGCTCAAGCGCATGCCGTGTTGAGTGCGAGCCGGCTTCTTAGCTTCGATGATGAAGGGCGTGTACGCCTGCCAGATGAATTTATCAGCCATGCCGGGATCACGGGCCGTGTGAGCTTTGTCGGCATGGGACGAAAATTTCAAATTTGGGATCCAGAAAAATTTGAACCAGTTGAGCGCACACGTATCGAGCGCGCACGTGCCACACGCGCCGGAGTAGCGTCATGAGTGGTCATATCCCTGTGATGCTTGACGAAGTTATGACAGCATTGGCCCCGCGCGACGATGCAATTTACATCGACGGTACATTTGGCGGTGGTGGGTATACGCGAGCCCTTTTGACCCGCGCGAAGTGTAAAGTCGTAGCGATTGATCGTGACCCGGAAGCGATTGCACGCGGCGCGGCGCTGGCGCAAGAGTTTGAAGGCCGCCTCACGCTTGTAGAGGGCGCATTTTCGGAAATGGAGCGGTTAGCGGGTGTGCCGGTGGACGGTATCGCACTTGATCTCGGCTTTTCATCCTTTCAGTTGGACAACCCAGAGCGAGGCTTTTCTTTCAGCAGCGACGGGCCGCTTGACATGCGAATGAGTCAATCAGGCTCTAGCGCTGCCGACATTGTCAATACGTTCGATGAGCAAGCACTTGCTGACATCCTTTGGCGATACGGTGAAGAAAAAAAGTCTCGCAAAATTGCACGTGCGATCGTGTCTGCCCGCCCGGTCCCGACGACATTCGCCCTTGCCGAAATCGTCGAGCGTGCCGTGGGACCCGGCGCCAAGCGCTATGCTATTCATCCCGCGACGCGGACCTTTCAGGCGCTTCGCATCTATGTGAATGACGAGCTTGGCGAGTTGGAGCGTGGGTTAGAGGCGGCAGAACGAAGTTTAAAACAATCAGGGCGTCTTGCGGTGGTGTCTTTCCATTCTCTCGAAGACAGGATCATCAAACAATTTCTATCCCAGCGCTCGGGGCGTGATTCAAGCGTCTCCCGTCATTTGCCACTACCTGCTGTTACTCATCTGCCTAGCTTTGACTTATCCAAGTCTTGGTCTCTTACTCCTCATGACCAGGAAATTCGTGAAAATTCACGCGCTCGCTCCGCACGCCTGCGCGCTGCTGAGCGCAGTTCAGCGCCAGCTTGGTCTCAACCCCACTTGTTCGTTGAACCTGAAGGATGGCACGCATGATCCGCTTTCTGAACTTCTCACTCATTATCGTCACAGGACTTGCCTGTCTCGGGGTTTATCGCATTGCCGAAGAAGCGCGCATAGCACAAGCCGAGCTACGAATGGCGACAGCGCAGATACTGGAAGAGCACAATGCAATCGCGGTACTCGGTGCCGAATGGGCTCGCCTGACAAAGCCTGCACGTATACAGGCGCTCGCCGCACGCCACTTGTCGCTAGCGGAAAACCCCACTTTGCAATTGTCGTCGTTGGCATTACTTCCGCCGCGCGCTCTTGTGCCCGCAGAGGAGCCGATCTTCCGAACTGCCAGCATCGTGGTTTCAGAACTAGCGCAAGAGCAAACAGAAGTAGTTCAGGATATGACCCTGGCTTCTTATTCCGGCATGTGAGGCGATGGACGAAAATTCGGAGGCGACACATACTGTAAGAAGCCGCATCTCGGTCGCAGCAATCCTAAGTGCGATCGCCTTCTCAATCGTCGGTGCGCGCCTTGTCGATCTCACGATTCTGAACGGCCATCACGATTCCGGGATGGCACTGACACAGCCCATGACGCAAATGACACGCGCGGATCTTGTCGATCGCAATGGCGTTCTCATTGCGCGTGGTCTACCGGTAAGCGATCTCTATGCGACGCCCGCAGTTTTTTGGAACAAAGAGGAAGCCATTGCCGGTTTGGCGGACGTTACCGGTGCACGGGCAATGCGTCTTCGTGAAGTCTTCGCGCCCGATCGTGGCTATGTCCTTGTCGCCAGGGCACTAACGCCCGATACCCGCGCAGAAGTGATGCGCCTAGGGCTCCCCGGGCTCTTTTTTGAAGAGGGAACCAAGCGCGTCTATCCTAATGGGCGCATGGTCAGCCATGTCGTGGGGCAAGTTGATCCAGATGGCAACGGCCTTTCTGGACTCGAACTTGGTCTGGACGAAAAGCTAAGCCACGCTGATGCCCCCGTCGCATTATCGATCGACATGCGGGTTCAATTCGCGCTTTCCAACGCACTCGCAGAGACTATGGATGCCTTTCAGGCCAAGGCTGCCGGCGGCATTGTCCTTGATGTGCACTCCGGCGAAGTGATGGCGATGGTCTCACTTCCTGATTACGAGCCAAATAGCCGAACTCTTGGGGAAGGTGATTCGACACGCAACCGTATGACACAGGATGTATATGAACTCGGTTCGATACTTAAAACATTCGCATTTGCGCAAGCTATCGATGAAGGAGTTATTACACTAGACGAACGTTTTGTCGTTGATCAGCCATTGAAGTTTGGGCGTTATTCAATCAGAGATTATGAACAGCATGGTCACGATCTTTCCGCTGCGATGGTCTTTGCAAAATCTTCCAATATTGGAACCGCACAAATTGGATTGCGCATCGGCGCTGAGCGGCAGCGCACATTTTTGACCAAGCTCGGTTTGATGGAGTCGCTGAAAACCGAAATACCTGAGACAGCGTCACCATTGATTCCCCACCGTTGGAACGAGATTGAAACCGCGACCATCTCATATGGGCATGGCATTTCAATCAGTCCGCTTAGTTTTGTCGCCGCCGCTGCATCCATCGTCAATGGCGGTAAGCAGATAACACCGAGTTTTCTAAAAAATACCGAATTTGCATCTGGTGATCGTGCAATGCCTAAACGCGTATTGTCGGAACGCACCAGTCAAACCATACGCGGATTGTTGCGTCTTGCAGTGACCGAAGGAACTGGAGAGAACGCTGATGTCCCCGGTTATTTAGTTGGCGGCAAAACGGGAACCGCCGAAAAACCAATCGCTCGTGGTTATTCGCAGCGCCTGCAAATCACGTCTTTTGTGGCAATCTTTCCCTCTACCGACCCAAAATATCTTGTCTTCACAATGTTTGATGAACCCATTGGCAATAAGACAAGCTTTGGTTTTGCAACCGCAGGCTGGACCGCCGCTCCAGCAGCCAAGCAAGTTATCGCACATATCGCACCGATTCTGGGCGTGCCGGCGAATTTGGAATTATTGACTGCTGCAGAAATGGCCCCAGCCTCGCCGTAAGAGGATCACAACGCAAACACAATTGTAGGAAAGAGTCTGGTTCACGGGAAAACAACAAAGGTTAGAATGGGAATGGCTGTGGCGAGGAGCATAAAAGGATATTGCGGTATTGCGGCTGACAGCCGCAATGTGCGGACAGGATTCCTATTTGCCGCGCTGCCCGGAACCAAAACCAATGGTGCGCGCTTTATTGCTGATGCGGTCGACCGTGGGGCTGTGGCCGTTTTGGGCGCACCTGAGGCAGCGGCGGAAGCAAGATCTCATGGCGTGGCGTTTGTCTCGGACAACAATCCTCGGCAGCGGCTATCCCTGATGGCCGCTGAGTTTTTTGCCGATCAGCCTTTGCATATCGCTGCGGTCACCGGCACCAATGGCAAAACCTCTATTGTCTCATTTCTTAGGCAGATTTGGACACAGCTGGGACATAAGGCGGCAAGCTTGGGCACATTAGGAGTTGATGCGCCGTCCGGTCATGTGTCGCTTAGACATACTACGCCTGATCCTGTGGAACTGCATATGCAGCTTGCGAGGTTGAGCCAAGAGGGCGTCAAACATCTTGCTCTCGAGGCGTCCAGCCATGGTTTAGATCAATTCCGCTTAGACGGCGCGCGCATCGCTGCGGCTGGATTCACAAACATCACCCGTGATCATTTAGATTATCACTCCGACTTTGAACATTATTTTTCCGCAAAGATGCGTTTGTTCGGAGAACTGCTTGGTGAAGGTGGCCTTGCAGTTGTAAATGCCGATGCACCTCATGCTGATGAGGTTGTTTCTATCGCAGCTAGACGTGCTGCCCAGGTTTTAACGGTGGGCAAAAAGGGTGATGCCATAAAGCTTCTTGCACGAACGCCATATGAGAGCGGGCAGAAGATTCATTTGCGACATGAAAACCGTGATTACACTATAGACCTCCCCCTAGTTGGTGAGTTTCAGATATCAAATGCTTTTATCGCGGCTGGACTTGCTATTGGATTGGGCGCACCTGCTGAGCGCGTTTTTGCATCACTAGAAACGCTTAAAGGTACGCCAGGGCGAATGGAACTTGTGGCCTATGCCGCATCTGGTGCGCCAATTTATGTCGATTACGCGCATACGCCTGATGCAATGCAAACTGTACTCGATGCCCTTCGTCCGCACGTGAAAAATCAGCTTATTATTGTATTCGGCTGTGGCGGCGAGCGCGATAGCGGCAAGCGCCCCTTGATGGGAGCAGTGGCATGTAATTCTGCTGATGTGTCAATCCTTACTGATGACAATCCACGTGGTGAAGACCCAGCTGCAATAAGGCGTGAGGCTATGGAGGGATGCCCCAGTGCGATTGAGGTCGCTGATCGCCGTGCGGCGATCCAAGTCGGAATCGAAATGCTGAGTCCGGGTGACGCGCTCATTCTTGGCGGAAAAGGTCATGAGGAAGGGCAAATTGTCGGGACAGAGATACTTCCTTTTTCGGAGCGCAAGGAAGCGATTCGAATTGCCTTGGCGCTTGGTGGGCGTGCTGCACAGGATATGCGGCTATGAACGCGTTGTGGACGGCCAGTGAAGCGGCATCAGCCACCGGCGGAAAAGCATTCGGTAACTGGGAAGCACAAGGAATTTCCATAGACACGCGCACGTTAGAAAAGGACGATCTTTTTGTTGCGCTCAAAGGTGATAACCGGGATGGACATTGTTTTGTACCCTCAGCGCTGGAAAAGGGTGCTGGCGCAGCAATGGTCATCGATCCACCGCCGGGACTTGCCGAGAGTGCTCCACTTCTTGTTGTCGATGACACGCTGAGCGGGTTGGAAGCACTAGGTTGTGCTTCGCGTGCGCGCTCATTGGCCAGCATCCTTGCCGTAACGGGAAGCGCAGGAAAAACAACAACCAAGGAAATGTTACGCCTTACTCTTGAAGGCCAGGGCAAAGTCGCCGCTTCAGTAGCCTCCTATAATAATCATTGGGGCGTGCCGCTTAGCCTCGCCCGAATGGCGCGTGACACTGCCTATGGGGTGTTTGAAATCGGCATGAATCATGAGGGTGAGATACGTGCCTTAGTGAGCCAAGCGCGTCCGCACCTTGTTGTGGTCACGACGATTGCGCCGGCGCATCTCGAATATTTTGGTACGCTGGAGGCTATCGCTGACTCCAAAGCAGAAATTTTTGAAGGTCTTGAGCCCGGTGGCATAGCAATCTTACCGTTGGACAATCCGCAATTCGCGCGTCTCAACAAACGCGCACGCGAATGTGGTGTGGAAAACATAGCAAGTTTTGGAACAAGCGAAGGTGCAGATGCGCGTTTGCTTGTGTCGAAGATTGTCGGCGACAAACAGATTATCGCCGCAGAAATTCGTGGTAGAAAAATTGAACTCACTCTTAATGCCCATGGTGCACATATCGCCTCCAATGCTTTAGCGGTTCTTCTTGCAGTTGAAGGGCTTGGCGTCGATCTTGAACGCGCAGCTCAGGCGCTTGGCACCTTTACCCCCCTTACGGGGCGAGGTGCACGGGTAACGCTCGGCGACATCGAGTTGATCGATGAAAGCTATAATGCCAACCCGGCATCCATGCGCGCCGCATTGGATTTGTTGAAAGCCACAAACCCGCAATCGGGTGGCCGAAGGATCGCGGTGCTGGGCGAGATGTTGGAACTCGGTACAGATGGCCCAGCGCTCCACTGCGCCATCGCAAAAGACATCGCAGAAAATATGGTCGATTTGGTCTTTCTATGCGGTTCGCAAATGAAGGACCTATGGGACGTGCTTCCAGGCGATTGCCGCGGTGCCTATTCAGAAAACTCAATGCATCTTAAAGAGCCTTTTCTCAAGCAATTGCGTTCTGGTGACATCATATTGGTGAAGGGCTCATTTGGAAGCCGCATGTCGGTCATTATCGAAGCGCTGAAATCACGTGCAGTGGTCGAAACGGCCTAGGGGGAAGCAGTGTTTTTCTATCTTGCAAATCTAGCTGATGACGTACAGATCTTTAACGTATTGCGCTATTTGACGGTGCGGACCGGTGGCGCTCTACTGACCGCACTTGTTATCTGCTTCATCCTAGGCCCCTCGATCATCAATTGGCTGCGTGTACGACAAGGTAAGGGCCAACCGATCCGCAGCGACGGACCTCAGCGTCATATCGTTGAAAAACAGGGCACGCCGACAATGGGCGGGCTGCTTATTCTTGTCTCTTTGGTTGTTTCGACCCTTCTTTGGGCCGATCTTTCAAATGGCTATGTTTGGGTCGTGATCACAGTGACAATCGGGTTTGGGCTTCTTGGTTTTGTCGATGATTATAAGAAGGTCAAAAAACAATCAGCCGATGGGATCAGTGGGCGCAGTAAGCTGCTTGTGCAATTTCTTATTGCTGTCGCTGCCGTGGTTTACCTCATGCAGCTGCAAATGGAGCCTCTCACCGGCGCGCTTGCGATGCCGTTCTTTAAAGATGTCCTTATAAATCTTGGTTGGAGTTTCATAATATTTGGCGCAGTAGTGATTGTCGGTTCGTCCAATGCTGTCAATCTTACCGATGGCTTGGACGGACTCGCCATTGTCCCGGTGATGATCGCGGCGGCGACATTCCTTCTTATTACCTATCTTGTCGGAAACATCGTCTTTGCTGACTATCTCCAACTCCATTATGTCGCTGGCACAGGGGAGCTGACTGTGCTCCTCGGTGCTCTATTGGGTGCCGGCCTTGGTTTTCTTTGGTTTAATGCACCGCCGGCGATGGTGTTCATGGGAGACACAGGATCGCTTTCACTTGGCGGCGTGTTGGGTGCAATTGCCGTTGCAGTCAAACACGAAATTGTGCTCGTGGTAGTGGGTGGACTTTTTGTCATAGAAGCCGTCTCCGTCATCGTTCAAGTGGTGTCGTTCAAGCTCACGGGCAAGCGCGTATTTCGTATGGCGCCGATTCATCATCATTTCGAACAGCTGGGCTGGGCAGAATCAACGATCGTAGTTCGCTTTTGGATTATTGCCGTTATTCTCGCCCTCATTGGCCTTTCCACTCTGAAGCTACGGTGAGGCGATGATCTCAGTCGAAATATTCAGAGGTAAGACGATTGGCATTATGGGGCTCAAGCGCTCGGGCCTTTCCGCTGCCCGCGCGCTTCACGCTGGTGGGGCAAATGTCTTTGCCTGGGATGATAAGGAAGCAGCGCGTACCGATGCACCTATGGGCGTGGGCGTCGAGCCGTGGGAACAATGGCCGTGGGAGAGTTTGCACGCTGTTATACTAAGTCCTGGGATTCCGCTGACCCATCCTGTTCCACACGCGATTGTCGATCGTGCAAATGAGGTGGGAGTGGAAATCATCGGCGATCTTGATTTATTTGCGCGCGCCATTCGCGCTAAGGCCGATGACGTAGTAACAGCGCCGATTATTGCGATCACCGGAACGAATGGGAAGTCAACCATTACCGCGCTTATTGGGCATGTTCTCCAATCATGCGGTTTTAACGCGCAGATTGGCGGCAACATCGGAAATCCCGCCCTTGAATTAGATCCGCCAAAACCGAAAACCATCTATGTGCTCGAAGTCTCATCCTATCAGATTGATCTATCTCCAAATCTGCATCCCAACATTTCAGTTTTCTCAAATATTTCACCTGATCACATTGATCGCCATGGAAGTCTAGAAAATTACGCACTGGTGAAGGCGGAACTTCTAAAAAGAACATTGAGCGGTGGAAGTATAGTCGTGGGCACCGATGACGCGCTCTCCTCTGCGATATTCACGCAGCTTATTACGTTTAATGACCGCGATACGATTGCGGTGTCCGTTGGTAACGTCTTAGGCTGCGGCATATTTGTTATAGACGGAAAGCTTTACGAAGCTTCAAACTCCCCAGCGGAGGAGATCGGAGATCTCAGTGCCGCGCAACATTTGCGTGGCGTCCACAATTGGCAGAACGCGGCGCTTGCCTATGCAGCATTGCGTCCCATAATACACAACCCACAAAAAATCATCGCAGCCCTTGTTAGCTTCCCCGGGCTTGCGCATCGAATGGAGGATGTTGGTAAAATTGGCAAAGTTCGTTTTATCAATGATTCCAAGGCCACAAACGCCAATGCTGCGTCGCGTGCCTTAGCATGCTTCGACAATATTTTTTGGATTGCCGGCGGTAGAGCAAAAGATGGCGGGATTGAAAGTCTTGCATCCTATTTCCCGCAAATTCGTAAGGCCTATCTGATTGGTGAGGCGGCCCTGAAATTTTCTAAAACGCTAAACGGCCAAATCGATTTCGAACTGAACGAAACAATCAACAATGCGCTGTACTCCGCAGCGGCAGACGCGGAAGGATGTTCCGCGCCTGATCCGGTTGTGCTGCTCTCTCCAGCTTGTTCGTCGTTTGATCAGTTCAACGATTTTGAGGAGCGTGGAAACATGTTTCGAGCAGCCGTCCAACAAATGGAAGATCTAATGCCGCGCGAGGTGTCAGCATGATTTATTCTCGCGCAGATAATTCCGGGCTTTCTCGTTGGTGGTGGACAATTGATCGCGCTTCTCTGCTTGGGATTCTTTGTCTCATCGCTATTGGTCTTGTGCTTGCCATCGCAGCTAGTCCTGCGGCGACAGGCAGTTCACAAACCGCTGGTAATTTTACCTACGCGCTACGCCAGTTCGCCTTTGCTCTGATAGCAGTCTCTGTTCTGATCGGGGCTTCGTTTCTTGACCCCAAACAAATGCGACAGGTTGCTGCGAGCATATTCGCTTTTGCCTTGATTGGCGCAATTTATATTTTGTTCACTGGCGAAAGCATAAATGGGGCCAGTCGCTGGGTTCGAATATGGGGCTTCACACTGCAACCCTCCGAATTTTTGAAACCGGCATTCGCGGTGCTGGCCGCAGCTTTTCTTGCTGACAAACTCAAACATAATTTTCCGGGTGAAGCCGTGACACTCGCGGTGCTCACGCCCGCAGTGATTGTGCTTCTTCTGCAGCCTGATGTCGGGCAGACGGCTCTCCTAATCATGCTTGGTGGGATCATGTTGTTTTTTTCAGGGCTTCGCTATTATTGGCTGGTGATGCTAGCTGGCGGCGGCGCTGCTCTCGCCACGCTCGCCTATTTTATTCATCCTCATGTACGTCATCGCATTGCTGATTTTGTAGATCCCAGTTCGCAAGGCTATCAAGTCGGACTTGCAGCTGATGCCTTCTCCGCCGGCGGAATAATGGGGGTGGGTCCCGGAGCAGGAACAATCAAATATCGTCTGCCGGATGCCCATACTGATTTTATCTTTGCCGTTGCCGGAGAAGAGTTCGGTTTCGTGCTTTGCATTGTGATTGCAGCTTTGTTTGGTCTTGTAACAATCAGGCTCTTACTACGTTCTGCACGCGCGTCAGATCCCTTTGCACAATTAGCGGGCGCTGGCCTTGCAATTGTGATTGGCCTGCAGGCCTTCATCAATATGGGCGTTTCGCTGAGCATTCTTCCGGCCAAGGGTATGACACTGCCATTTGTTTCTTATGGTGGTTCGTCGCAACTCGCGGTTGCTCTTACGCTAGGCCTAGCCCTCGGAATAACGCGCCAACGGCCGCAGCTTCCAGGAGCGCTGCAAAGATGAGAGGTCCATTCGTTCTTGCCGCCGGCGGAACTGGTGGGCACCTCTTTCCCGCCCAGGCTGTGGCGGGCGAACTGTTGCGTCGCGGACAGCGTGTCGTGGTGATGACCGATGGACGCGGGCATAATTTCGGTGCCGCCTTTCCCGGTGTAGAGATTGCTACTGTTCCGGCAGCTACCTTTTCAGGGCGCTCACCCTTAAAATGGATCAGCGCTGTGGTGCGGATTATTGCGGGGATTGTCTCAGCCTTCAGAAAGATTCGACGAATTCGTCCACAAGCCGTCATCGGTTTCGGCGGCTATCCCACTCTGCCGATCATGGTAGCGGCTTGGCTTGCACGCATTCCTCGCGCATTGCATGAGCAAAATGCCGTATTGGGGCGCGTCAATCGACTTATGGCACCGGTTGTCGGAACAATTGCTGCGTCTTTCCCATTTGCGCGACACGCGCCAAAAAATATTGCGCGTGTGATAACCATCGGTAATCCAGTTCGCGCCGAAGCAAGTGCCTTAGCAGGTGTTCCTTATGCTCCCCCTAACGTCGACGGACCGATACGGATTCTTATTTTCGGCGGAAGTCAGGGTGCAAGGGCATTATCCGAAATTATTCCAGTCGCTCTCTCGCAATTGTCGCGAGATCTGCGTGCGCGCATTGAGATCACCCAACAATGCCGTCCTGAAGATGCCGCCAAAGTCCGGGAATATTATATTGCAGAAGGAATCAAAGCTGAGATCGCAAATTTCTTTTCCGATTTACTCCAGCGCATCGCTAGTGCTCACCTTGTGATATGCCGAAGTGGCGCTTCCACACTTAGCGAGCTTGTAACGATTGGCCGCCCTGCAATTCTTATTCCATATCCCTTCGCAATGGATGATCACCAAGCCGCTAACGCAGAAGTACTGGCCGAAGAAAATGCAGCATGGATGGTAAGGCAAGAGTCTTTGGATGCTCCCAAGCTCGCTCAAATGCTTGGAAAAATATTATCTAATCCAGAGGATCTTGCACAGCATGCGGCTTGTGCCGCCAAACTTGGTCGGCCTGACGCGGCGGCGCGCCTTGCTGACATTGTTGAATCCATGGGAGCTCGTCCATGAGTGCTAAGACCAGAGTTCCACTTTCTGTAGGAGCGGTTCATTTTATCGGCATTGGTGGTATCGGCATGAGTGGGATTGCCGAAGTAATGCATAATCTTGGTTATGCTGTGCAGGGTTCGGACGCTAAAGACAGCGCCAATGTTAAGCGTCTTCGTGGTTTTGGCATCTCGATAAATATTGGACATTGTAGTGAAAATGTCGGGGGCTCGCAGGTTGCGGTCTATTCTTCGGCGATAAAATCTAACAATCCAGAAATCATTGCTGCGCGCGAAGCTGGATTACCGGTGGTGCGTCGTGCGGAAATGCTCGCTGAACTGATGCGGTTGAAGCGCTGTGTGGCTGTCGCCGGCACGCATGGCAAAACGACAACAACGACGATGATTGCTGCACTTCTAGATGCAGGAAATCTCGATCCTACAGTGGTCAATGGTGGCATCATAAATGCCTATGGCAGCAATGCGCGTTCGGGGACCGGCGAATGGATGGTTGTCGAGGCTGATGAATCAGACGGAACCTTCCTGCGGCTCCCGTCGACCATCGCAGTGGTCACAAATATCGATCCAGAACATCTCGATCATTATGGCGATTTTGAAACGCTAAAAAAAGCGTTCCAGAGTTTTGTCGAGGCCTTGCCCTTCTATGGCTTCGCCGCGATGAATGTCGATCACCCGGAAGTCCAGGCCATGGTTGGGCAGATAAAGGACAGGCGTATTATTACCTATGGCTTTAGTCCTCAAGCCGATGTGAGAGCTTTTAATGTTTCCTTCTCCGAAGGTGCTTCCCATTTCGACGTGGCGTTCCGTGATCGCCAAAGGAAGACAGAAACTAGTCTAGCCGGGCTTAGTCTGCCTATGCCCGGTGAGCACAATGTTGAAAATATGCTTGCAGCGATCGTTGTCGCGCACGAGCTTGGCGTTGATTTCAAAGCGATTCGAAACGCTGTTGTAAATTTTCAGGGCGTTGGACGGCGTTTCACACGTGTCGGCGAATGGAAAAGTACCGCAATTATCGATGATTATGGACACCACCCGGTTGAAATTTCTGCGGTATTGCGCGCTACGCGGCAGGCGTTTTCTGGCCCCATTATCGCCATCGTCCAACCGCACCGCTACACACGTCTGCAGAGCCTTTTCGAGCAATTTTGCACCTGCCTAAATGACGCGGATGTTGCGGTGATCGCGCCCGTCTACCCAGCTGGTGAATCTCCTATAAAAGGCATTGATCGCGACGTTTTGATCGAGGGCATCAGGGCGCATGGGCACAAAAAAGTTCTCGGCATCAGAGGCCCCGATGATCTCGCTGCCGCCCTTACTCCGATCGTGAAGCCTGGAGGAGCAATTGTTTTCCTAGGCGCTGGCTCGATCACCCAATGGGCTGCGGGCGCCCAAAGCGCTCTGGAGAAAAACGCCTTAGAGCAGAAGGGGGATGCTGAGTAATGTCCCTCACGGATACCACATTGCTTCCGAAAGTTCGCGGTCTCTATGCCGAGAATGCGTCACTTAAAGAGGTACTTTGGTTCCGCGCCGGAGGGCCGGCCGAAATACTTTTTCGCCCGGCAGATCTTGATGATCTTTGCACATTTATGGCGGAATACCCCAAAGAAATGCCTCTGACCGTAATAGGCGTGGGTTCAAATCTACTGGTGCGCGACGGTGGAATCGAAGGTGTAGTCATCCGCTTGCCCGCCGTTTTTGGTCAGGTCAAACAAATTAGTCCGACGTGTATTCGCGTAGGGGCTGCAGCGCTCGATTCCATGGTCGCACGTAAAGCTGCGGAAGCAGGTATCGCCGGGCTCGAATTCTTGCGCGGCATTCCGGGGACTATTGGAGGTGCGCTACGAATGAATGCTGGCTGCTATGGCCGTGAGATGAAGGATATTTTCATCGAAGCGCGTGCAGTCAACGACAGTGGGCGGATTGTAAATTTAAGCACCGCTGAGATGGGCTTTTCCTATCGACATAGCACAGCGCCCAAGAATCTTATTTTTGTAGACGCTGTCTTCGAGGGAGCTCCCGGCGAGTCCGGGGAAATTCACGCTAGGATGAAAAAATTAGTCGCCGAGCGCGAAGCGGCGCAGCCAATCCGCGCCAAGACCGGCGGTTCGACTTTTACTAATCCGCCAGGTGCGAAGGCCTGGGAGTTGATCGAACAAGCTGGTTGCCGCGGATTAAAACATGGCGATGCGCAAATCTCAGAGAAGCATTGCAATTTTCTTATTAATTTAGATCAAGCCTCGGCCGCCGATATTGAGGCACTTGGCGAAGAGGTGCGTCACAAAGTGAAGGAAAATTTGGGCGTCGATCTCAAATGGGAAATCAAGCGCGTGGGCCGACAGTCATGACGATGTTTAAACGCGTAGCGGTTTTATTGGGTGGGCGTTCGGCGGAACGCGAGGTAAGCCTCGTTTCAGGCCACGCCTGCGCTGATGCGCTACGCCAGGAAGATTTTGAGGTCACTGAAATCGATGCCGTTGGGGATGTTGCGCAGCAACTGAGTGAGGCCAAACCGGACGTGGTTTTCAATGCGCTTCATGGTCGTTGGGGCGAAGATGGTTGCGTTCAAGGCCTGTTGGAACTCATGCGTATTCCCTACACTCATTCCGGGGTACTTTCCTCCGCGATTGCCATGCACAAGGAACGTGCAAAGGTGGCTTTCCGCGCGGCTGAACTGCCTGTCGCCGCAAGTATTGTGGTTCCGAGAATGAAAGCGAGTCAAACCCATCTGATGGAACCGCCCTATGTGGTGAAGCCGGTCAACGAGGGATCGAGTGTTGGCGTCTACATAATACGTCAGTGCGACAACCACCCACCTAGTGAATTGGGAAGTGCCGAATGGAGTCTAGGTGAAGAGGTGATAATCGAAAAATATATTCCGGGTCGTGAACTGACAACAACTGTAATGGGTGACAATGCTCTAGCGGTCACTGAGATCGTGCCGAAAACACAATTCTACGATTACGATGCCAAATATGCGCCTGGCGGTTCTGAGCATATAGTGCCAGCCGATCTTCCAGAAAACATAGCAGCAACAATAATGGCGCTTTCCGAACGCGCGCATGCAGCGCTTGGTTGTCGCGGCGTTACCCGTGCTGATTTTCGTTATGACGAAGCAGGTAACGAAATAATCTTGCTTGAGGTCAATACTCAACCAGGAATGACACCAACCTCGCTCGTTCCTGAACAAGCAGCTTTCAAGGGCATTAGTTTTTCTAAACTCGTACGTTGGATTTTGGAGGATGCCTCATGCGATCGGTGACCGCACGCTCGTCAAAGGCGTACAAAGCGCGGCGTAGTAGAGAAAAAAAACCTGTAAGCAAGAAACCGTTGCGCTTGAATGCAAGAGTCAAGGCATCCGGTGGGCAGTCGTTTGTGCGT
>Ga0315338_1003225_pt1 | contig 14571 bp, 15 predicted proteins | sample ASW8metaG_FD_204518 | JGI IMG/M metagenome (GOLD analysis project Ga0315338, IMG submission 204518) | Ammonia-oxidizing marine archaeal communities from Monterey Bay, California, United States - ASW #8 | ecosystem: Environmental > Aquatic > Marine > Coastal | place: USA: California | collected... | reverse complement strand
TTGCTGGATTGAAATCGTGGTCTGCGACCTGTCCACCTATTCGCACCTCGACACATACCGAATTGTTCGGCCGATATGGCGAAAGTCAGTGTAGAAAAATTTCTCGACTTATTGAAGCGTAGTGGACTGATTGAAAACCTCGATCAGATTCCACAAGCTGTCTCTGCGCTCGAATCACGATCGGGCGGGCTGTTACCGGGAGACGCTAAAACTGTAGCAAATTTTTTTGTTGAAGAAACACTTATCACAGATTGGCAAAGCGAAAAACTTCTTGAAGGGCGCTACAAGGGATTTTTTCTCGGCAAGTACAAACTACTAGGCCATCTCGGCACCGGTGGTATGAGCAGCGTCTATCTTGCGGATCATGTGCTGATGCAACGGCGGGTCGCGATCAAAGTGCTCCCCGCCAAACGGGTGAATGATTCTTCCTACCTGGCAAGATTCCACCAGGAAGCGCAGGCTGCTGCCAGATTAGACCACCGTAATATTGTGCGCGCGTACGATGTCGATAACGACAAGGACCAACACTACCTTGTGATGGAATTTGTCGACGGAAAAGATCTCCAGCAAATGGTCAAAGCATCGGGGCCACTCGACTACAATACCGTCGGCAACTTCATTGCCCAAGCAGCAGAGGGGCTCAATCATGCCCATGCCGCCGGATTGATCCATCGCGACGTCAAACCAGCCAATTTGTTGGTCGATGAGGATGGCTTGGTCAAGATTCTTGATATGGGTCTTGCGCGCTTTGCAGATAATGATGATGATGAGGCCTCACTTACCGTAGCCCACGAAGAAAATGTATTGGGCACCGCAGATTACCTGGCACCCGAACAGGCCATCAACAGCCATACCGTTGATGGACGCGCCGACCTCTACAGCCTAGGCTGCACCATGTATTTCTTACTGACAGGCCATCCCCCATTTCCTGAGGGAACTCTCTCGCAAAGATTGCTGGCACATCAGAATCAAGAACCAGCCAGCATCCTCGTAGAACGGCCGGATGCCCCTCGAGACCTTGTGGCGATCTGCGAGCAGATGATGAGCAAGAAAGCGGATGAGCGTCAACAGTCGGCAACGGAAGTTGCCCAACAGTTGGCCACTTGGCTAGCGGATCGAGGCCAACCATTCCTTCTGCATATGGATAGTCCGTCGAGCAGCGGTATGTCTGGAAATCTGGTTGCGGCCGCTTCTACTGTCAAACGGCAAACGGCGGCCAAGGCTGGAAAGAGCCGCCCTGGAGTCAAACGAACAGGTGTGAAAGTTACACGGCGAAAGTCGCAGTCCAAACCGGCAGCTAACGCGGGAGAGACTGTCGCTGATAAGGATCGGCAGACGCTCAGTGGCATCGACACTCAATCAGGCCCGAGCGGGGCGAAGAAAAAACAATCCGCCAAAACTGCTGAGCCAACTGCTGCAAAATCATCAAAACAGAGGCCACCGACTTCCGCGAAAAAAGGTGTTAAGGAAAAACCTGATACTTTTGTCATCGACACCGACAGCGAACCAAAAAAAACCACGTCCACCACACCCCGAAAACGCCGTCCCAGCAGAGCTCTACCGCTGTGGATCTGGGCAGTCCTCGTTGGCCTCGCAGTGGGCACCCTGATTGCGTTCATGATTTTAATTATCGATAAGTTTGGCTCGCCATAAATAGCCGGTCGGTGTTGACACAAAGCCCCATCAGGCAATCAGCCCCATCAGGCAATCAGCTCCATCAGGCAATCACCTCGTTGGCTCAGAAAGGGGAACTCAGAGAGTCCGCACGCACTTGGGGGGGCAACACCAGATTCCCGCTCCCGCTGCGGAACCCTTCAAGATCGACAGCCACGTAGTGAAAGCCGAGTTTGTGCAAATAGGCCACGAGCCGCCTACAGAATTCCGGTTCGGCAAGTCCCGCTACCTCCTCACGGGCAACCTCCAGCCGCGCTAGCCCGCCATCATGGTAGCGAACGCGAACTGTCTCATAGCCCGCCTCGCGGAGAAACTGCTCGGCACGATCGACCATGGCAAGACGTTCTGGAGTCACCTCAAGGCCGTAGGCGAGACGACTGGCGAGGCATGGCATCGCCGGTTTATTCCAGACCGGAAGCTGCCACGCTTCGGCCAACTGGCGTACATCGGTCTTGGTCAGGCCACACTCGGCAAGCGGACTTAAGACCGCGTGTTCATTTGCGGCTTGCAAGCCAGGACGATAATCATCCAAGTCATCGCGATTTGCTCCGTTCACGATGACTCGAACGCCCCAATGCTCTAGGCGTGGCTGCAGATGGGTATAGAGTTCCATCTTGCAGTGGTAACAGCGGTCCGAACCATTGGCGACGTAAGACCGGTTCGACATTTCCTTCGTTTCCACCACCTCATGGCGGATACCGATCAGAGCAGCAAGTTCTACAGCCTGCTCCAACTCTCCTGCTGCCAGGCTCGGACTCACTGCGGTCACAGCCACGGAATTCTCGCCGAGGGCAAGGTGGGCGGCCTTGGCAACCACTGCGCTATCGACACCACCACTGAAAGCAACGGCACAACTTTCAATCTTCCGGAGACAGCCAAGCAGTCGATCACGTTGATTTTCGAGAGCAAACATGAAATTGCCGTTACCAGCTGCTGTTGGTTATGGGTCTATCTCAGTGGTGTCGTTATTGGATGAGTCAACAAAAAAAGCAACCCTCTGCCAATGGCGAGATGCTGCGGTGCCGGGGGTAAGCTCGTCTTGTAACCAAGGGGGGTGCCTTGGACTTGAGTTTCGTGATCCAAACGCTTTCTCCGGTACAAAGCACCGGGCGCCGGCTATACGGCCCTCAAACCCTTTTCTAGTGAAGGCTCCCAACGAGCTATTTTAGCGGCTCACCTCATTAAGCACCGTCAACAAACCATGACAGAGGAATTGCTAGCGGTATGCTACCATGCCTACCGCTACAGGACAAGAAAAATGCTCGTGATCTGGAAAGCCGATTTTCTGAAGCAGTAAGACCGCTTCCATGGCCGGGATAAAAGAAAATGCGCCGTAGATATTAGAAAACCCTTTTTTCTCTAGGAGTTTGTCCCGCCGGGAGCCAGAAAGTGGCGACAAGCGGGACAAATCCTTGAGAATGATCTAGCTACTGGCAATATCTTCCGGTTCCCGGACGAGTGTTTCGAGCACCTTGGTATTTCGCTCAAATGCGACAACAGTGGTCCGCTGCTCTACTCCATCAGCACGGGTCGCGACAATCGGGATGACTTGCCGCCCTTCTTTAAGGCTCACTCGGACTGTAAATGTACCATCCTCGCGTAAATCGATCGGTTCACCGCGAAATGACACTTGGGAACCGGGGGTTGTTGCACCGTAAATGAGCAATTCCGAATCGACGTCGAAAATAAACTCCTGCTCTTTAGGGGCGTTTCCACTCGTAACAATCCCATACCGCGTCACCAAGGGTGATCCCAGCGGGCGACGTAGGCGTTCCTCAAACAATTCCCGCAGGTCTTCGGCATGGCCATTATTTTCCAAGCCACCACTCATCGCATAAATTTTGTCGCATTGGCGGGCTATCTCCTGCCAGTTCTTATCCAACTCTGCGTTGTCTCCTCGCGGCCGGGTCGTCACGATATTGCTACTCGCTAGCGAATGAAACAATTCCCCGGATAGATAGCCAATTTTGACCTGGAAGGAAGCGGGGGGATCTGAGACATCGATATACCAGTTGGTCACACCTCCATGAATCGGGATATCACGGATAACCTGTTCCACGGTTTTTGACGCGGCCGTCCGACCCGCAGCAAACAATCGCAGCACCGGTTGAGCATCATGCCAATGTTGTCCCAAAGCCACGACCGCCCGATCGATACTTTTTCGGGATAATTCCCACGAAGCATGCAACCAATAAGGATCTCGAACCATGAGAACTAGACGGTCCCCACCACCAGACTTCTTTCTGCCCCGACTAGAACTATCGAGTATTTTTAATAGTTTTTGGGTCGATTGAAATTCACGAACCTGCTTTCCTACACGGTTGTTACGACGATTTTCAACGAATTGTCGGCGAACTGCATTCTTGGCAACAGAACTCGAGCCGATCTTATGTTTGACCGATCGAGGCGTGCCGCGCGACTTGCGCCTGGAGGCTTTGACCAGGGCCTTCACCAGCTCTTCTTTCCGCATGGCATGCCAGCCAGCGACTCCGTCTCTTTTGGCCAACTTGGCAAGATTCTTGCAGGTCAAACCTCGAAGATCAGCAGCTGTCATTAAAACACCCTCCAAACCACGAAATCCGTTACGGTCCACCAAGCGACTTTCCGTAGTTACACTGGCACAAGTTCAACAAATCGATCTGCCCAACGGACGATCGCTCAAGCCTATCCTGGATTGAGCCACATCGACGAACGAGCCGACTTCCACAGACAAACATATGCGGCGATTTATATACGTCTGTTATGATTCTAATTCCCAACCCCCAAAAAGACAATGAATTTGTGGTCTAAAAAGTCCTCAAGGATATCTTTAAATCACTAATATCAAAGGACTTGGGGAAGGACTTTTGTCGACAACCCTTCGGAGCCAAACTGGTCGTGGGCACAGGGAAATGGGCCGCCCAAGGAGTCGCGTTGCGACGTCAACTTTTAGTTCAAGGGGTTTTTGTTCTGGCAGCCCAATCTTTCGGCAACTCTGGGCATTACACAGAACAAGAGTTGCAACGAAAAAATATGAATTTGGTCGTAGCGTTGGTTGACCCCTTTTTGGGCTTAGGATAGATTGGGCGACTTAAGTTCGGACTCGCAATACGACCCTTTCGAGGGTCCTTTTATTTTTTCAACGTGTTTTATATCAACACTTTACAAATTTCCCGCCAACCTAGTTTACGGCCTGCGGACTCCGGTGCCCCTAACCGCCCCCAATGATGGTCGCTCGCCAATGGCCAAGGCCACTGCTGCGGCATCGCGGGCCATGACCGTGGCTGTGGAAATGGTCCTCCCTGGCATGCTGGGGTTCTGGATTGATGAACGGCTTGGGACGCGGATTTTATTTACGATACTCGGTTTTGCTTTTGGTTTAACCCTCGCCATTTGGCACTTGATGAAAATGACCAAGTCCGTCGCAGCTAAGAATTCTCAAGAGTCCGAATCGGGAGGCGACTCTTCGCAAGCAGGACGGGGAGACACCACCTCGTGACCGCACACCATGGGAACCTGTTTCGGAATCACCCACGCCTAGCGACAGCGGGTCTTGTCGCACTTACGGTGGTCATCCCAGTCGGCCTGTTTGCCTACTGGCAACATCAGACCCCAGGACTGGTCGCGACGGCTCTTGCACTACTCACCTGTGGGATTGGTATCGTGGCCGCCCGGTTGGTGGGCATGCTACTATCAGGCCCTGCAGCAACGAATTACCGCATGCTCTTTGGCATGCTTATTCGGATGGCTGTCCCGTTACTGCTCTGCATGGTACTGGTGCTTCAAGAAAGCCCGCTTTTACAATATGGTTTTGTTTATTACTTATTGGTTTTTTATCAACTGACGCTTGTTGTTGACGTCTGCTGGACAGTCACCAGCCTGAAACACTCCCCCACACGTTGAGCTTCTAAAAAATGGCAGATTCTAGTCATGATCCAATGGATGCTGGCCACCTGTTTAGCCATGTCCAGGATGCTGAACATTTTGAAGTGCCCCATATGGTCGCTGAGGGCGGGAAGCTTAAGATCTGGCAGTTGGGCGATGTCTTTGGCGAACCGTTTGTCGATTTGCAACTAATGAAAGCCGATCCAGACTGGCACCTTGCTCCGTTTGATTTAAGCGTGACCAAGTTCATGTTACTTGAGATCCTGGCAGCCGTTTTAGTGATTGTTTTCTTCGTTCCCCTGGCAAAAAAAATTGCCGATGGTTCGCCGGTCAAAGGAAAGTGGGCCAACATGCTTGAAGCGATGCTGGTCTTTATCCGCGATGAGGTGGCCAGACCGGCAATTGGCAAACAAGATGCCGATCGTTTTCTGCCATTTTTGTGGACGATGTTCTTTTTCGTACTCGTTTGCAACCTGATTGGCCTCGTACCTTGGGCCGGTTCGGCAACCGGTGCTTTGGGGACGACTTTCACACTCGCGATGATCACCTTCGGAGTGGTTCTGTTCACGGGCATGGCCCGCCAGGGATTTATGGGCTTCTGGAAATCGTTGGTACCCCACATGGAATTGCCCTTGGTGATGGCAATCTTTCTCATTCCAATGATTTTTGTTCTCGAAGTTATCGGTTTGCTGATCAAGCATGTGGTGTTAGCCGTTCGTTTGTTGGCCAACATGGTGGCCGGCCATCTGGTTCTCGCCGTGCTGCTCGCGTTCATTCTGGCGAGTGCGTCACATGTGGCCTTTTTTGGAGTTGCTCCCGCGGCCCTGCTAGGCGCCACGGCACTCACATTACTGGAGTTATTCGTCGCCTTTTTGCAGGCCTATATTTTTACGTTTTTAAGTGCGTTGTTCATCGGAACTGCAATCCATCCGCATTAACGGCGGTTTGCTGATGCTGTTTCGTGAAAATCCAATTTACACCTCGTTTTTCACAGGAGAGAGTCACAGTGAACAAGGTTCTGAAACTTGTATTTGTTGTATTTGCCCTGTTAATCGTATTTGCTCCCACCTTGGCTCATGCGGCCGAGGGGGCGGAAGAGGCCCAGGGTTCCCGGGCGCTGATCTATCTTGGCGGTGCTTTTGGGTCCGGGCTGATCATTCTCGGTGCGGGCATGGGAATTGGGCGCATCGGTGCTTCGGCGGTTGAGAGTATCTCCCGACAACCGGAGGCGGCGGCAAATATCCAGACGGCAATGATTATTGCAGCGGCACTGATTGAAGGTGCCACGTTTTTCGGTCTGATCATCTGTCTGCTGCTAAAATAACTCGTTGTTCTTAGATATCTTTACTTCCACCAAATGGAATTGGTGAGTTTAAGATGGTAAGAGCTGAAAGGACGCATTTGCCGATGTGCAATCGTGTGTGTGGCCTAACACTGGCCATTGCAATCATGCAGGGCTGGATTCCGACCATCGGTTGGGCAGCTTCTGGGAATACGGCACCAGACCCAATCCTATTTGATGTCGATTTGGCAATCTGTTCCGCGATTGTCTTTTTGCTCACTTTGTTAGTGCTTCGTAAATTTGCCTGGGGACCGATCGTCACCGGCCTTGAAAAACGAGAACAGGCAATTGCGGACAACATTGCAACCGCAGAAAACGCTGCCGACGAAGCCCGCAAGTTGACAGCCCATTACGAGGAAAAGCTGGCAGGTGCTGCAGATGAAGTGCGGGCAATCATCGAAGAAGCCCGCCGAGATGCTGAGCATACTGGCCAACAGATCGTCGAAAAAGCGCACACTAAGGCAACGGAAGAAGGCAATCGGATGCTCCGAGAAGTCGAGTTGGCCAAGGATATCGCTCTCAAAGAAATCTCGGACAGAGCGACCAACTTGGCCGTAGACTTGGCCGGAAAGATTGTGCAGCGGGAACTGTCACCAAACGATCACGCCCAGTTGATCCAGTCTGCGCAAACCCAGTTTACCCGAGCTAGCCCCAGCGATAATTGATTCTCGAATCTTATTGAAACTGTAAAGCAAACACCATGGTTGCCAATACCGTTCAAATTGATTTAGCCGGTGAACGCGTCGGTGCAATCTATGGAACGGCTTTTTTTGCGGCAGCCGAAGCGAGTAGCAAAACCGCCGAAGTAATCGAAGAACTTGAGTCTCTCATAACGGATGTTTTGAGTCCGCATCCCGAGCTGGAGCAACTGCTTGCCAACCCGATGATCACTGCCAAGGATAAACTTGAGACAATTGACCGCATCTTCGGCAGCGTTGCTACGCCGATCGTGCTCGATTTTTTACGGGTTTTAGCCCGCAAAGAACGGCTCGGCTACCTGCGACCGATTCTTGCACAAGTCCAACTGCTGGAAAACCAGCGGACGAATCGTCGCCAAGTGGAAGTGACAACCGCAACACCACTGAACGACGAAATGCGAGAGCAACTCTTCAAGCAGGTCCATGATTTTCTCTCGCTGGAACCGGAGTTGGTAGCCCACGTTGATCCGGCAATGATCGGGGGGGTCATACTCAAGATTGGTGATACCGTCTATGACGGCTCGGTAGCTGCGGAATTAGAACGATTGCGTACACAGATGATTGCACGCGGAACTGAGAACATTGAGACGCATCACTGAGATGAATCAAACGGCAATAATAACACAGTGTAAGTAATAACAGAGTGTAAGTTTTCGGCAGGCAGCGTCCTGATGAGGCCTACGGAAAAGCACAAAAACGTAATCCTGGTAAGATAAAATGAAATTTAAAGCTGACGAAATTGCATCGGTCATTCAGAAAGAAATTGAGCATTATGAATCGCAGATTGATGTCCGTGAAGTTGGCCAGGTACTCCAGGTCGGTGACGGAATCGCGCGCGTGTATGGGCTTTCGGGAGTCATGGCCAGCGAAATGGTTGAATTTCCTGGTGGGATTATCGGGTTGGCCTTCAACCTCGAAGAAGATTCTGTGGGCGTCATCATCTTGGGAGACTACTTGGCCCTCAAACAGGGAGATGAAGTCAAAAGTCTCGGCAAACTGCTTTCCATTCCGGTGGGGGATGCCCTGCTCGGTCGCGTTGTCGACCCCCTCGGCAATCCACTCGACGGCAAAGGGCCGATCATATCGAGTGAAACTCGCCCGGTAGAGATTATCGCCTCGGGGGTTTCGCAGCGACAGCCAGTATGTGAACCGATGCAGACCGGTATTAAAGCGGTTGATGCCATGACACCGATTGGGAGAGGGCAACGCGAGTTGATCATCGGCGATCGCAAAACGGGAAAGACGGCCATCGCGATTGATGCGATTATCAATCAGAAAAACACCGGCGTGAAATGTTTTTATGTGGCGATTGGCCAAAAGGATTCCTCGGTAGCCCAGGTGATTGAGGTGCTTCGCGAAAATGATGCCATGGACTACACCACGGTTATCGTTTCCGGTGCAAGCTCACCGGCTTCCTTACAGTATTTGGCTCCCTATTCCGGCACCGCGATGGCCGAGCACTACATGTTCGGCGGTGTCCATGCGTTGGTGGTCTATGACGATCTTTCCAAACAGGCCCAGGCGTACCGCGAACTCTCACTGTTGATGCGACGCCCCCCAGGGAGGGAAGCCTACCCGGGCGATGTTTTCTATTGCCATAGTCGCTTACTCGAACGCTCGGCAAAATTGTCGGACGAAATGGGAGGTGGCTCGCTGACATCGCTTCCGATTATCGAGACCCTCGAAGGGGAAGTTTCCGCGTACATTCCAACCAATGTTATTTCCATCACCGATGGGCAAATTTATCTGCAACCGGACCTCTTTTTTGCTGGCCAACGGCCTGCCATGAACGCGGGGATCTCGGTATCTCGGGTTGGTGGTGCGGCACAAATCAAGGCGATGAAGAAGGTGGCTGGTGGGCTGCGATTGGACCTGGCAGCCTTCCGGGAACTCGAGGCCTTTGCCCAGTTGGGAACCGACCTGGACGCCGCCACACAGTCACAGCTTGACCGTGGCTATCGCATGGTAGAACTTCTCAAGCAGGGCCAATACAACCCGATGTCTGTCACCGATCAGGTGCTGAGTATTTATGCAGGAACCCAGGGACACTTGGATGATGTCCCGGTGGAACAGGTGCCCGTTTGGGAAAAAGAGTTCTTGCAATTCATTTACGAACAACAAATTGAGATCTATAACAAAATAGAAGAGACCAAAAGCCTCGACGATGAAACGATTGCGATGATCGAGTCTGCGGTCGTCGAATTCAATCGTCAGTATCAAGGTCGGCGGAAAGAGGAGCTAGAAACAGCCAGCGCTTCATGACCCCAAAACCATTAGGACCTATTGGCCTTTTAATAACTTCCGTTTTCCCGTCCAAATTCAAAAACAATTGTTAATACCCAAATAAGCGAATTATAAAATGGCGAACGCCAGGGCACTCGACAAACGGCGCAAATCGATCAGGAATATCCGCAAGATTACGCGGACGATGGAGCTAATCGCCACTGCGCGATTCAAGCAAGCCATGGATCGGGCGAGTGCAGCGAGTGCCTACACCGACCGAATCACGCGATTGGTTGCCAAACTGGCCAACACGGGTCTGGAGTTAAGCCATCCACTACTCGAGTCTCACGAGACCAACGAAAATGTCCTGCAGTTGGTACTGACATCAAATCGTGGCCTTTGCGGGGGCTACAACGGCAACGTGCTGCGAACGGCACTCGAAAATAATCACAGGCTGAAACAAGCTTTTGGCCATTGCCGACTCGAAGTATCCGGCAAGCGTGGCATCGGTTTCTTTGAACACCGGGACATCGATGTCGATGAGCGTTTTTTGCATTTTGAAGACAAACCATCGTTCAAAGATGTGGAAGTCCTCGCGAATCGCTATCTCGAAGCATATGCAACAGGAACGATCGATCGACTCGAAGTCTGTTATACGAAATTCACTAGTATTGCCCGCCAAAACGCAACTGTCGAAACCCTGCTGCCCCTTGGGGAATTAGCCCACAAAGAGGCCCCCGAAGGTGGTGATAGCGACTCAGACGCAGGCGGTGAGTCCATTATCGAATTTTTGCCCTCTGCCGAAAGCATTCTAGAGGAAGTGGTCCCGACCAGTTTTAAGGTAAAACTGTTTAAGTGTTTTCTTGATGCGGCGGTCAGCGAACAAGTGGCCCGCATGGTGGCAATGAAATCGGCAACCGAAAATGCTGACGAATTGATCCGCGATCTCTCGATGACCTACAACCGTGCTCGTCAGGGACAGATCACTGGAGAACTCCTTGAGGTCATGGGTGGTGTCGAAGCATTAAAAACCTAACATTGAGATACATAGTATTGCAAGATATTTTGGAGGGATAAGAAAACGAAATGGCTAACGCAATTCAAGAGAGCGGGCAGAAAACCGGTCGAATCACACAAGTGATCGGCTCCACGTTCGATGCTGAATTTCCCGAGGACCAGCTTCCCAACATCTACAATGCGGTAATGGTCAAATCCTCGCACAAAGGGATCGATGTCAATCTCCGTGGCGAAATCCAGCAGCACCTCGGCGGCGGTCGTGTTCGTTGTGTGGCACTCGGCAGCACTGATGGCATGATGCGGGGACAGGAGTGCATCGATACCGGATCTCCTGTCTGTGTGCCGGTGGGCGAAGCCACACTCGGTCGTGTTTTCAACTTACTTGGAGAGCCGGTCGATGGGCGCGGACCGATCGAGGCAAAGGAGCACTGGCCAATCCATCGGCCCTCGCCTGCAATCAGTGAATTGTCGACCAGTACAGAACTGTTTGAAACCGGCATCAAGGTCATTGATCTGCTCACCCCTTTTGTCCGCGGTGGCAAGGCGGGACTCTTTGGGGGAGCCGGTCTTGGTAAGACTGTTATTCTGACGGAATTGATTGCCCGTATTGCCAGTTCCCATGGTGGCTATTCGGTATTCGCCGGGGTTGGGGAACGGACTCGTGAAGGAACCGACCTTTGGCTGGAAATGCAGGAAACCGAAATTGGCCAGACAGGGCGCAAGGTCATCGAACAGACTTGCATGGTTTTCGGACAGATGAACGAACCCCCCGGATCCAGACTCCGTGTGGCACTAAGTGCGCTGACAATGGCAGAATATTTCCGGGACACTACGGGAAAAGATACGCTCCTGTTTGTCGATAATATTTTCCGGTTTTCGCAAGCGGGTAGCGAAGTCTCCGCATTGCTCGGACGCATGCCCTCCGCTGTCGGTTACCAGCCAACCCTGGCCACGGAAATGGGAGCTCTGCAAGAGAGAATTGCATCGACCGATAAGGGTGCCATCACCTCCGTTCAGGCCGTCTATGTGCCTGCCGATGATCCTACAGATCCGGCCCCGGCAACTGCGTTTGGACAACTCGATGCTTTCCTCTATCTAGAACGTTCCATTTCCGAAAAGGGAATTTATCCGGCGGTCGATCCATTGGCTTCCTCCAGCCGTATTCTCGACCCACAATATGTTGGTGATCGTCATTACACCATCGCCCGCCGTGTGCAGACCATTCTGCAGCGTTATCGTGAACTGCAGGATATTATTGCAATCCTGGGGGTTGATGAGTTGAGCGAAGAAGATCGCCTTGTGGTTCACCGTGCACGTCGCATTGAGCGATTCCTCTCACAACCGTTCTTGGTAGCTGAAGTCTTTACCGGAAAACCAGGTGAGATTACCACGCTAGAAGATACGATCAGCAGTTTCGAGCAGATCTGTGATGGCAAATGGGATCACCTTCCCGAACAGGCGTTCATGTATGTGGGCCCTATTGAACAGGCCGAAGAACAGGCAAAAAAAATGGAAGACGCAAGCTAGGTAGATACGATGGCTGCAAATCACATGGAAGAAGGGCTCGATGTCACCAGTGGCAGCCGGTTGGTCGAATGTCTCGTCGTCACCCCGGAAGAGACTGCTCTGCAGACACCGGCACAATTCATCGCCCTACCTCTGTTCGATGGTGAAATTGGTATTGCGCCCGGGCGGGCTCCCCTGATCGGTCGACTCGGCCATGGGGAAATGCGGATTGTCGAAGGTAAAAAGACCCTCCGCTACTATGTCGACGGAGGTTTTGTCGAGGTCAGTGATAATCTGGTTACGGTTCTGACCAATCGCGCGATCAAAGCCGAAGACCTGGACCCCGAAGCGTTGGAGACCGGCTTGGAAGCCGCCCGGACAAAACCTGCCAATACCGGCGAACTGATGGAGATTCGTGACCGTGCCGTCGCCCAAAGCCGCGGACAGCTATGGGTAGCCCGTCGCAACCGTTAAACTCGGCTCGATTTTCCACAAGCACTGGCCAGCCTCAGCCTCCATCGAGCGACTGAAGTGCAACGTCTCTCGTTGTCAGGCGGGAACATCCACTATCTGCTGCGACCGATTGTGAGCACAACAGGCAGAACCGGAAAAGTCGTATCGCCTGTACACTTCGAAGAAAGCCTCTTGTGAACGTCCTGTGTTTCCGTTTGGTGGGCGATCCTCCCTACCGGTGTATCTATGCCAAATCGTTTGACCATACCCGAAAATTAGATTTTCTTCTCTTTGATTCGATTAATGTTAGCTATGGTTCGGGAAATTTGACGATCTCTATATCACACAACAGCAGATTGCTTCTCTGCCCGCCGGGGCATCCAAGTGTGCCACATGCAATCCATTCCAACTTGCCACGACTCCACAGCATCGAGAGCGGAAGGATCGCTCCCTGTGGTAAAGGTTGAAATCACGTCAGGCGATACGGGGACTCGATACTACGAACTCCAAAATACCGCTTCCTTTATTGGAAGCGATCAGGAGTGCGATATGGTGCTCGCTGACGATTGCTTCCCCCCTATCTATGCGTTTCTTCTGCTGCACCCACACGGCGTGGTACTCCGACATCTTGGTCGTGGGCCAGAAATCTCGGTCGATGGGCAATCGACTCGGCGACTGCTGATCACCAGCCAGGCCCACATCGTCGCTGGACCATTCTCATTCCTATTGCGTGTTTCGCCCAATGCCCCCGGGCACGCTGAGGCCGTAACTGTGGATGAGACTGGAAAACCGAGTTCAGAGGATGGGCCGATCAAATTGATTGAGCAGGCAAGCCGCCTTCTGTCGCAAATTCAAGAACAGGCCGGCCACAAAAATTCGCTCTCGCAACGCTCACCGAGATTCTCAGAAAACAGACCCGCCTCGGGCCTCCTCGCTGTTTCCCCAATTTCGCTCAATCTTTCACTCGGCCTGCCTCCAACGGGAAGTGCAGCCCCCCAATGGAATCACCTTTGCCTTTAGCCCTCAGTAAACCCATTATTCCATCAACCTTTTCCTAGAAGGGAATTTAACCGAGCATGCCAACAGGAATCTCATTGGTCGTAGGGCTCATTGAAATGGATCACCCAAGGGGTATCACACAAGACCGATTCACTTCTCTTGCAACGCCCCGAGCAGGCAGATTGCAGGAAAGCAGACCGTCTCGCTGTACCTTCGAACCACCGACCATCCGCTTCGACGCCAATTTGAGTCAGTTGTTCTGTCAGTTGGAACAGGAACTGGCGATCTTCCGAGGAATTCTTTCCCGAGCAAAAACGAGCCTTTGAAAATAGTTCGGCCTAGATATGGTAATTGGCTTCGCCGACCAGATCGGTCTCTTGTTCACTACGCATACGCAATTTAGGTTTTTCTAGGACCACTGTTGTCTGTGGCTCCACAGAACGGGTCAGCCAGACACTCGAACCCACCACCGAATCCCGTCCGATGACGGTTTTACCACCGAGTACGGTAGCATTGGCGTAGATAACAACACGATCTTCAATCGTCGGATGGCGTTTGATACCATCCCCTCGCAAGAGACTCCCGTGATCATCCGTCTGGAAACTCAACGCGCCGAGCGTGACACCCTGGTAGATTTTTACATACCTGCCAATTTCACAGGTTTGTCCGATCACGACACCAGTGCCATGATCTATGAAAAAGTGGTCGGCAATTTTGGCACCCGGGTGAATATCGATCCCGGTCTCGCGATGGGCCCACTCGGTCAACATGCGGGGGATGAAAGGGATTTTTAGA